>Ga0307513_10002290_pt1 | contig 26734 bp, 21 predicted proteins | sample 15_EM_MG_FD_202174 | JGI IMG/M metagenome (GOLD analysis project Ga0307513, IMG submission 202174) | Populus trichocarpa ectomycorrhiza microbial communities from riparian zone in the Pacific Northwest, United States - 15_EM | ecosystem: Host-associated > Plants > Roots > Unclassified | place...
ATACCAGTGCTAAAAATATTATTTATAAAATCCACTTTACCATAACATTACAACCCCCCCCCCCCCCCGCCGAGTCAATCTCTATGGAACTTTGTAAATGGAAGCTCATGAATCCTCATCCAAACAGGAAAGGAAAAAAATTGCCAAAAAGGCGGAGGAAAGCATAACATATATGTGCATCCCACTCGGGGGGATTTCGCCAATTGACGGGGGTGATGTCCAAGGGCACTCATCATCCGTGAGATGCCCCGAAAGGGAAGGAAGAGAGGCCACTTCCATGAGGCGGTGTCTCCTAGGCTTAAGCGGTACTGGGGGTTCCCGTTTTGTGAGTCTGTAGAAGCGCTACCACCTTCTGATGTCCCCACCGAGTGGCTAGCGAGAGCGGTGTTCGGCCGTAATTATCTGTCGCATCGGGATTGACCTCTTCCCGCCCGAGTAACATTTTCACCACTCCCTCACGTCCGCGCCCAGCGGCATACAAGAGCGGTGTTCGGCCGCACTTATCTGGCTTGTCAGGGCTGACCTCTTCCCGCTCGAGTAATATTTTCACCACTCCCTCACGTCCGCCCTCAGCGGCAAGCGAGAGCGGTGTTCTTCCTTTATTATTCGGCTCATTGGGCTTTATCTCTTCACACTCGAGTAGTATTTTCACTGCCCCCTCGTGTCCATGCCCAGCGGCAAACGTGAGTGGTGTATGGCCACTGTTATCTGGCTTGTCGGGGTAGACCCCTTCCCGCCCGAGTAGTATTTTCACCACTCCCCCATGTCCATACCCAGCGGCAAACGCGAGCGGTGTGCGGCCTTTATTATCTGGTTTGTTGGGGTTGGCCTCTTCCCGCCCAAGTATCATTTTCACCACATCCTCTCGTCCATTCCCGGCGGCAAACGCGAGCGGTGTACGGCCTTTATTATCTGCCCGGTCGGGGTCGACATCTTCCCGCCCGAGTAGTAGTTTCACCGCTCCCCTATGTCCACCCTCAGCAGCAAGCGAGAGCGGTGTTCTTCCATTATTATCTGGCTCATCAGGCTTGATCCCTTCGCACTCGAGTAGTATTTTCACTGCCCCCTCGTGTCCATACCCAGCGGCAAACGTGAGTGGCGTATGGCCGCTGTTATCTGGCTTGTCGGGGTAGACCTCTTCCCGCTCGAGTAGTATTTTCACCACACCCCCGTGGCCATACCCAGCGGCAAACGCGAGTGGTGTGCGGCCGTCGTTATCTGGCTTGTTAGGGTTGACCTCCTCCTGCCCGAGTAGTATTTTCACCACTTCCTCTCGTCCATTCCCGGCGGCAAACGCGAGTGGTGTATGGCCGTCATTATCTGGCTTGTCGGGGTGCACCTCTTCCCGCCTAAGTAGTATTTTCACCACACCCTCGTGTCCATGTCCAGCGGCAAGCGAGAGCGGTGTTCGGCCTTTATTATTTGGCTTGTTGGGGTTGACCTCTTCACGCCCGAGTAGAATTTTTACCACTCCCTCATGTCCACCATAAGCGGCAAGCGAGAGCGGTGTTCTTCCTTTATTATCCTGCTCATCGGAGTTGACCTCTTCATGCCCGAGTAGTATTTTCACCACTCCCTCGTGTCCATACCAGGCGGCAAACGAGAGTGGCGTTTGGTCGTCATTATCTGACTTGTTAGAGCTGACCTCTTCCTGCCCGAGCAGTACTTTCACCACTCCCTCATGTCCACGCAAAGCGGCACACGAGAGCGGTGTTCGGCCGTACTTATCTGGCGTGTCAGGGCTGACCTCTTCCCGCCTGAGCAGTATTTTCACCACTCCCTCATGTCCACACTCAGCGGCATAGGTGAGCGGTGTTCGGCCCATAATATCTGGCTTGTCGGAATTGACCTCTTCCCACCCGAGTAGTGCTTTCACCACTCTCTCACGCCCATTCTCAGCGGCAAGCGAGAGCGGTGTTCGGCCCATAATATCCGGTTTGTCGGGGTTGACCTCCCCCAGCCCGAGTAGAATTTTCACCACTTCCTCATGCCCATTACGAGCAGCCCATGCAAGCGGCTCACAACCTGAAAAATCCTCTCCGTTGGCATCATAGCATTTCATCTCTGTCAAACCAGACACAACCTCAACAATCCCGAAGAACGATGAGCAGTGTAGTCCACTGAACGGAGAGAGAGTATCAAAACGCCAAATATTGAAATGCCTCGCTTGCGCTAAAAGAAATTTGGTTGATATCTGGCCATAGTTCTCTTTTAGTAGCTCCAGCGCAAGTGACCTCCCGCTGTCTGAGAGCGCCCATTTTGCATGCACTCCCCAGTATACTGAACAATATTCTAGAAAAGGTGCATTCTGGGTATCGGGAGAGGGAATAGTTGAAAGGGCTTTGACCTGTCGGGAGTTCAGATAGGTCAAGCAAATTTCGGCCATCGCCGAGTGAGGTCCACCGAATATATCGGGGCGGGCGGAAAGATACTCCTGGAGAGTAAAGTGAATCAATCGCACGGTCGATGCCTCCTTATCCACAGTAATAAGCCCTTGACAGCAGCTCACCAATGTCGACATCGAAGGGATGTTGCCAACATCAAAATCCATAGAGCCTAGCCGGACCGCTAGGGCGTGGCAGAGCTCATCCGCCCGCAGCGGCCGTTCCGCATGGCTGATCCACATCAACGCTGTCACCCCTAGTCTCGGTTTGTCCCCATCTTGCGCCTTTATCCGCTCGATCGTCGCACCGTAAACATCTCCCAACTCCGAGCCACTCGTCATTTTGCTTAGCTTCTCACGTCTTCGGAAGATTGTTGATTCCTGTAAGATTGCATGGATATTTAACGAAACTAGTAGAAACCTAGATGCATATCTGTTAGTGGATATTCTTGAGTGGAATTCCTAGTACCATTGCCATCACGTACATTTCCGACATATTTTCAGGAATCTTCTCTAGAATGTCTGCCTCTAGGCTCTCATCCATGGCGTCTGGAGTTTCGTCCTCATCTAGTCTAGCACGAAGGTATTCGATGATATCATCCTTTCTGGGGCCTACAGACACACTTATCACTCGTCCCGCAAGACGCTTTTCGATCTCAGCCCGAACATAAGGCCTTCCAACGATGAATACTCGTGTGCGTGGGGAAGTTTCGAGGATTTGTTGTAGCGAATTAAGGAGCTTGACTCGATTCACCGTCGCACACTCGTCCAAAGCGTCTATGCATACAAATGTGCGCAGTGAGGATGTGATGGTCTGTAGCATTTTCACAATATCCGGGAGTCGCGGTCCTCGTCCACCAATGGCCATTCTCTGCTCTTGGAAGGCCTGTGATATTTCTTCTGGAACCCTTTCCAGTCCACCAACGACCTGCCTCAGCAAAGAACCCAGAATACTGGTCGCAGACTGCTCCTTTTGGGCTGCGAAGTCTAAGTAGAAACACATAACGGCCTTGTTTTTCCCTTTGGACTGATCGCACAATCTGTCCACTACCAGCGAACTGATATCGTGGTTTGTTAGCCCTGACTCTCTTTCCTCTCCTCTCCGTGAATAATTCTCGTTACCTGATAAATGTTTTGCCGACTCCCGGACCTCCGTAGCAAAACAAGACTGCCTTATCACCTTCACCACTCCCGTCATACCAGGTTCTGAATTCTTCAGTCTGCAAAAGCCATTCTCCCACGTTATCGACGCGGCGATCTTGTATGCCCTGATGTCGTAGCTTGGGCTCTAGGGGTGATAGCCAGGCTAGGAGTGGAAACCGATCGTCGGCAATGGTAAAGTTGTTCCACACATTATTATTAAAAGAGTTCGTAGTATTGAAAGAGTTGTTATTGTCATGGATGGGATATTGAGACATTTTCCGCTCTCTGCTTCTTGCACTGCTGTAGGGAGTGATTGAGTATGGTCGGTCGATGACGCCCTTGGGAGCTGGGGAAAAGTGGGGTCTTGGTAAGGAAAAGCAGGGGTCTTCCGGCCTTAAAGCAGCGTTGTAGATACCACTTCATGGATCACAGAAAAAAATGCCCCACCACACAAAACCCACGATATTACCACCGGCGACGACGTTTATGGCTTCCGCCAATGATTTCTTCCCCGGCCGGCCACCTCGGGTGCCGTAATGTACGATATAGTCCTGGTTGGTCTTTCTCTACCCCAGCGCTTGGGGTTTTTTTGCAGATGACCGTTTAACCTTAGATATTGGAGGCTTTCTCACTCCATTGGTAGAAGCTCTCGCACAATACACATGGCAACTACAATCACGAATAAGGTTCACCGTTTCTCTCATCAAAAGCCCGGTTTCCTAGGTACCGTAGATCATAGGCGCCCCGCATAATAATGAGAGCCGTGATCAGTTACCCTGTTATGAAACCGCGATGGTCTTTATAAAAGACCCCCCCAATGATTCCCACCCGATACCGCACTCGATACCGCACCCCGCGGCACGTGTTTCACATTAATATCTCTTCCCGGTCTCGTGGGGTCAATAGGGGAGGAGGTTTCTGGCCACTTAAGCCGCCATAGCGAACCCCCTGATCTTGTACAAACAGCATGGCTAGCATGCCACCAAACTTGAGGCAGCACAGCGAAGTTCTATTTGACGTGTCCAAATATTGGAAAGCTCTTGCTCACTATGAAGGAATGTCTATAATGGCACCTTGGGGATCCTGTTTTTTAATCACTACTGACACAGCCGAATTCAGCACACCGCACTATCGTATAGCGCCACGGTATAGTACACTACTGTTCACTTAATTCTCATACCCAACGCGTATCCGTGGTAGTGTTATGGGTGGTGAAAATATACCATCCCCAGCGATCTTCGGTTGCATGGTACATTTTTACAAGCAACAACACTGCCACAGATACATGTTGAGGTATGAGAATAAGTGAACAGTAGTGTACCGGCCCAATCGTAAAGCCAACATCCACCCTAAACCGCAATTTCAATAAACCGAACCCAATCCATGGAACTCCAAAAACAAACAGAAAAACGGGAAAGGTATATTTCCTATAGTATACTTATCGCCAGTGCTACTCAGAGATCCTATCATAGCGAAAGCCCAAGTCTTATCCGGTAAGTGCTGTGGATGAATCGTTGTCACAGAGGTTTACGAGGTTTTTTGGTGGATTCAGACCTTACGATTAGGGAGTAGATCACCACACCGGCATCATCACCATCATCCCCAGAGAAGGTGGGTCTGTTGAAACTGATGGAACCTAAGAAAAGCACAAAAAATGAAACAACAAAACTGCGATCGCAATAGGCTTTAGGAGGAAAGGCGGAAGATGGAGGAGCGGTTCTCTAGTTCGCTCTGCTCTTTCTAGCTAAGGACAGGTCAGGAGATATATTCCCCCGACTAACTAACAACCGGACACTCCCGAAACTCAACAAGCCCTAAAGAAACACATGCGGCTAACAGAAGCTAATATCCAGCAATCTAGAACAACCCTGATATCCCATGATCCTCCGTGATCTCTAAAGTCTCTGCCCCAGCAATGCGCAAACTCCCGTATTCTTAGTAGCACAGGGTATGAAATAAACCATGAAACAAATACCCTATGCCTACCTGTATAGGGTGTGTGTGAAAACAACCCACTGCTAGGTGCCAAACCGCCGGAAACCACAAAGCCGAATGCCCTATCCGTCTATCTCCTAGCCGCATACATCCGCGTACCTGCATATCCGCGTATCCACTCAACTGGATAAACCCACGCCCTAAACGCTATCCAACAGAAACTAAAAACCCTCTCGCAAGTAGTGTTTACCAATGAACAAGCCGAGCTGGAGGTTCCAATTATTTCTTGGATACTATCACCTTGGATGGCCGGAGCCCAGCCTGGATCTGGCTTGAGCACATGGTGAAAATGCGTTCATAAAATGTCACTCGGCGGGAACAAGCAATAGGGGTTGTTTTGTAACTAGACAGAGGTCAAACACCAAAAATTGCAGGTTTCCGAGCTATCATATCATTACCCAACCACCATAGCTGGAATCAGCTTGGAAAGAATTCGAAAAACAGTTTGCTACCATACTAAGAAAACTTAGATAACATTTGCTGTGGCATCGGAGAGTACAGTGGCATTTGATGGGATCCCGCTAAAAATGGCGGGCATACGATACCTTTACCTTACTAATAAATAAATCTTAAATCTACCTCATAACCCGAATCCACGGTCCTAGTGATCAGTTCGCCCACTATTGCATCGAAACCAATTTTCATAGTCACGGAAAGGAAAGGGATGGAAAAATGAGAAAGCAAAAGGATATTTAATACGAGAGTCAAACTAAAAGGCGAGGAAAACAAATCAACTTTCTCCCAACCCGAACAGAACTGAAAATACACAAACCAGCTTAGCCAGACCACAGATATCTCACTCCCACAAGCCCCGTCACTCCTGACGATCCCCAGACTCAAGCATCTTGTGTCCCGGGACCCTGGCTTCCACAGTCCCCGCCATGCAACGCCCCACCAGCACACTCTCTAAGACCCAGCGCATAATTAAGGTCATCCAAAGGGTAGTGTTAGCGCCTAATCCAAAAAGTGAGACTGTAAAGTAGCATTTCTTAGCAATAAAATTATCACTCGGTGAGGGGGGTTTTTTTCTTCCCATCGCGATGTGCAGGTATACGCTGTTGCCTATTATGCGTACTGCGCAGGATTCGTCGCACTTGTTAGTGCTGCGTTTTCTGCTCGGGCGAACATCCCCCGAGTTATGCTCTTCTGTCAGGGCGGGTCGGTTAAATCGTTCGATGGCTAGTAATCGATATAGGTGGTGGCCCTAATGTGGAGGTGACAGTGAAACTAGCAAGCCACGAGATTAGTAGACCATTAATTATGTAGAGAATTGTCCTGGTTGTGTTTGTTTGGGTACCAACTGTATTGAACGTTTCCTGAAACTTTGTTTGGGTATCCGAAGTCACAGACCAGCAAATATAAGAGGGGTAAGCTTAGGTGAATACTTCGGCAATCGGCAATACCGGTTCCGGCTTTGCTCCCAAGTGTACTCCTCCTATTAACGAAAAGCTTGTCCAAGCCTCCAAGGCCTCTTACGATGGGAACTAACTTTAATGCCCAGCAACGGGTTCAGAGGCAAAAGTAGGGGATTTTTCCACAAAACCCCTAAAAGAGTGACAGAAACGAAGCTAAGGTATATATAAAAATGAATGGATAATAAGTTCTCTTGAACAATCACAGGGTAGACTTATATCTCTTACTAGAATTCGAGCGAATCAAGTGACACACCATGAGCACATGATGCCAAGGTAGATAGTGGAGAAGGTTTGGTTATATCCCAGATAGTAGCAGGAGGACAGAGGAAACAACAGGTCTGTGCGAGATACCTTGATATAAGGTCGCAGCACGAGAAGCCGTAGACACGCCTTCGATGTCATAAATTTACCCTAGGTCTACTGATCTACATGAGTGGGCCCTGAGAGAACAGCACGTTGATGCAGGAAAACACGACTCGCATACTCGTCCCAGGGAGGGGGTATTCGAAAATACGAGTCTTTCAAAATTATCCGTTACAACCAACGCGAAAATTTTCCACCGGACACACACCGCATACCTTTTCCTCACATATCACATTTTGGCACTGCCAACACACCATTCCCTCCGGTAAAACCAGGATTTTCCTGAACTTTGCTACTCCTCGCTTTCCTCACCACCCTCCTCCCTTAGGTGTGGCAGCCAATCAGGCTCGCTTATCCTAAGGCTTCCAAACACACAAGGAAACAATTGCAAACCTCAGTAACTGACTGTTTCCTCCTCGCCATGTCTACCTCTCCTGTCAAGAGAGTCCAGGGGCAACCCAGGGCTCAGAACTCACCTTCCCCTGGACCAAACCCAGCCTCACCTCGCGTCCTCAACCCAGGATCACCCTTTGGCATGACCCTCAGGGGCTGCCTCCCCGCCAAATCCTCCATCCTCCACGCCTCCGAGTGCCCGAACAAAGGCATCTACATTCTTGCTCGCACCGTTCTCCCCGGGACTACCTTCCCTGACGTCCGGCTGGAACTGGGCTGTACAACTATGTGCTTTGTACACCTAGGTTCAAAACCCGGTCCAGACATTCCTGTTATCGCCCCCGCTCCTCGCCCTATGGGATTCCAAACAGCCCTGGCCTCTATCTTTGGGGACGAAAGAATGAACACGGTCGACGCACAGGCCCTAGCGGAACTCGCGGCTATGGCCTCCTACAAGTACCGGACTCGCAACCAGCTGGAGACACGGTTATGGAAAACACCCCAGCCTCCACCTCCCAGGAACTAATCCCCTTCGTACCGGAATCCTCCGTTCCAGAACTCCCCATGGATATGGGAAATGGACAGAACACCGAAAAGACAGGGCTCCGGGATAGCCAACATGCGCATTCAGCAAACCCACCGTCATCCATCCTCACCCCGTTCTCCGACCCATCGCTGCCATACCCGGCATCAACAGAAACCCCCCCGTCTCCTACTAGGTTTGCATCCTCAGGGTCAAGTACAGCCACCCAGATAGGCGGAGGCAAAACAGCGCGAAGTGTACGCTTCTCCTCTCCCCTAGCCAGGATCTGGTCGCCAAAGGAAATCCCCGACACCTTCTCGGAAGCCAGCAGCAGTGTCCGAACAAACCCCCAAGAGGAACAGGTGACAATTGACCTGTGCCAGCTCTTGGAAAAAGAAGGAGCGACCCCAGAGAACACAGGGCTCTCCGAGGATTTCCTCAACGGTACGGCCACTCGTAAGGACCTCATCAACTATATGGCGGTCCTCGAGGATAGCATGGAAAAAAAGATGATGGAAATGGAGACACGCATCATCGCCTCCGTTAACAAGGCCAGAAACACACAGGCTCCCAGGCAGAGCAACCCTCCTCACCCCCCTCCCCGTTCCCAGAACCCCAAACCCCCTGCCCCAAAGCCAACCCTAGTTCCAGTCCGGAACCCCACCGCTATTCCTGCCCCAATAGAAAAGAGTAAAGAGGTGGTCAAGGAGAAGAAGAAGGAAGCCTGGTCCGCCATCGCCGCGGCCGGCATCAATACAGACGGTTTCAAACTGGTACAGACCAGGAGAAGGAACGCGTCCCCAGCCCCAGGGGTAGGAAAAAGAAATGCCCCCTCAGCCCCATCAACCCCACATGCCAGACAACGCAGGCTGCTGGTTAAATCAGTAGAGAAAGGCAGAAGAGTAGGAGCAAGCGACTGCACACCGGCAAAGATCAGGGACGCAATCAATAGCGCGTCGAGCACTACCAAATTCGCGTTCGCAGAATATAACAGGAATGACGACTTGGTACTCACCACCATTGGAGACCTGCCAGCGGAACCCGCCCTGCAAAACATCAGGGGTATGACGAAAGCCCTAAATGATATCGGTATCTTCGGGTTCAACATCGGCCTCGACACCCCCACTGTCAATATAGTAGTAAACAGCATCCCCCTAGCAACCTCGGGGGACAGACAATGGACTACTGAAGAATGGAACATCGACGCCCCGGCATGGACAGAGCTGGAAAACGAACTCACAGCCTTCAACCCCGAACTTAGGCTCATGGACAGACCCAAGTAGATCAAGTCCGTATCAGCCCTGGAGGCAGAAAACAAGGAGAAATCCTCCATCATCGTGGCAGTAGAGGCAAACGACTGGCTCCTAAACGAACTCAAGAAACCACACCCAGCAATGGCGGTCTACGGACTAAGGTGCAGCTTTCGGAAGTACATCCGCAAAGATGCCTCGACGCACTGCGAGAGGTGCCTACAATACGGACACCACGGGGCCCACTGCAGAATGCCCTCAATCTGCAAATACTGCGGCAACCAACACCACACCAAGGACCACATGTGCGGCTCCCTATACTGCACAGCGGGAAAAGGGAAACCATGCTCGCACATTATCAGGAGATGCGTAAACTGCGACGAAACATCCCACTTCACCGGGGATAGAGACTGCCCAACAAGGACCAGGGCCCGAAGCCCCACAACCGCCGAGAAAGGCAAAGCACCGGCAGGGCCGGCCACCCCCAACCCCCATAAATAATTATGGCGACCACAGATATTATATACCACAACGTCGGCGGGTCGATGAACGTGGTCACCGAGTTACTTAAGTCCTCCCTGAAACTTAAACCAAAAATTATTTCGCTAGCCGAATGTCCCTTGGAAAACGGAGATTGGATGGAAATAAAAGGATACACATGTTATGCCAACACAACGGCAGAAAAGCTAGGCTGCGCCACATATATTAAAAACGAATATGTAAACATGTTTGTAATGGAACGTGTAACTACCGCTTATGTTACGCTACACACCTACGGTACAGAAATCACGATAGGCTACCAGAGACCTACATCAAAAACCTGGGACCCAAATAACGACTGGCACAAGGGAAGCCAAAACATCGTCATCGGAGATCTGAATGCCATACACAGCTCATGGTCAACGGGGAGAGTGAACACGCAGGGCCGCATCCTGAGGAGATGGTTGGACACGAGACCAAACCTCGGGGTTGTCAACGCATACGGGGTATCATACATACCACCAAACCCGAACAGCACAAGCTCCACCATTGACCTGGTCATAGCAGAAGCCTCTTGTGGCGTGAGAGTGAAACACAGGACGATCGCTTCCTCCGAACATAAAGCGCTTGAGATCAAAACAGGACTGGTGTGGAGAAGCACATCAGAAAACCCATTAAGGTATGACAAGGCAGACTGGGGAAAAATCGAGACCGAAATCCACCTCTTGAAGGAAGACGAAGATCCCTCATCGCTCCAGGAAAAGCTCACCAGCATCATCCTTAGACATACCCCACGAGCATCTGGAAGGGCGAAGGCGTTCTGGAACAAAGACCTCACCCTAATAAGAAAGAAGCTCCTCGAAATGGTGAACAACGGAACAAGGGGCAAAGAACTAGTGGAAACCAGAAGGAACTTCAGGAAAGCCATCTTTGAGGCAAAGCTGACAGCTAACGAAAAAGCCCTACAAGAGGAGACAGACCCAGAATGTTTCAGAACAGTTAAAATGAAAACCGCAAAACACCCCATCCCAGCCCTGCAAAGGCCCGATGGCACATTAGCGGCCGAACACAACCACATAGCAAAAGAGCTCCAAGACTCCTTGTATGGCGGAGAACACCGAAGAGACACACCACCAGCTATAAACCCCACCAGCACACAGGTTGAAGACGGCGAAATCCAGAAAGCGCTCAAAGCCTCCCCCAATGGCGCGGCAACAGGCCCAGACCAAATCCCCACGAGGATGCTGAGAACGCTATGGAAACTTAAGCCCGACCTCCTCCGGAAAATCATAAACCAAGTATACAAGGAAGGCATGCCCAATTCGTGGAAGACGAGCTCCACGATCCTAATACCCAAAGCGAACAAACCCTCCTACACGACGGCAAAGAGCTGGAGACCGATACAGCTGCAGTCGATCCTGGCAAAAATAATGGAAAGGATCATCACGAACAAGCTAACCAACCTCGACCTCCTCCCAGATAATATGTACGGGGGAAGAAAAAACTATGGCACCACCGACGCCATACAGGCCTTGGACACCTTCGTTGAAAGCAACAAAGACCGAAATGTATGCATCACAGCCTTAGACGTAGAAGGTGGGTTCGACAACCTAGACCTAAATAGGACCTGCAACACGATAGGAGAAAAAGATAAGCACCTAGGAGACTGGATAAAATCCTGGAGACACCACCGCCAAACAGTATACAGGTTTAATGGAAGAACCTCAAAACCCTTCAAAACGGACAAAGGCACTCCGCAAGGATCGCCACTATCCCCCATGCTCTTCCTAATCAGCGTTAAACATATGGTTTCGATCAAAACGAACGAGGACACAATCATCCTGGCATATGTCGACGACATTCTAACTGCAACAGCCTATACGACCAAGGCCAAGGGACAAACAGAACACCAGGACGCCATAGACCGGCTATGCACAAAAGCAGCCGAAAGCAACTACCAGTTCTCAAAGCTCAAAAGTGAAGGAATCCATATCCGAACCAGAGGAAGGGATCACCTAACACCTATGATGGAAGGAACCTTCATCCCACAGAAAGAGGAACTCAGGTGGCTGGGGTACTTCATCACCGAAAACTGGAACTGGGCTCACCACATCAAGACGTGGACCAACAAAGCGGCCAGAACAGGCAAGGCCATCGGCGCCCTCACATCCCGGTACCAAGTGGGAGGACTAAATGCTTGGTGTACTCAAAGGCTGATCAAAGGACTCATAATACCACAGCTGACCTACGGAATCGAAGTCTGGTCAAAAAAGAACCATATAAAGGAGGCGGCCAAGGTGCTACACGGAGCGATGAGGAACGCCTTCAAACTCGAAATCAAGACACCCACCCTAGCCATCGATACGGAGCTGGGCATTCCCCCACTGGACCTGTACGTAAAACAAAGACAAGACAGGCTAGCACTCAGAGCCCACACGCTGAACCGGCACTCCCGAATGTCTAACGCATGGCTGGAAACATCAAACCTCCCCACGATCATCGCGAATGGGGGAGGCATAAGCGACATCAAGGCTGGCATGACACGGGAATCGCAAGAACAGATTGACCATGAGGATATCAGGTACAAAGGCAAACCACGAGCGAAATATGGCCACCTACGCAACATGTCACGAGCCTCCTTCAGGAGCATTCTATACCTCCGGGCGACATGCGGATGGCCATATCAAGCAACAACGGGAGGCAGAAGGAAATGCCCATGCGGACGAGACACAATCACGCCCGCCCATTTAATGACCTACTGTGGCATGGTTAAGGCCACTAAACTGGGCCTCCACAATAACAAGACAATTAAAGAACTGGTTGAATGGGTTGAAGCATGGCCGGACGACCTCAAGGACCAGGACGGAAAAACCGCGGATAGGGCGAAGTATAGGACCCAAGTAGCGGGGGCCTCAATCAACCTACCAACATCACAACCAGTCGCACAAGACAGGGTGTGGCGCAACGGAAGATGGTACATCCAATGCCAACTATGCCCAAAAACCTTCGAAAACACCAAAAGAGAGAGGGAAAACCATGCCAATACACACAAACCAGGGGCCAAAGCCAGGGGGGGGAGAAGAGGAGTTGCGGTCGCCCGGTAGCTGGTGGGCGTAATGACCAGCAGTTGTAATTTCTTTCGTACACGACCATGGGGCCCGGAGGCGCAGGAATGGGTTTCTTTTGTTGGAGGATTTCATAACGTACACGACCATAGGGCTGAATAGGGCAGGTATGGGTTTCTTTTGTAGCTGTGGGATTTATTTAATTTTATGTACACGACCACAGGGCGCGGAGGCGCAGGAATGGGTTTCTTTTGTTGGAGGATTTCATAACGTACACGACCACTGGGCCCAGAGGGGACGGGGTGGGTTTCTGCTGTTGACGGACAAAGTTGTTGAGGAGAGAGGAAGTGGGAGGGGGAGTTTCTTTTGTTAAATGGGGCGAGGGGACCATGGTGGTAGGCGTAGGGCGGAGTGGTGGATATTTTCTTTTAAAGGGGGGTCAGACCAGGGGACAGTGTCCCTGGACGCACTTAGTGTCATTCAGTTGATTAGTGTAGAATGAATGAAAACAAGGTTAAGAAAATACGAGTTTTGAGTTTGTATGGGCGCTCAGACAATCGCAGGGGTTTTACCATATATATTTTTAATCCCTGTTTCCGGATAATTCTTGCCTGGGACGAGTAAGGCAGGTTAGGTAATGTGCGCTCGGGTGGGGGTGGAAAATCGGAGACAGATTAATGCCGGGTTGGAACAACCCATTGCCAATTGGGCAAAACTTTCGGAAAGTATCGCTTGGAGACACAACCGTTGTCTCGGGGGTGGTGGAAAAAAGGGTTGGCCGGTCGCGTCCTCCCCGAGGGTCATTGTTCATTACCTACAGGTCCGGGAGCCCCTAGTACATAGTACCGTCAAGCTCCCGGGAGCCGGAGACCTCGGGGCTCGCTACTACTCGCGTTCTCGTCTCCAAGCCGGTTACAGCTCGCGTTTTTGTTATCCCATCCACCACCCCTAACTCCCTCATTGCGCCATTGTCATCTAGGGATTCATCGGTGGCAACGATCTCAGGCGACAGGGGCAACGACATCTTCAATGCCTCCGACAGTGGACTTATGCAAGAGGTGCGATAGATGGAAGCGATTGCTAGGATGGTGTTTGGTTTTTCTGACTTCTCTGTATTTATGGAGTTTTCATTTTCTCTCATATTAGCTACTATCTCAATGTATTTGTTTGGCTTTGAAAATTGGCTAAGGTCCTGAGGGGTAGTGAGTACTGCGGACAGTTATTACGAGTACAAATGGGAATTAGCGACTTCTAGTACTCGAGTAGACGCAAACTTGGAGTGGATACACATCACCTGAGCAATAGCAAGATCTCCCGAGCAAATAATCAAAAATTGGGACCCAGCACAAATTGGCCCCGCAGGGATTTCTTAAAACTATCAGAATCCCTTCAGAATCCCTTCAGAATCCCTAAAGTTTGTGTTATAGAGAAACACGAACACTAATGCCACTGGTTTGGGTTTTCTAATTCCTACAATCCTGCCCTTCCTTCCACAAAGTTTACCTATTGATCGGCATAAATCCCTATGTTCTAATCACCCCATCCCTACCCGAGCAGATCCACCAAGTGTCCCGAGTTGGTTAGGATACGGAACAGCTGTTACGCTTCTTAAGACTAGTCAGATATGCTCACGTGCATAGCTCTTATTATTTGTCACTTTGCAGAATGCGGTGACCTTCACATCCGCTCACTCGGTAGGTTTCAGCCGAGATTTCACCCGGCGTTCCCCCATACTCTGCGCATTTCTTTATTTATACCGGGGCTGCTGTGCGACGGCCTTCCTAAGTTGGCTGACTGGGTAGTGAAGGAACAGAGGTGGGGGGAAGATCAGGGCTTTAATATTTGTATGGGTCTAGATGAGACGCAAGCAGAAGGCAGGAGGTTCCAGAGAACCTACTGCATTGCAGAGGGCTAGGAATTGCAAGAGCTGGGCAAATACTAATAATTATAGTAACTAGTGTTCTCGCGTAGGTTTAGTCGTAGATAGTTGTCAATGACTTGAACCTCCTCAAGAATCCCTGTATGATACTATCGCACACCACATTTCTCTATCTAAAAACACGTTTTGCAGTCTAACTATCACCCGGTGGAGAGGAAATGAAGGAAAAGAGGGCGGGAAGCTACACAAGAAAGAGAAGACATGCGGGCAAATATTACAAGGAGAAATTTGTAAGCTATAAACTCAATCCCCCCATAACAGTAGAACCCCCCATTCCAATGAGTCAATCTCTATGAAACATTTTAAACGGAAGCTCATGAATCCTCACCCAAGCAGGAAAAAAAAGATAACCAAAAAGGCGTAGGATAGCATGACATATATGTGCATCCAACTTGGGGGGATTTGGCCGATCGACGGGGGTGATGTCCAAGGCGCTCACCATGAGCAACATACTCCGAAAGGGAAGAGGCGGGCACTTGGACGAGGCGGCGCTTCATAGGCCTTGAATCGTACTGGCGGTTACCGATTGCGAGACTGTAGCAGGGCTACCGCTCTCTCATGTCCTCTCCGAGCGGCAAACGAGAGCGGTGTTCGGCCTTCATTATCTGGCTTGTCGGGATTGACCTCTTCCTGCCCGAGTAGTGTTTCCACTACTCTCTCATGCCCATTGTTAGCGGCGAACGAGAGCGGTGTCCGGCCGTCATTATCTGGCCTGTCGGGATTAACCTCTCCCCGCCCAAGTAGTATTTTCACCACTCCCTCATGTCCATTCCAAGCGGCAAACGAGAGCGGTGTTCGGCCTTCATTATCTGGCTTGTCGGGATTGACCTCTTCCCGCCCGAGTAGTATTTTCACCACTCCCTCACGTCCCCTTCGAGCGGCATCCGAGAGCGCTGTTTGGCCGTAATTATCTGGCTTGTCAGGATTGACCTCTTCCCGCCCGAGTAGTATTTTCACCACCCCCTCATGTCCATCCAGAGCGGCATACGAAAGCGGTGTTTGGCCGTCATTATCTGACTTGTCGGGATTAACCTCTCCCCGCCCGAGTAGTATTTTCACCACTCCCTCATGTCCGTTCTCAGCGGCAAACGAGAGCGGTGTTTGGCCGTCATTATTTGGTTTGTCGGGATTGACCCCTTCCCACCCGAGTAGTATTTTCACCACTCCCTCATGTCCTCTCCGAGCGGCATACGAGAGCGGTGTTCGGCCGCGATTATCTGGCTTGTCGGGATTGGCCCCTTCCCACCCGAGTAGTATTTTCACCACTCCCTCATGTCCGTTCCAAGCGGCAAACGAGAGCGGTGTTCGGCCGTCATTATCTGGTTTGTCAGGGTTGGAATCTTCCTGCCCGAGTAGTGCTTTCACCGCTTCTTCATGTCCATTACGAGCAGCCCATCCAAGCGGTCCACTACCCGAAAAATCTTCTTCGTTGATACCATAGCATTCCATCTCCACTAAACCAGCTATAACCTCAACAATTCCGAAGAGCGAGGCGCAGTGCAGCCCACTGAAGGGAGAGGGAGTATCAAAACGCCAAAGAGAGAAATTTTCTACTTGTGCTAAAAGTAATTCTGTCGATATCTGGCCATAAGGCCCCTTTAGTAACTCCAGTGCAAGTGACCTCGCATCGTCCGAGAGATCCCTTTTCGCATGAACCCCCCAGTATACCGAGCAATATTCTAGAAAGGGTGCGTTCTGAATGTCAGGAGAACGAGCAGTCCAAAGGGCTTGGACTTGTTTGGAATTTAGATAAGTCAAACAGATTTCGGCCATCGCTGAGTGAGGTCCTCTGAATATATCGGGATGAGTGGAAAGATACTCCTGAAGAGTAAAGTGGATCAATCGCACAGTTGATGCCTCCTTATCCACAGTAATAAGCCCTTGGCAGCAGCTCACCAATGTAGACATCGAAGGGATGTTGCTGGCATCGAAAACTGTAGAGCCTAGCTGGACCGCCAGAGCGTGGCAGAGCTCATCCGCTCGCAGAGGCCGTTCCGCATGACTGATCCACATCAAGGCTGCCATCCCAAGTCTCGATCTGTCGCCATCTTGCGCCTTTATCCGCTCTATCGTCGCACCATAAACATCTCCCAACTCCAATCCACCCGTCATTTTGCTTAGCTTTTCTCGTCTTCGGAAGATTGTCGATTCGTGTAAGATTGCATCGATATTTAATGAAACTAGTAGAAACCTAGATGCATATCTATTAGCGGATTGCGTGTGGCGGGATTCCTAGTGCTATTGCCTATACGTACATTTCCGACATATTTTCGGGGATCTTCTCCAGAATGTCTGCTTCTAGGCTCTCATCCATGGCGTCCGGAGTTTCGTCCTCGTCTAGTCTAAGACGAAGGTATTCGGTAATATCACCTTTGCTGGGGCCAACAGACACACTTATCACTCGTCCGGCGAGACGCTTTTCGATCTCAGCCCGGACATGGGGCCTTCCGATGATGAATATTCGTGTGCGCGGGGATTTTTCGAGGATTTGTTTTAGCGAATTAAGGAGCTTGACTCGATGTGTTGTTGCGCACTCGTCCAAAGCGTCTATGCATACGAATGTGGGCAGTGCGGAAGTGACGATCTGGAGCATCTTCACTATATCCAGTAGTTGCGGTTCTCGTCCACCAATGACGCTTTTCTGCTCTTGAAAGGACCGTGATATTTCCCCCGGAACCTTCTCCATTCCGCCGACAGCTTGCCTCAGCAAGGAGCCCAGAATACTGACTACTGACTGCTCCTTTCGCGCTGCGAAATCCAAGTAGAAGCACGTAACGGCTGTGTTTTGTCCTCTGACCCGGTCGCCCAACCTGTCCACTACCAGCGAACTGAAATCGTGGTCATCCTGTTAGCACTGGCTCTCTCTCTCTCTTCTGTTCTCGAGAACGATTCTCATTACCTGATAAATGTTTTGCCGACCCCCGGGCCCCCATAACAAAACAACACTGACTTATCACCTTCACCTTCCTCACTCCGTTCATACCAAGTTCTGAATTCTTCAGTCTGTAAAAGCCATTCTCCCACATTGTCGACGCGGCGCCCTTGGATGTCCCGATGGCGTAGCCTAGGCTCTAGGGGAGATAACCAGGTCAGGAGTTGAGACCGATCGTCGGCAACAACATAATTATTCTGTACATTAAATGAGTTTGTATTGAAGCAGTTGTTATTATCATGGATTGGATGTTGCGACATCTTTGGCTCTTTGCTGTTTGCACAGTTATAGACGGGGTGTTGTTGGGTACGGTCGATTAGTGGATTCTTGGGAGCTGGGGGAAAGTGGGGCATGGTAAGGAAAAGCGGGGGTCTTCTGGCGCTAAAGCAGCCTTGTTAATGCCACTTCATGGGCCACCGAAGAAAAGTGTCGCACCACACAAACAGTCATCCACAAAAAACCCCCAAGCGCCAGGTAGAGAAAGACCAACTAGGTCTATACATTATGGCGCTCTAGGTGGCCGGCACGGGGAAAAAATCACTCGTGGAAGCCACAAACTTCGTCGCCTGTGGTAATATCGTGGGTTCCAATTTCCGATATTGAAGGCTCTCCCACTCTATCGATAGAAGCTCTCACACTATATACATAGCAAATACATTTGCGAATAAAGCTCACCGCTTCCCTCATCAAAAGCCCGGGTTCCTAGGTAGATCATAGGCGCCTTACATAATAATGAGAGCTCTGATTATTTACTTACTTAAAAAATTGCGATAGTCTCTATGAAGGACCCCAATGATTCTCACCCGTTATCGCACTCTGCCGCTCTTGTTTCACACTTATATCTCTTCCAGGCCCCGCGGGATCAATAGTGGAGGAGGTTTCTAGCCACTTAGACCCCCATAGCGAACCCCCCCAATCTTGTGAAAAACAGCATGACTAACATGCCACCAAACTTGAAGCAGCAGAGCAAAGTTCTATCTGACGTGTCCAGATATTGGAAAGCCCTTGCTCACAAGGAAGGAATTTTCTATAACGGCACCTTGGTGATCCTGTTTTCTAATTACTACTGACACAGCGGAATGTAGCACAGCGCGCTGTCGTATAGCGCCACAGTATGGTAACTCACCGCAGCAGCAGCATCATCACCCACTCTCTCACCATCCTCCTCCAGAGAAGGTGAGTCTGTCGAAACTAGAAACCCTATCGCAAGTAGCTTTTACCATTGAATAGGCTGAGCTGGAAGTTCCAATCATTTCTTGGGTACTACCACCCCGGATGGCCGGATCCTAGCCTGGATCTGGCTTGAACACACGGTATGCCCGATGCAAGTGCATTCATAAAATATCACTCGGCGGGAACAAGCAACAGGGGTCATTTGACAGGTCAAAACACTCCAAAAATTGCAGGCTTTCGAGCTATCATTACCCGACCACAGCAGCTGGAAACAACTTGGAAAGAATTCAAAAAAATAATTTGCTATCATACTAAGAAAACTTAGATAATATAATATATTTGCTGTGGCATCCGAGAGCACAGTGGCATTTGAGGGGATTTTGTTAAAAACTGGGGGCATACGATACCTTTACCTTACTAATAAATTAATCTTAAATCTACCTCATAACCCGAATCCACGGCCCTAGTGATCAGTTCGCCCACTATCGCATTGAAACCCATTTTCATAGTCACGAAGAGAGGAGACAAAGGATGGAAAAATGAGAAAGTAAGGATATTTAATTCGAGTTTCAAGCTAAAAGGTGAGGAAAACAAACCAACTTTCTCCCAACTCGAACCGAACCGAAAAAACACAAACCAGCCTAGCTAGACTATCTATATCTCACTCCCACAAGCACCGTCACTCCTGACGATCCCCAGACTCGAACATCTTATGCCCCGGGATCCTAGTTTTCACAGTCCTCGCGGTGGCATCGTACCCAACAGCAATGACACGCAGCGGGCCGTCAAATCGAACAGTCTCCGTCCCAGCACGGCGTTGGAAGGGGCCCTTCGAAATGGCGATGTCCTTGAGATTAAACCACCAGACGGATTCGACAAACCGATAGTCCATGATTTTGGCCTGTATTTTTTCAATTTTCTTTTTCCACCTCCATCTTAGAAGAGCTGATCCCAAGGATCCGATAGTCGGGCTATACATGTGGAGAGAGAGGGGGGGGGAGAGCATATATTACCTTCATTTTGATCTCAACACCGCACTTTCCGATGTTGTCTTGAACGGAGACATCATAGTTATAAATGATTCTACGAGCCAAGGAGTGGGTGATTCTTCCTGCTTCGACAAGTTCGTCGAGAGCATCAATGAGGGCCACGCAAACACTTTCCATTTGTCGCAGGAATGCACTTTCGTCAGCTTTTGGTTTTCACGAAATATTTTTTGTCTGACTGGGTCATAGGGAATTAATTGCTTCGTTGAGGGGGGTATACCTAGTGCGACGGTAAATATCCCAGATAACGGGATTGCCGTCTTTCATGTACTTCATTTTTTACCGATTTACTTTTTGTGGTTTTGAACTAAGGGAGTTGAAGATTGCGTGCGTGGTAGGGTTGGATGTGTGATGGCGAGAGGGATGTGGGTGGGGTTTATGAGACCTAGTGGAGACCGGGCCCACGAGAAACTGAAGAGCCCCAATAGGGAATTTTCTATGCCCTCTCCGCCAAGTTTCCTGATTTATTCAACGGTAGGGTTTTTTTTGTCGCTGGGGATTCGACATTGACTTGCATCTATAGCAACACTTGCCCTTCTCTTCAATGGAACTTTGCGAGTTTTTTATGGTGCTTGGCACAAGCAAGCCTAGTGAGCTCATACATGAGCCGTATTTTTGGGAAACGGGTCCACTGCTTTTGCTTATCTGAACTATTTGCTTCTGTCATCCAGCGCTCCCCAGCAACGCATTCCAAGTACGGGGTTTTTAGCGGTAGCTCCCGGTAGACTCTACCGCTGCAGGACAAACCACTATGAACAGTTTCCTCTAGTTCAAACAGGATCCTGTGTAAACAGCAAGGTCCAAACCACCGTGCGCCAGCAAAAATGGCAAATACTCTTCTGATGCTGGCATATTGAATTGTTAACTTATACTAGTACCTTCCTACTTGGAAATCCGTCGCTATGCCCTGAAGGGGATCGCTGTGAACTGTGGATAGATATACATTTATCAAGGTTTTACACAGCATAAAGAAAGGCCCTTAGCTGTATCTGCGTGTAGTCCGTGACTCTCTTCGAAATTCGCCTCCCCCGCTACCTCCTTCGTTATAATATCCCTATTGTCATTATCCCTCCGAGCCTTTCATTGAATTTTGTCTTCTCTTGTTTACTATATCCTCCTCTAGCTCTCTGCACCAAATACCTCCTCCGAAATGGCCTCACTTTAACGTATCTATCCCAGTTAGGAAATGCTCCCAGGCTGTCGATTTCGGGCGCTCCGTACGATCCGACTCCATTTATCTATTTCCCATCTCTCACTTCTCCCAACCCTGCGAATACAAGATTTAAAGATAATGCCTAATGCTGGTATGGTACTATGTCCTAACGGTATAACATCATAGCCCCGGCAAACTCCGTTTTCACAGATTCCCAAGCTCAATTTTCCTCGCGGGCAAGGATTGGTACAAAAAGTCTGGTGCTGGGCCCCGGCCTGCCCTCACTTCCCCCGGAACATGTGGTATCCCTGAAGAGCGATGAGCATAGAAAACTGTGAAACTTCTTTCCGGTAGCTGTTTGCGACTTCCCGGGAAGGTAACTTAAAGCAGTGTTTGGGGAATTCTAGGCTTTTATTGACCTAACCGATAAGTTAAGTTTCTAGTATAGCTGGAGTATCAGAGCTCATGTAGGGACAGGGCGGCTTAAAAGATTTATGAGGCATTGGCCTCACTACAGCTCAAACAGACTATTTGTCAGTGCACGGGTGCCCGATATTGTCCAACTGCCTACCTCAGTGATACATAAATACCCCAGGATATTCCCTGTGTATGGCCTAATGCACATCCCTTGCGGTGCAAATATTCCTGTAGCCCCAATCCTCCGGAGCGCAACATAATGTGAAGGGCAAGTTGTTACCGATATATGTATATATACACATTCCCGTTGATTTGGGTTATGTTTCCTCCTCATACTAACGCTAGTCCCTTGTTTGGTATGGAAACGGCAATAGCGCCGCAGTGCCATTAGGACGACGCAGGGTACTCTAATGTGTGAAGGTCCGCTACCGAGTGATAATACGCGCATTGCCCCAAAGCAACCGCCAAGGATTAAGCAAAGAAATCATGAAACAAAAGGTTTCACTCCAGCGGGTAACCCGCCCTCGGTATTTTTATTAATATTGCAGGAGATCTTACCATACCTACTCGGCAAAACAACTCTCCTAAGGATACATAAACTCTTCGCTTCGTTCCGCCAAGTTCAGGACACCATTCCCTAGATGGATTCTCCCCCCATCGGTGCTATCCAAAGACCAGACCTCAGCACAAGAGCCAACGGGGCTTCCAAGCCAGCCCGACCCGTGCTAAACATCATCGCCATTCGTTTCGCCGACGGCTGCAAAACGATAGCATTTACTCATAGAATAGAATTTGACATTTGATGGCACCCTTGGCAATACTGTGGGGGTCAAATTAGTATCGCTATGGTAGGTGTGCATGTAGCCCAGAGACATCACAGTTCTGTCGCAGATCTTTGTGAAGGGCCTGGGGTATGATATAGGCCCAAGTTCCAGAAGTAGTGTTTGTTTCTGTCAGAATGGAGTATAGCAGTATTGATATAGGGCGCCCAACAAGGCAGACAGCCAGACGTTCTCACATCCACCTCCTTCGTGAACCATCCGTTCTGAGGAATTCTTCATCGTTATCGGGATATCATAACTGCTATGATACCACATTATTGTCACCACCTTTGGCATTGGCAATCTTGCGTATGCGAGTGAGAATCAGCGTTTGAAAGCTACAGCTGTAGTAGGGCTCGATACCGGTAGACCGGAATAGCCACAGCCATTTCGAAAGAACCTATTTGGGGCACCAGGCACCAATATAAGAAGTCGCGCCAAGAGGGTTGGCGCAGATAACCTGTCGTCTTCCGTAAGTGTTAGCGGCAACCAGATATCCATTCCATGTCCTAAAATGCCTTACCGGTCAACTAGTACAGCATAGGGAAAGACCAACCGAACCCCGAACTAACTTAGCGAGTGGTTTAGAAAATTGTGGCGGATTTCACGAATTCGTGACAGCCCCGCACTCTCCCAAACCCTACAAATTAACCAAAGTTCTGAAATCTCTCAAGATTTCCAGATTCGGATGGATTCAAGAACAAAAGACGGCTTTTGAAGACCAACAGCCCTACGAAACACAGGCGTCCCAAATCGGAAAGGGTACATAACATTTGAAACTATATAGGGTTCCTACCGGATCACAGGAACTCTTGCTAGTCTTCCAATACGCCACTTCCCTGCTTACGGTAGGAGGTGGATAGGCCTTCCTCAATACGGGAGGCCACAGCGACTCACGACTACTAAACCTTCTAGACCGAGGTATCTAAGTCAACATGTATGAACCAGAATCCTGCCTCGACGTTATGTTACACATAGAACGAAATCATTTCTGAATCCATCCCCAATGCAGCCAATGCTAACGGCCCCTTGGGAACACCATCCTCCGGTACTTGTACTAGCTCAAGTACGGTACTCTGGAAGCAACCTGCCCAACGTGATCCTGTCATATGCACTGCCGCGTGGAGGAGGTGCTTAGATCAACTGAAACTCGATATATGGTCCGCGGGTATGCATAATGCCAGTATCCGTATATAAAAATAAATTATATATCCTTCAGAACATTCCTCCCGAGGGACATAGCTGGCAATAAACTGAACCTTGTAATTTCACCGGCAATCCTTTGAGTCGACAAGAACTAGTGCTCAACGCACTGGGAATGGCCTGCCTGAGTGATTCCTTCTAGGATTTGATAGTCATCCTTCAGCCTGAGCGCAAACTATCATTCCTCCACCTGCTGGCAGCACTCGATCAGCAACCGTACCAGCATGATTGCTCAAGCAAAAGAGGGGGGGTAGCAACCTGGAGAGCGCTTGATATTAGCCAGCACGTACCAGATACCCCTCAGCCACGCTGGCCCCAAGAGCATTCGATGTGCAAACTGAATATTAATGCAAAGAACGAGAAAACTGCTTGTTAGACAGGCTGAACCAGAAGCAGATAACCAGCTTCTCATCCAAACTTCCTCTTTAAGAGCCCGTTAGGATGAAGGACAACCCCAACTCCGGCGCCAAAGTCCGTCGCTTGGATGCAGTACCGGGTCCTTACCTGTCCTTCTTATAGTCCCAGAAGCACCTGAAGTTCTACGTACCCAAAGTTTGTTTTTCTGACACCCGCATGGGCAGACTTGAACTGAGCGAGCTAACGCACCTCCGACACAAAGCCCGGGCAGGTTGAGCACCTTTTCTCCCCCCCTTTCATACTATGCTCATACCTATACCAGTACCCACATCCTTTCGTAAACAGGTACCAATTCAACCACAGAGCCGGAACTCAGTGTAAAACATGGTTGCCCAAGGAAGTTAGGTTAGCTCCATTGAGCCGAGCAAAAGCCCAAGGCGGCGAGGAATGAAATGAAATGGGTGATGCCGAAGAGAGTGTAGTATACTGGCATTTCGTAGGCGAAGTTTAAAAATTGACGAATAAGGGGAACACTCCACTGAGCTTTCACAGTGGCGTAGCTGCTGTCCGATGATGCGACTGCCATACAAGCGCATCCGAGTCTCGAGCATTCACCACTGCGCTCATCACACTCCACCTAGCCAATCTACCATTGAACGAAGCAAACATCCATTCGTCATCCCTCTTCTCTGTCTCCCACGTTGGAAGATGCCCCTCTCCACAGTCAAAAGCCACTCCCGCCAACACATGCGCTCTACCAAACTTTCCTCCTTCATCTGGATGACTTCCTGAACCCCCCCAGAACCGCAGTTTCCCGCACTCAATCGCATCCCATCCAACAAAGGTACCCCATGGAACAGTAAAAGAAAGCATGTCTGCACGCGGTGCAGTATCGCACATACAATACAACCTCCCCTCTTCAAATCATCCGCTTACAAAACATTAGTAAAAAGATCGATAAGTAAACCAGCCAACCGGCGATGCAAAACGCCACTCGCCCACTCACCGCATCATATCGTTCTGTACCCCCTAGGTACCCACTCCAACTCCACCCTAAGTTACAGCACTCGAGCACTCGTATCATTCCGAAGTTTGCAAAACGGACTGCTATTGCATAACTTACTACCAAATTTCTGAGGCTCTGCCCAATATCTGGCTGTATGCAATATCAGTCCGTTTTTACAAATGTCACGATATTACGAGTACACGTACCATGGCACAAGTAACTCAGGGGAAAATGTCAGATCACACACATAGGCTACCGTAAGTAGGAGGTGAGTGAAAAAAAGTAAAAAGGTAAAAAGGCTGGTGCAAAAACGAGTTCGACGCTAAACCCATGATATCAAGGCCCCACCCCTGAACGCGACGCGCAAAGGGAGTGCGGAACTCGCCTTTGGTAAAGAACAAAGAAGGAAAAAAGAAAAAAGGAGCGAAGAGGTGGAAATTGTGCAACGGGTTGGGTTGGCTGCTTTTTTCTTTCTTTCGCTTTTGAGCTGAACGAACGAATGAACGAACGAGGCCTATGGTTGCCTGGCCTTGCCTGGTACAGTGGGCTTTTGAAAGCTTGGAATATATTGATTTAACTAAGCCAATGTGGGGTTCCCAGGTTTTACAAGTATATGGGAGGGAGCAGGGTGCGAGGAAGGAAGGAAGGAAGGAAGGATGACTGTATGGTTCCCGTGCAATGAACGGGAGGTGAGCTTTGCTACTTCTCCCCGGTACCACTTCCTTCAAAAACACCCAATCTCCTGGAAATGACGATATCTATTTCTAGTTACTATTTTTACACTTCGCCTCCCCTCTTCTTCCCTACCCCCATTCACTCTCACCTTCCGAAAAGTAGCGGTGCTGACCTCACTTCACCTGCTCGTACCCGGACTAAACGGCCCTGGTAGAGTGTACGAGTACCGAACAGCACAGCAACAAGTACGCACCCGATTCATCCATCCATCCATTTGTCCGTCCGTCCGTCCCGCTCGAACCAATAACCTGGTTTCGCTTCTCGGATGGGGCACAATCGTTGGTGGGGAAACCACGGCTGCATTTTTACTTTTTTCCCCTTCGCCTGCCTGGCTGGCTGGTCGGGTGGGTGAAGCTTGTGAAAGTGACGGATTGACTGATTGATTGATTGGATGGAAAGTCTATTTTACAAGAGGAAAATAATACGGTGCTTGTGAGTGAGGGAGGATGAATCAATTCAATATATCTATCCCAGCTATACGAGTACCGTAGTACTCGAGTACCCATCCGGCGTCTACTGGGGGTGGAAGTTGTTGGTGGGTTTGTTGGTCGGTCGCCAAGTTAAGTTAAGCTATCCTTCCCCTTTCTGCCCGGATGGCGCATGCCGGCATACCCTAAAAGGCGAATTTCGATTATATATTTTTATCCTAATTGCGAATGTAACTCGCGACCGCAGATACGATGTGATATAGATGAGTGAGTGGACAGGTCCGAGGCTCAGAGTTACTTGTAATGTAGGTATGATATCAGTAACCTCTTCTCCTCCCGAGTCCTGCGCCTCAGAGTAACACAGCTGAGGGGACAGCGAGCAGCCCTGCAGTACCAAGGTTGGCCCTTGGCACAGAACCTTTTGATGTCCCGGTATTGTCCGCCGTCCCCTCTGCTCGAGTATTCGTGTTACAGCAGCTTGGTGTACTTGTACCACGTCCTTTCGCAAAAAAAC
>Ga0307513_10002291_pt1 | contig 26733 bp, 24 predicted proteins | sample 15_EM_MG_FD_202174 | JGI IMG/M metagenome (GOLD analysis project Ga0307513, IMG submission 202174) | Populus trichocarpa ectomycorrhiza microbial communities from riparian zone in the Pacific Northwest, United States - 15_EM | ecosystem: Host-associated > Plants > Roots > Unclassified | place...
CACAGCGTATCCTCCAATTACGTCGACTTGAGGTGGTATTCTGCTGATTAATCCCTGTATTGGCAATGGGTGCAGTTACTGGAAGCGGAAGGTCCGGAATCTGCAGGTCTCATCAGTCCATGGGATAGAAACGGCAAGTTCTAAGAGAGGCTTGGCTTCAGCATGCGGGTACTCTGTGCAAGGGGTTCGTAAAGGAATGGTGGTGGTAATCTATGCATTGCGTGCTCCATTTCGGATGTGAATTTTTTTTGTGTCGACGGTTGCACTGCGGAAAACTCATGCACTTTTGTTCTCCGGTGTACTCGGGGGGTACCATAAGTCGGGCGACACCCATATAAAGTAACTAGGGTTTTTACCCATACAAACGCGGTTTGCACCAATTTTTTTGTATGAGGAAAAAAGTCGGGCGACACCCAGAACAGGCAATAAACCAAGACTTTTTGTGGCACCGCGCCCGACTTACCCTTGTACCCGAGTACACTGGAGGACAAAAGTGCATGAGTTTTTCCGCATCGCAACCGGTGAAAAAAAAAGATCTTCACATCCGGAATAAAGTACACAGGGCACCGATCACTGCCACCATGCCTCCATGAGCCCCTTACATAGTGTCCCTGCATGCTTAAGTCAAGTCTCTCTTAGAACTAGCAATTTTTTCAGGCAAAAATGGGAGTCGGGCTAGGATTGTGGGGCCCGAGGTCCAGCACTTCCATATGTTGATGGTATTATATTTGCCGGGTAACTTAACTTGCTCTTGGGAGAAGACTCACTTTGAGGTGCTTGACTTGCACCTATTTCCACCATCTTTTGGTCTAGAAGACTAAGTTTTACAAGGCAATGCAAGGCCTCTGCAGCCTTATTAGTATTCTTTCTTTGGCGTGTGTCGGTGGGTTGTGTTGCTGGCATTATGTTGGATTTTGACCTCGCGGGTGTTGGGAAAATTATTATTTTAGCGATGGTTTGCGTTGTACGAAAACTCATGCACTTTTGTCATCTGGTGTAATGTTAGATGACCCCCGCTTTTCGTTAGCAAGGCCCCGCTTTTCTCTAGCTCCCAAGAGTATCATCAACTATCCATAACCAATAACTCCTCCTCTATCATAGTGCGAGCAGCAAAGAGCGAAAGATGTCTCAAAATCCCATCCATGATAATACCAACTGCTTCAATAATACGAACACTTTCAATGTGCAGAATAACTACGTTGTCGCGGAAGATCGGTTTCCACTCTTGACTTGGCTATCCCCCCTTGAGCCCAAGTTACGGCATCGGGACATCCAAGAACGCCGCGTCGATAATGTTGGAGAATGGCTCCTCCAGACCGAGGAATTCAGGAACTGGCATGAATGGAGTGGTGAAGGTGAAGGTCATAAGGCGGTCTTGTTTTGCTATGGCGCTCCGGGGGTCGGGAAGACATTTATCAGGTAACGGGAATTATCCTCGGAGGGGAGAAGAAAGGGAGTCTATGCTAACAGGCCACCGTGTCAGTTCGCTGGTAGTGGACAGGTTATGCGATCAGTTCGAGGGGCAAAACACAGCCGTTACATGTTTCTACCTAGACTTCGCAGCGAGAAAGGAGCAGTCAGTGGCCAGTATTTTAGGTTCCTTGCTGAGACAGGTTGTTGGCGGAATGGAAAAGATTCCCGAGGCAGTAACACGGACATTTGAAAAGCAGAAAATGGCCATTGGTGGACGGGGACCGCAGCTCTCGGATATCGTGAAGATGCTACAGTCCATCACGTCTTCACTGCGTACATTTGTGTGCATAGACGCCTTAGACGAATGTGCGGCGGCAAATCGACCCAAGCTCCTTAATTCGCTCCAACAAATCCTCATATCATCCCCGGGCACGCGAATATTCATCATTGGAAGGCCCCATGTTCGGGCTGAGACCGAAAAGCGTCTTATAGGACAAGTGATAAGTGTGTCGGTAGGGCCCAGCAAAAATGATATTATGGAATACCTTCGTCTTAGACTGGATGAGGACGAAACTCCGGATGCCATGAATAAAAGTCTAGAGGCAGACATTCTCGAGAAGATTCCGGAAAGCATGTCGGAAATGTATGTAGGGGTGATGCTACTAGGAATCCCTCCAGACGCAATCCGCTAATATATATGCATCTAGGTTTCTACTAGTTTCTTTAAGCATCTATGGAATTTTAAACGAATCCACAATCTCCCGAAGACGGGAGAAACTGATCAAAATGACAAATGGATTAGAATTGGGAGATGTTTACGGTGCGACGATCGAGCGAATAAAAGCGCAAGATGGAGACAAATCGAGACTCGGGATGACGGCGTTGATGTGGATCAGTCATGCGGAACGGCTGTTGCAAGCGGATGAGCTCTGCCACGCCTTAGCAGTTCAGCTAGGCTCCACGGATTTCGATGTTGGTAACATCCCTTCGATGTCGACATTGGTGAACTCCTGTCAAGGGCTCATTACTGTGGATATGGAGGCATCAACCGTGCGATTGATCCACTTTACCCTGCAAGAGTATCTTTCCGCTCGTCCTGATCTATTCAGTAAACCCCACTCGGCAATGGCTGAAATCTGCCTGACCTATCTAAATTCCAGACAAGTCAAAGCCCTTTCGACTACTCCTTCTCCTAATACCCAGAACGCACCCCTTCTAGAATATTGTTCAGTATACTGGGGAGTGCATGCGAAAAGGGAGCTCTCAGACTATGGGGGATCACTTGCTCTGGAGCTATTAAAGGAGCATTATAGCCAGATATCGACCAAATTACTCCTTAAGCATGCAAACAGGTATCACGACCGCTGCGGTCCCTGTCCTCCGTTTAGTGGACTACACTGCGCATCGTTCTTCGGAATTGTTGAAGTGGTAACTGCTTTAATAGAGGAGGGAGGTTCTGATATCAATGGGGAAGGTTTTCAGGGACTCACACCACTTTCATGGGCCGCATGTAATGGGCATGAAGAAGTGGTGAAAATTCTACTTGGGCGGGGAGAGGTCAGCCTGGACAAGGAAGATGAATTCCGCCAAACACCGCTCTTCGATGCAGCTGCAAATGGACATGAGGGAGTGGTGAAAATTCTACTCGAACGGGAAGAGATCAATCCCGATAAGCCAGATAGATGGGGAAAAACACCGCTCTCGTTTGCCGCTTGGAATGGACATGAGGGAGTGGTAAAAATACTACTCGGACGGGAAGGAGTCAACGCCGACAAACCAGATAATTGGGGCCAAACACCGCTCTTGTTTGCCACTCGGAATGGACATGAGGGAGTGGTAAAAATACTGCTCGGGCGGGGAGAGGTTAACCCCGACAAGCCAAATACTTTCGGCGAAACACCGCTCGCCTTTGCCACCCAGATTCGGCACGAGAGGATAATAGCACTCCTACAGTCCCACCAAGCGGCAACCCCCTTTACCACTTAATCCTTAGCAGGCACCTCCTCATGGACATACCCCCTGCCCTTTCGCTTCCCGGGCATCTCACCCGCTGTGATGCACTAAGGCATCACCCTGTCGACGGGGTAATCTCATGAGCTGGGAATGCGGATACTTTCCTACGTCTTTCGGTCATTTCCTTTCGTGGCTGGGTAAGGATTTACATGTTTCCGTTTCCATGTTTCGTAGGGGTTTGTTCGAGTGAAATTTCTGTCGAGTTCATACATTGCTTGCAGATTTCATCCTGTCATTCAATTTTTCTCTCTTTGTAAATTATTACCCTTTTTTCTTGTATGGTTTTTCTTCCTTCGTTTTCTTCCTTTTCTCCCGCCAGGACGATAGATAGACTGCATAATATGGTGTTTTTGTTTTTTTAAGTAGATAAATGTGGTGTATGATAGTTCGAGGATTCTTAGGGAGATTGTTAAACATTGGATAATGACCGTACTGTGCCTGCGGTAATTACCAAGGATAGGTCGGGCGCAAACTAAGTGCTATCAAAAGTTGAGCCATGTAAGAATAGAAAATAAAATGATAGAGCAGACGCATAATCACCCAAGTACCTGCAAAGCATTATATCAATCTTCCGTCTCCTCTACCCTCTCGTCCACAAGCTAAGTCACGACCTCCCGGGACTATTATAACATACAAGTTCACATATGGAATTGTGTAACACAACTCAATTACATTCCCCAACACTAGTAATTAGAAAAGCCCACCTTAAATTTTTTCATAATCTAAGCAATTCCGGGAATGTGGAACCATAATAACACCTTTTGCACATTTCCCTTTTAGTTGTTGAGGATAGCCCCCATCCGTTCCCGTTCCTATCTCAAAGCAGCTCCCTCCTAACTTTGTGCAACAATAACGCCCAATAATTTTCCACAGTAGCCTTTAGGAATGCATTTGTGTGGATCTTGGGGTGGGGCTTTTTACTCTAGGGCTTGTGTATTGAAAAAAGGATCATGAAAAATGGAGTCCGGCTTACCGGGTTCCGAATAGTCCCACCGGTCAAGTCTTGGATGCAGGACCAGGCTGGCCAGTCCTGGTTGATGTCAATGACTGGACCCGACTAACTCGGGTGGTCCGGTCCGGTTTAGACTGGTCCCAGACCAGCCCTTATAAAACATTGCATGAGAGTCGGAATGGCACTTGTGCCAACACTCGCTAAGAATAGAAGTATCGTTATAGTATGATCTTAAAGCCGCTTGTCACGTTATAAATCAACAGGCTCTCGATACAAGTTGATAGAACATCCCGGAGAGGATAGTTATGTGGTGGAAATGCGATTACCCGATGGATAAGTAGCATCCTACCCGCATTGTGGCATAGGGTCATGTAATATCACTCATTTAGTGCACCAAAAATAGTTTCGATACTTGAGAACCCATTTCCGCCACCCCTAATCTAAGCAACTATCTCCACCATATGATCCATGGAAACAATAGATTTAATTAAAAAAAGCTTTATTTAAACGTAATATATCGTGATAAAAATAGAATATCCTCTTGCTTGGCGGGCCTGGTCGGACCAGTCCTGGTTGAGTCGGTTTCGATAACCCTGACTGTCTAGTCGGTCCAATTTCAACCATTAGACTAGACTTGACTTTCGGTGATTGTCGTGCTTCATTTTCCTCTATCTTAACTAAATGGCATGATAGGTTATTTCCGTGGACCTCCTGCATTCCTGGGACAAAATATTCCAACATGATATTATATGGATTCATGGATGTTCATAGATAGACCGTAAGCGAACCACCAATCGGTGAAAAGAAAATGGAAAAGAAAATAGAGGGGGTGTGTGGGGGACCTCTGTCGCCATGATCATGCCGCTATGGAACATTCCATCGGTGCGATCTAGTGCTTTCCAATATTTGGACACATCGGACAGAGCTCTGCTGAGCTGACTCAAGCCGGCTGGAATGTTAGCCGGCTGTTTTCAGAAGATGAAAAGGGTTTCCTATGGCAGCGTAAGTGGCGACGGATGTAGAAACCGTTTTTTTTGGAGTCTGATTGATCCTGCGAGATTCCGGAAGGACGGTGTAAGATACGTCCCCCAGGGTGCGGAATAGGATGGAGATGGTGGGGATCTTTGGTAAAGACTATTTTATCGCAGTTTCATAACTGACTAAACGATTGTTCCCGTGGTGGAAGGCACCGGTGGTTTACTCGGGGCACCGGACTTTTGATTAGATAAATGGTAACTTTTATTCGTAGCTGTAGTGACTACCTGCATATTATTGGTAAACTTCTATCTCTAGAGTGTGAAGCCTTCCATGTCTTAAGTTGAAACTATCGCTATCACAACTTGCGATGGTATTTGTGGCTTACGCCAAGGATCGTCTTTCTCAGTGTCAGCCACCAAGGCTGCCATAAATTATCTATGGATCCAGTTGGCCTTGCTCCACGGCTGGCGCCTTGGGGTTCTTTGTGAATGTCCGCTTGTATGGTGCGACGGTTTTGAAGTGATATGTGCGACGCTGCTTTAATGTTGGAAGGCCCCCGCTTTTCCTTAGCAAGACCCCTCTTTCCCCCAGCTCCCAAATTTCCCCAGATCGCAAGAATATCATCAACCGACCACACTCAATAACTCCCCCTCTATAACAGTAGGAGCAGCAAAGAGCCGAAGATGTCTCAGAATCCCATCCATAATAACAACAACTGCTTCAATAATACGAACACTTTTAATGTGCAGAACTATGCCGCGGATGATAAGTCTCAACTTCTAGCGTGGCTATCACCCCTGGAACCCAGGCTACGACACCAGGATATCCAGGAACGTCGCGTAAACAGTGTAGGGGAATGGCTCCTGCAAGCTGAAGAATTCAAAAGCTGGCATAACTGGAGTGGTGAAGCTGAGGCTGAAAAGGCAGTCTTGTTTGGTTATGGAGGTCCGGGGGTGGGAAAGACTTTTATGAGGTAACGAGAGCAATTCTCCGCGGAGAGAAGAAAGGGAGTTAGTGCTAACAGGCCATGATGTCAGTTCGCTGGTGGTAGACAGATTGTGCGATCAGGCCAAAGGACAAAGGACAGCCGTTGCGTGTTTTTACTTCGACTTCGCAGCGCGAAAGGAGCAGCCTGCGACCAGTATGCTAGGTTCCTTGTTAAAACAGGTCATCGGCAGGATGGAAACAATTCCGGAGGAAATATCAGAGGCATTTCAAGACCAGAGAAAGGTCATTGGTGGACGGGGGCCGCAACTCCCGGATATAGTCAAGATGCTGCAGTCCATCACGTCCTCACTGCCCACATTTGTATGCATAGACGCATTGGATGAATGTGCGGCGATTCATCGAGTTAAAATCCTTAATTCACTGAAACAAATCCTCGAAAAGTCACCACGCACACGAATATTCATTACAGGAAGGCTTCATATTCGTGCCGAGATTGAAAAGCGTCTTGCTGGGCGAGTAACAAGTATATCTCTAGGTCCCAGCAAAGATGATATCGTCGAATACCTTCGTGCTAGACTGGAAGAGGATTTAACGCCGGACGCTATGGAAGAGAGTTTAGAGGCAGAAATTCTAGAGAAGATTCCGGAAAACATGTCGGACATGTACGTAGGCAATAATCCTGGGAATCCCGCCCCCACACTATCCGCTAATATATATGCATCTAGGTTTCTCCTGGTTTCCTTAAATATAGATGCAATCTTACACGAATCAACAATCTCACGAAGACGAGAAAAACTGAACAAAATGACCAACGGATTAGAATTGGGAGATGTTTACAGCGCGACTATCCAGCGGATAAAAGCGCAAGATGGGGACAAATCGAGGCTTGGGATGACAGCGTTGATGTGGATCAGCTATGCGGAACGGCCGTTGCAAGCGGATGAGCTCTGCTATGCCTTAGCAGTCCAATTAGGCTCCACGGATTTCGATGTTGGCAACATTCCTTCAATGTCGACATTGGTGAACTGCTGTCAAGGCCTTATTACTGTGGATAAGGAGGCATCAACTGTTCGATTGATCCACTTTACCCTGCAGGAGTATCTTTCCGCTCATCCCGATATATTCATTAAGCCTCACTCGGCAATGGCTGAAATCTGCTTGACCTATCTAAATTCCAAACAAGTCAAATCCATTTCGATTGCTCCTCCTCCCGATACCCAAAGCGCACCCTTTCTAGAATATTGTTCAGTATATTGGGGAGTGCATGCGAAAAGGGAGCTCTCCGACTGTGGGAAATCGCTTGCGCTCGAGCTGTTAAAGGAGGATTATAGCCTGATATCGACCGAATTACTTCTTGCGCATGCAGGCCTGTATAACAAGCGCTACGATACTTGTCCTCCACTTAATGGACTACAATGCGCATCGTTCTTTGGGATTGTTGAAGTGGTAGCTACTTTAATAGATGTTGGAGGTTCTGACATCAATGGGGAGGGCTATTTGGGTTGTACACCACTTTCATGGGCCGCGTATAAAGGGTATGAAGACGTGGTGAAAATTCTGCTCGGGCAGGAAGAGGTCAATCCCAACAAGCCAGATGAATTGGACCAGACACCCCTCTCGTATGCCGCTCAGAATGGGCATGAGGGAGTAGTAAAAATACTACTCGAACGGGAAGAGGTCAATCCCGACAAGCCAAATAATTGGGGCGAAACACCGCTCTGGTATGCCGCTCGGAATGGACATGAGGGAGTGGTAAAAATACTACTCGAACGGGAAGAGGTCAACCCCGACAAGCCAAATAATTGGGGCAAAACACCGCTCTCTTATGCCGCTCATAATGGACATGAGAGGATAGTAGCACTGCTACAGTCTCGCAAAGCGGCAACCCCAAGATTATTTAAGCAGTAGGAGGCTCCTCCTCGCGGAAATTCCCGATGCTCCTTCCCTTTCCGGGCACCTCCCCCGCTGTGATGCACTCAGACATGATCCTGTCGACGGGTAATCCCATGAGCTGGAATGGGTGAGGATTTACGAGTTTCTGTTTACATGTTCCCTAGAGTTTCGTTCGGGCGAGATTTCTATCGTTGAGAAGGTCGAGATTGTACATTGCTCGCAGATTCCATCCTGTAAGATTCAATTGTCCCCTCTCTGTAAATTCCCATTATGTTTTTTTTTTCTTGTATGTTTTTTTTCCCCTTCCTTTTCTTCCTTTTCTCCCCCGGACGATGGATGGACTGCATAATCTAGTGTTGTTTCTTCTAAGTAGGGAAATGTGGTGCATGATTGTGCGAGGATTCTTGGAAACTGGATAAAGATAGTACTGCACAGTACCTACGGTAGAAGACTAGTGTCACGTACCGAAAGCATTTTTAGATTTTAAGCGTAAATGTCTTCTAGTTCTGTCGGTTATATGGTTTATACAATATTCTACCCTACCAAGGATAAGTCGGGCGCAAACCAATCGTTATTAAAGGCCAAGTTATGTAAGAATACAAAGTAAAATTATAAAGCTGACGCAGAATTTCACCCAAGTACCTCCAAAGTATTATATCAATCCCCCATCTCCTCTACCCCCTCATCCACCAGCCAAACCTCGACCTCCCGGGATTCTACTATAAAATACGAGCTCAAATATTCAATTATGTAACACAACTCAACTACACGCCCCAACACCAGTAATTAGAAAAACTCATCTTAAAGTTCCTAATCTAAGTAATTCCAGGAATGTGGAAACACAATCACCCCTCTTGTGCATTTCTCTTTCAGCACGTAGGGATAGTCCCTCATCCCTTTCCTTTCTTGTCCGGGAGCACCTCCCTCCTGGTTTTTTTAGAACAATGACGCCAAATAGGTTCCCACAATAATATTTTGCGATGCCCTTGTAGGAATCTTGGGCTGGGGCTTTTTACTCTAACACTTGCCTATTGAAAAAAAGATCCCGAAATATGGAGTCAAGCTCAAGGCTAATTTGGGCGGATAGGAATTAGTGCGGTCGGTATGTGTGAAGTGGGTGTCGGGGAACTGGGGCCGATTCGGGGGGAATCGCTTCCGATGACCGGCTGAGTTTGAGGTGGAAGACTTCCGGCGGTGAGGGACCGGAGGTGGATGTCTTCTTAGCGAGTGACATTCGGTGATTATAGTGCGGGGTTTTCCATCTATCTTAACTAAATGGTAGGTTATTCCCGGAGACCTCTTGCGATCCCTAAGCCAAAAGAGGCTTCAAGTATGATATTACACGAATCCGAGGGTATCCATGAATAAACTACAAAGAAATCGCCAATCGGTAAAAATAAAGATAAAAAATAAAATTGGAGGGGTGCAGGGGCTTTTGTTACCAAGATCGTGCCACTATAGAACATTCCATCGATGCGAGCAAGTGCTCTCCAATATTTTGACACCGAATAGGGCTTTTCCGTACTGCTTCAGGTTGACTGGCATGTTAGCCCGCTGTTTTCACAAGATTAGGGGGGGTTCCCATAGCAGGCTAAGTAGCCAAAGATCTAGAAACCATTTTCCTTCGAGTCTAATTGATCCTGCGAGACTTGGGAGGGATATAGGTGTAGGGTGTGCCTCCGGGTGCGGTATCGGGTGGGGATCGTAGGGGTTCTTCGTAAAGACTATTGTAGTCTCGTAACTGACAAGATCGTTTGTGTGATGTACAAATAAGGCGCCCGTGATATACCTAGCGCACCGGACTTTTGATTCAAACAGCGACTTTCACTCATAGGTGTATAAATGAAGCACAATCAACGCATCCCGATCCTTCCATAGACCACCACACCCCGCCCGGTGTCGCCCTGCATGCACACATTCCTTCGAACACCCCCGTAATACAGGCGGCAAAGGGGAGACAAGTCGGTGGAGTCTTCACCGAAAACCACTAAAGCATTCGAATACTCCATCGCGCCCCGGAACGATCTACACTCCCGAAACTTCTAGAGTAAACCACAACCTCTAACAGGGAGTGGCGATCGGGATACCCCCTTAGTCACGTCCGGTTTATTCTCGGCTCGGCGAATGCGGGGCTTCATGACTTGGTTTCCTATTTCCAATTGAAAGACGACGGTGCTGGGGTGGTTCTAGCACCAATTAGAGTGCTGAGTGGATTTCTGTAAACCAAACCAATCGTCACAAGAGACTTCGCCAGCAAGGACTCATCGCTACGAACCGAGAGATGGATAACCTGCTCGGTAGTCGGAGTCAGCTTGGTGAATTCGTGGTTTTATGAAGTTGTTGAAAAACCGACAGGTCACAGGTCTGCTAGTTTCTCATGTATCGAACAAGAGTCAGTCTTCAAACTCTAGCAAGTTAGGATGACATTAAATCGACACCTTGTCCTTCTCGCGGAGATGGTGGTTGCATCACTCGGTTATGCAATCAAGCCGGTGGGGTAGGGAGTCCGGCCCCCGAGCAGGCTCATCCGAGGGTGCTATACTCGGATAAGCATAGTTTGTGTAGTTTGAGGGGTAAAGCGTAATCGTCTGGTGTTGGAAGAAGTGCAAAATTCAACAAGGAAAATCAAAACGCCTTCTCATCTATAAAATACGGCTGCGGGCGAGGGTCATTCTCCCAACATGTTTTATCCGAGCAACCCTGGGCCGCACCTTGCTATTATGGTTACACGAACATTAGGAAAGAGCCGCATGCCAGACAGAACTACTCACTCCTTTTTGCCAAGAATATTCCTCTGCCAGCCGATATTTTGCTGGAGTTCTCACTAAATATGCGGCTCACCGAGGTATTCTTGGCAAGACTGGTGAGCACAGCCAGCATGCTCTTGGAAATGCTGGGAATGTCTCTGCGTTTCTGAGACGCGCTGGGCCTGTAATGGAGGCGCAGAGAGCCAGTACGCAGGTGTGATGTTGGGCTGCAAAAAGGGCTCTTATCACGTGCAGTAGAGCCTAAGATCTGCCAGAGCCTCACAATTTTTACAGTGTCAGCAGGGGTAATTGAGGCGACGGGAGGCACAGTAACCAATGCTGTACGGTATCCAAACCCCCACTTAAGCCCACATCCATAGCAACCAGCACTGCCCATGCTGAATGATGGTTCGAAAAATATCACTCCCGAACACAAGTATTTTTTCTCGCTGGGAGCAGGGCTACCTGGCTAGCCTTCGGGATGGTGGAATATGAGTGAACAAAATTCATAATAGAACAGGTGCTTGCAAAGCTTTAGTTTTAGCTGAACGAAAAAAGTAAAAGTCAAAAGCCAAATATAAAATTGCTTCCTCAATTGCGCTCAATACAAGAGACAAAGTAGGGCCTTTGGCAGAAATTGCGTCGTGTGTTAAATGATGGTCAAAATCTAATTCTCGAGGTTCAGGTGTCAGAGCGGATGGTACCGTTCGGGAGAAGAGCCATGGACAAGCCAAATAATCCCTGTCTAGTGCGGATAAATCTCTCCGGCAAGCCTCTCTGCCCTCAGGAATTGAGTCACGTGGCCTGCTATGAATGAACTTGCGACAGTAAGCGAAGTGGTGTTCTTAGGACGCGAGGACATCAGCCCATCCGGGATATCGGGCTTTATCACGTATTCTTCAAAAAGTAAGGATTAGAGTGTTACAAATATAATGAATCGCTTTAAAGCCCTCCACGGCTGCCCGTTTGTAGCGAAGGGGATATGAAGCTTCCTCCCCATCCTCGTTCCCTACTTGTAAACTCTAGGGCCTTTCTAGTGTACCTGCAAAGTACTATCAATCTTCCATCTCCTCTAGCCTCTCAAACACAAGCCAAACCTCGACCTCCCGGGACTATTATATAAAACACAACTCAATTACATGCCCCAACACTAGTAATTAGAAAAACTCACCTTAAATTTCATAATCTGAGCAATTCCAGAAACGCACAAACATAATCGCACCTTTTGTACGAAGACTTGTGCATTGAAAAAAAGGATCCCGAAAAATGGAGTCTGTCATAGGACTAACTTCGGCGGATAGAAATTGGTGTTGTCGGTGCGGGTGAAGTTGGGGTATCGGGGAACGAGGGCCGATGCGGAGAGGGAGTTTTTTGATTACCGAGTGAGTTTGAGAGTAGAGGACTTCGGCCGGTGAAGGGCAGGAGGTGGATGTCTGATAGCGTGTGACTTTCGGTGATTATCGCGTAGCATTTCCTTCTATCTCAACTCACTGGTAGGCTATTTCTGTAGACCTCGTGCGATCCCTGAACCAAAATATTTCAAGTATGATATTATACGAATTCGGGGGTATCCATAGATACACTATAAGCGCACGACTCACCGGTAAAATAAAAGAGTAAAATAAAATGGGCGGGGGGAGTCCGGACGACTCTTATGGCCAAGACCGTGATGCTATGGGGCATTCCATCGTTACGAGCTTAAGATACGTGCCCTGGGGTGCGGTAATAGGTGGATATCGTGGGGATTGTTTGTAAAGAGAATCTTGTCGCAGTCTCATAACTGAGCGGATCATCGCTCACGTATTGTGAGGCGCCCGTGATTTACATGGGGCGCTAGACTTTTGGTGGGAGAGATGGTGACCTTAATTAGTGGCCATCTATTTATTATTGGCCAAATTCTATCCCCAGAGTGGGAAAGCCTTCTATATCTTAAGTTGAAACTCTCACTATCACTACTTGCGATGATATTTGTGGCTTCCACCAAGGATTGTTCTTCGCAGTCTCAGCCACCAAGGCTGCCGTAATTTATGCATGGATCCATTTGGGCTTGCTCTCTACTGCCGGCGCCTAGGCGTTGTTTGTGAATGGCTGCTTGTATGGTGGGACAGTTTTGAAGTGATATGTGCAATGCTGCCTTAAGGTTAGAAGACCCCTGCTTTCCTTGAGCATGACCCCGCTTTCCCCCAGCTCCCAAATTTTCCCAGGTCGCAAGAATATCATCAACTGACAATACTCAATAACCCCTCCTCTACAACCGCACGAGCAGCAAAGAGCCGAAGATGTCGCAAAATCCCATCCAGAATAATATCAACTCCTTCAATAATACGAACACTTTTAATGTCCAGAATAGCTATGTTGCTAATGATCGGTCCCAAATTCTAGCCTGGCTATCACCCCTGGAGCCCAGGCTACGACACCAGGATATCCAAGAACGTCGCGTCAACGATGTAGGAGAATGGCTCCTGCAAGCGGAAGAATTCAAAGCCTGGTATGAAGGGAGTGGTGAAGGTGAAGATGATAAGCCGGTATTTTTTGGTTATGGTGGTCCGGGGGTCGGAAAGACTTTTATGAGGTGAGAATAATTCTCCGAGGAGAGAAGAAAGGGTATTTTTAGTGCTAACAGGCCATGATGTCAGTTCGCTGGTGGTGGACAGATTGTGCGATCAGGCTAGAGGACAAAGAATAGCCGTTGCGTGTTTTTACTTCGACTTCGCAGCGCGAAAAGAGCAGCCAGCGACCAGTATGCTGGGATCCTTGCTGAAACAGGTCGTCGGCGGGATGGAAACGATTCCGGAGAAAATATCAGAGGCATTTCAAGACCAGAAAAAGGTCATTGGTGGACGGGGGCTGCAACTCCCGGATATAGTTAAGATGCTACAGTCCATCACGTCCTCATTACGCACATTTGTATGCATAGACGCCTTGGATGAATGTGCGGTGATTCATCGAGTTAAGCTCCTTCATTCTCTGAAACAAATCCTCGAAAAGTCACCACGCACACGAATATTCATTACAGGAAGGCTTCATATTCGTGCCGAGATTGAAAAGCGTCTTGCTGGGCGAGTGACAAGTGTATCTCTAGGTCCCAGTAAAGATGATATCGTCGAATACCTTCGTGCTAGACTGGAAGACGATTTAACGCCGGACGCTATGGAGGAGAGCTTAGAGGCAGAAATTCTAGAGAAGATTCCTGAAAACATGTCGGACATGTACGTAGGCAATAATCCTGGGAATCCCGCCCCCACACTATCCACTAATAGATATGCATCTAGGTTTCTCCTGGTTTCCTTAAATATAGATGCAATCTTACACGAATCAACAATCTCACGAAGACGAGAAAAGCTGAACAAAATGACCAATGGATTGGAATTGGGAGATGTTTACAGCGCGACGATCGAGCGGATAAAGGCGCAAGATGGGGACAAATCGAGACTTGGGATGACAGCGTTGATGTGGATCAGCCATGCGGAACGGCCGTTGCAAGCGGATGAGCTCTGCTATGCCTTAGCAGTCCAGCTAGGCTCCACGGATTTCGATGTTGGCAACATCCCTTCAATGTCGACATTGGTGAACTGCTGTCAAGGCCTTATTACTGTGGATAAGGAGGCATCAACTGTGCGATTGATCCACTTTACCCTGCAGGAGTATCTTTCCGTTCACCCCGATCTATTCAGTGGACCTCACTCGGCAATGGCTGAAATCTGCTTGACCTACCTGAATTCCAAACAGGTCAAAGCCATATCGATCGCTCCCCCTCCTGATACCCAAAGCACACCCTTTCTAGAATATTGCTCAGTATACTGGGGAACGCATGCGAGAAAGGAGCTCTCGGACTCCGGGAAATCACTTGCGCTCGAGCTGTTAAAGGAGGATTATAGCCTGATATCGACCGAATTACTCCTTGCGCATGCAGGCCTGTATAACAAGCGCTACGGTACTTGTCCTCCATTTAATGGACTACAATGCGCATCGTTCTTTGGAATTGTTGAAGTGGTAGCTACTTTAATAGAGGAGGGAGGTTCTGATATCAACGGGGGAGGCTATTTGGGCCCTACACCACTTTCATGGGCTGCGTATAATGGGCATGAAGACGTGGTGAAAATTCTGCTCGAGCGGGAAGAGGTCAATCCCGACAAACCAGATATTTCGGGCGAGACACCGCTCTCGTATGCCGCTCAGAGTGGACATGAGGGAGTAGTAAAAATACTACTCGAACGGGAAGAGGTCAACCCCGATAAGCCAAATAATTTTGGCTCGACACCGCTCTCGTATGCCGCTTGGAATGGACATGAGGGAGCGGTGAAAATACTACTCGAACGGGAAGAGGTCAACCCCGACAAGCCAAATGATTGGGGCTGGACACCGCTCTCGTATGCCGCTCGGAATGGACATGAGGGAGCGGTGAAAATACTACTCGAACGGGAAGAGGTCAATCCCGACAATCCGGATAATTGGGGAGAAACACCGCTCTCGTATGCCGCTCAGAATGGACATGAGGGAGTGGTAAAAATACTACTCGAACGGGAAGAGGTCAATCCCGACAATCCGGATAATTGGGGCGAAACACCGCTCTCGTATGCCACTCGGGAAGGACATGAGCGGATAGTAGCGCTGCTACAGTCTCGCAAAGAGGCAACCCTAAATATCATTTAAGCAGTAGGAGACCCCTCCCCGAGGAAATCCCCCCTGCCCCTCCCCGAGGAAATCCCCCCTGTCCCTCCCCTTTCTGGGCATCTCTCCCGCTGTGATGCACTCAGACATCATCCTAACGACGGAGGTAATCCCATGAGCTAGGAGTGTAGATATACTCCATATACTCTTGCGCCTTTTGTCTATCCCTTCTTTCAAGAATGGATTAGGATTTACGAGTTTCCGTTTACATGTCCCGTCGGGTTTTGTTCTAGTAAAATTTCTATCCTCGAGAAGGTCGGGTTTATATATTCCTTGCAGATTTCATCCTCTCATATTTAATTCTTCCCTCCCTGTAAATTCCCATGATGTCTTTTTTTTCTTGTATGTTTTTTTCCCCTCCCTTTTCTTCCTTTCGATAGATAGACTACACAATATAGTGTTTTTTTTAAACTAGAGAAATGTGGTATATGATAGTGCGAGGATTCTTAGGGAGATTTTTAAAGACTGGATAATGACAGTACTGTACAGTACCTACGGTAGACGACTAGTGTCACGTACCGACTAACACTTAGATATACCAGACAGGCCTCTTCGAGAACTATGATGGAACGAATTTTGATCATCCTTTGACAGTGCTCCACTTATTGCAACACAATACGGGTAGAAAAAGAAAAAGAGGATTGCAGGCAGTTTTAATCTCCATTTCAAATTATGAGGCAATCGGAAACCCGTTTTGGATTTTACTTTTGCCAAATGTCTTAGAGTTCTGTTATATGGTTTATAAAGTAGTCTACTCTACCATGGGTATGTCGGACGCAAACTAAGTGTTATTAAAACCCAAGCCGCATAGGAATAGACAGTAAAATTATAAAGTGGGGCGCACCCCGCTCAAGTACTTGCAAAGTATCATATCAATCCCCCATCTCCTCTACCTCTCATCCACAAGCCAAATCTCGCCCCGGGACGACTACAAAATACAAACTCAAGTATCCAATTATGTGAGACAACTCAATTACATACCCCAACACTAGTAATTACAAAAACTCCGCTTAAAGTTCAATTTCAGGAATATGAAAACATAATCGCGCCTTTTGCACATTTCCATTTTCGTAGGTGAGGATAGTCTAATTCATTTCCGTTCTTATCCCAAGACAGCTCCCTCCTAATTTTATATAACAATGACGCTTAATAAGTTCCCACAATGGCCTTTAGGAATGCACTTCACCCAAAACACCGAAACCATTGGAATACTCCATCGCGCCCCGGCACGATCCGCAACACTCCCGAAACTCCCAGAATAAACAACAACCTCTAACAGGGAGTGGCTATCTGGATACCGCCCTTAGTCACATCCACTTTCTTCTCGGCTCAGCGAATGCAGGTCTTGGTGACTTCGTTTCCTATTTCCAGTTGAAATACGATGGTGCTGGAGGTGATTCCGACACCAATTAGAGTGCTGAGTGGATTTCTGTAAACTGGACCAACCGCCAGAAGAGACATTTCGTCAGCAAGGACTCATCGCTACGAGCCGGGGGACGGATGACCTACTGCGGTAGTTGGAGTCAGCTTGATAAATTTGTGGTTATGAAGTTGAAAAGCTCACAGGTCGCAGGTCTGCTAGTTGCTCCTGAATCGAACAAGAGTCAGTCTTCAAACTCAAGCAGGTTAGGGTGATGTTAAGTAGACACACCTTGTCCTTGTCGCGGAGATGGTGGTTGCATCCTCCGTTATACAATCAGTGGGGGGAGTCCGGCCCCCGAGCAGGCTCACCCGAGGGTGCTATGCTCGGATAAGAATTGTTTCCTTAGTTTCAGGGTAAATTGCAATAGTCTGGTGTTGAAGGAAGAGCAAAATTCAACAAGGACAATGGTAACGCCATCTTATCGATAAAATACGGCTGCGGCCGAGGGTCATGCTCGCAACATGTTTTATCCGAGCAACCCTGGACCGCACCTTGTTATTATGTTACACCAACATTAAGGAGCCGCATGCCAGACAGAACTACTCACTCCTTTTTGCCAAGAATACCTCTACCAGCCGATTATGCTGGAGTTCTCACCAAATGTGCGGCTCACTGAGGTATCCTTGGCAAAGGCTGGTCAGCACAGCCAGCATGCTGTCGGAAATGCTGGTAATGTCTCCGCGTTGAGGCACACTGTGGCTCGGATGGAAGCGCAGGGTGCGAGTACCAAGTGTGATGCTCGGTTGGAAAAAGGGATGTTATCAAGTGCGGTAGAACCAAAGATCTGCCAGAGCCTCACTACTTTTATCTTGTCAACAGGGATTATTGAGGCGGCCGGATGCATGGTAACCAATGCCGCACGGCATCCAAACTCTCCACCGAAGCTCTCACAAGAACCAGCACCGCACATTCTGAACTATGGTTCGAAAAATATCACACCCGAACACAAGTACCTTTCCTCGGTGGGAGCAGAGCTATCTCGCTAGCCTTCAGGATGGTGGAATATGGGTAAACAAAATTTATACCAAGACAGGTACTTCTGGGGCTTTAGTTTCAGCTGAATGAAAAAAGAAAATGAAGCCAGAAATTAAATAATATTATTATAATGCTGTTCCCTCAATTGCCCTCAACGCATGAGGCACAGTAGGGGCTTTAGTAGAAATAGTGCCCTGGGTTCAATGATGGTCAAAATCTAATTCTCGGGATTCAGGAGTCAACAGATTCTCCCGCCCAGAAGAACAGTTAACCCGCCAAATAATCCCGTCAAGTGCCGACAAATCTCTCCTGCAAACCTTTCCGCCCTAAGTAATTGAGTCATGTGGGCTGCTATGGATGAACTCGCGGCAGCAAGCGAAGTGATTCCTAGGATGCGAGGACCCCAGCCCAGATACCGGTAGACCAGGCATATCGGGCCTTATCGTGTATTAATCAAAAAGGAAGAATTAGAGTGTTACAAATCCAATCAATCGCTTTAAAGCCCTCCCATGTTGCCCCTTTTTCGCGAAGGGGATACAATCCTTCTTCCTCATCCTCGTTCCCTATGCTCTAGAGCCTTCCTGGCGTACCTGCAAACCATTATATCAATCTTCTACCCCCCCATGTACTAGCCAGGCCTCAACCTCCCGAGACCATTTTGAAATACAAGCTTAAGTATGAAGTCATGTAACACAGCTTAATTACATTCACTGCTCCCGACGGGGCGGTCCATCCGTCTTAAGCCTAGCCGAGGATGGACTACTTTTTGTCGTCTCATCCCATCCTCCAGCCAAGTTGCCCCACGATTTAGAGTATGGGACGTCAGGCCCCGCATCCCCCCACCCTGATCGTACCCCTATAATGTCTCGGGTCGGCTGCCCGCAATTCTGGAGCCAGAAAATGAGACCGCTCCGCGCACTACTCCAAGTACTCTTGTTTGGGCCGCCGATATGACCAAGGGACTCCTCCAAGCTTTGGCCCGGGTTGAGTTCGGGAGTGTTAAGTATGCCGGGAATCATGCTAACATCAAAACCTCAAATGGTTTCTTGTGAAGCAGAATCCTCAAGTGGAATTGACATATCATACCAAATCGCTGTTGTAGATAATGTGGAGTCAGGATAGCGAAAATAGTTGAGGTCAGACCCCGTCGTAAATTGCTGTATCAAGAAGGTCGTGCAGTTTGAACCCGATACTGCCTTTCTATTTTGAACAATTGTCAAATTTTCATCCTTTTTATTATCCGTATCAGATATATCTCATCAACTTATTCCCCTTCTTAATAATTTAATCGGAGTCATGAATACCATGAGGCTGATTGGACTCGGCAGCCATGTAAAACACCAGCCCAGTTGATATTAGAATCCTGCTGTCATTGTCATTGACCCGAACCAGCTAGCACCCACAGTTTCCCGTCGTTCATTACCCTCACCTATGTTTGCCGATGGCCCCGGCCCCCGGCCCCCGGCCCGCCATGCACTTCCTCTTCCGGTCACCGCGGACGCTTCTTCTGAGACCCTGCAGTTTCCCACCCTGCCCGTTATCACTCACAGTCCCCTGCCAACCCCTCCCCCCCCATGGACTTTGATTCTTGCAATACAGCCCCTGTCTTCATGCACCCCCCCACATTATTACCTCAAGTTGCCGGGCCGGTTGTCCTAGGTAATAACGGTGGTCTTTAGATTTTGCAGATGAGGACGGAACATTTTTTGTAGTCTAGTCCGGCCCAAGGCTTTTAGCAGTCAGTCCTCCTGGCCCTATCTGGCTCCTAGACCGTTAGGAACACTACATATCCCACCACCAGTAATTACAAAAAATCTCATAATCTAAGCAATTCCTGGAATGTGGAAACATAATCACATTTTTTGCACATTTCTCTTCGATAGGTCGAGATAATCCCCCATCCATTTACCCTCTTATCCAAAAACACCTCCCTCCCCGGCTTTGTATCACAATAATGCCCAATAGGTTTTCCTCATAGCCCTTTAACAAGCACTTGTACGGACGGATCTTGGGCTGGGGCTTTTTACTCTAAGACATGCGCATTGAAACAAGTACCCCAGAGAATAGAGTCCGGCTTAGGGCTAACTTAGGTGGGTGGGAACGGGTGTTGGCGGTGTGGGTGCAGTTAGCGTATCAGGGATCGGGGGCCGATCCGGGAGGGATGGTGTTTGGCGACTGGGTGAATTTGAGGGTAGAATACTTCAAGCGGGGGGGGGTGACGGAGGCCGAGGTCTGCTACCGGGTGGCTTTGGGTGATTTGTCGTGCTTCATCTCCTTCTATATCCGCTAAGTTAAATGGCATGATAGGTTATAATACCTCCGTAGACCTTTTGTAACCCCTGGGCCAAGTAATTCCAAGTATGATATGAGATTATATGAATTCGAAGCTATACTTACGGAGGTACAGCTCCTAAGGTTTGTATGTTCCACAGGAGGTAAAGGCGGAAAACCTCGCTTGTGGAACCTACAAAACTTAGACGCTGCACCTCCGTAGGTAGACTATCATAAGCGAACCGCTAATCGGAAAAAAAAAGTAAAAAAAAAGTAAAATAAGCGGGGGGTGTGGACGACTTTTGTCACCAAGATCGTGCCGTTATAGAACATTCTACCGTTGGGAGCTAGAGCTTTCCAACATTTAGACACACCGGATACTAGAACATTGCTGTTCTGGTTCAAGTTGGCTGGCGTCATGGCCGATGGTTTTTCACGGGATCAAAAGGGTTTCTTATGGCAGCCTAAGTGGCTACGGGTCTAGAAACCAGTTTTTTGGAGTCTAATTGATCCTGCGAGACTTGGGAAGGAAGATACGTGCCCCAGGGTGCGGTATCAGATGGGGATCGCAGGGATCCTTTGCAAAGGCCATCTAATCGCGGTTTCATAATTGACCAAACCATAGCTCGCGTGGTGCCAAGCGCCTGTGGTTTAAACGGGCGCTAGACTTTTGATGAGAGAAATAGTGACCTTTATTCGTAATTGTAGTGGCCATCTACCGGTATTTATTATTGACCAGATTCTACCTCTAGAATGGAAAAGCCTTGTATATCTTAAATTGAAACCCTCGCTACCAGAACTTGAGGTAATATTGTGGCTTCCACCAAGGATTGTTCTTCGCAGTGCCAGCCACCAAGGCTGCCATAAATTATGTATGGATCTAGTTGGGATTGCTCCACGGGCGGCGCTTGGGGGTTGTTCGTCAGGGGCGGCTTTTCCGGTGCAACACTTTTCTTCGGTGTTCAATAAAGTGATGTTTGCAACGCTGCTTTAATGCTAGAAGACCCCCTCTTTTCCTCAGCAAGGCCCCCCTTCCCCAAGCTCCCAAATTTCCCCAGCTCCCAAGAATATCATCAACCGACCATACTCAATAACCCCTCCTCTACAACAGTACGGGCGGCGAAAGATGTCTCAAAATTCCATCTATAATAATAACGACTGCTTCAATAATACGAACACTATTCATGTACACAATAACTATGTCGCGGGTGATCGGTCTCAACTTCTGGCCTGGTTATCACCCCTAGAGCCCAGGCTACGACACCAGGATATCCAAGAACGTCGCGTCAACAATGTAGGAGAATGGCTCCTGCAAGCTGAAGAATTCAAAGCCTGGTGTGAAGGGGGTGGTGAAGGTGAAGATGATAAGGCGGTAGTTTTTGGTTATGGAGGTCCGGGGGTCGGAAAGACTTTTATGAGGTAACGAGAATAATTCTCCGAGGAGAGAAGAAATGGAGTTAGTGCTAACAGGCCATGATGTCAGTTCGCTGGTGGTGGACAGATTGTGCGATCAGGCCAAAGGACAAAGGACAGCCGTTGCCTGTTTTTACTTCGACTTCGCAACGCGGAAGGAGCAGTCTGCAACCAGTATGCTGGGTTCCTTGCTAAAACAGGTCGTCGGCGGGATGGAAACAATTCCGGAGGAAATATCAGAGGCTTTTCAAGACCAGAAAAAGGTCATTGGTGGACGGGGGCCGCAACTCCCGGATATTGTGAAGATGCTACAGTCCATCACGTCCTCACTGCGCACATTTGTATGCATAGACGCCTTAGACGAATGTGCGGCGATTCATCGAGTTAAACTCCTTAATTCGCTGAAACAAATCCTCGAAAAGTCACCACGCACACGAATATTCATTACAGGAAGGCTTCATATTCGTGCCGAGATTGGGAAGCGTCTTTCTGAGCGAGTGACAAGTGTATCTCTAGGTCCCAGTAAAGGGGATATCGTCGAATACCTTCGTGTTAGACTGGAAGAGGATGTAACGCCAGACGCTATGGAGGAGAGCTTAGAGGCAGAAATTCTAGAGAAGATTCCGGAAAACATGTCGGACATGTACGTAGGCAATAATCCTGGGAATCCTGCCTCCACACTATCCACTAATAGATATGCATCTAGGTTTCTCCTGGTTTCCTTAAATATAGACGCAATCTTGCACGAATCAACAATCTCCCGGAGACGAGAAAAACTGAACAAAATGACCAATGGATTAGAATTGGGAGATGTTTACAGCGCGACGATCGAGCGGATAAAGGCGCAGGATGGGGACAAATCGAGGCTTGGGATGGCAGCGTTGATGTGGATCAGCCATGCGGAACGGCCGTTGCAAGCGGATGAGCTCTGCCACGCCTTAGCAGTCCAACTAGGCTCCACGGATTTCGATGTTGGCAACATTCCTTCGATGTCTACATTGGTGAACTGCTGTCAAGGCCTCATTACTGTGGATAAGGAGGCATCAACTGTGCGATTGACCCACTTTACCCTGCAGGAGTATCTTTCCGTTCACCCCGATCTATTCAGTGGACCTCACTCGGCAATGGCTGAAATCTGCTTGACCTACCTAAATTCCAAACAGGTCAAAGCCATTTCGATCGCTCCTCCTCTTGGTACCCAAAGCACGCCCTTTCTAGAATATTGTTCAGTATATTGGGGAGTGCATGCGAAAAGGGAGCTCTCCGACTGTGGGAAATCACTTGCCCTGAAGCTGTTACAGGAGCCTTATAGCCAGATATCAACCGAATCACTCCTTAAGCATGCAACCCTATATGGCGCGGACGAGCACGATATTTGTCCTCGGTTTAGTGGGCTACACTGCGCATCGTTCTTTGGAATTGTTGAAGCGGTAGCTACTTTAATAGAGGAGGGAAGTTCAGACATCAATGGGGAAGGCTATTTGGGTTGCACGCCACTTTCATGGGCCGCGTATAATGGGCATGAAGAGGTGGTGAAAATTCTGCTCGGGCGGGCAGAGGTCAATCCCGACAAACCAGATAATTCGGGCAAAACACCGCTCTCGTATGCCGCTCAGAGTGGACATGAGGGAGTGGTAAAAATACTACTCGAACGGGAAGAGGTCAACCCTGACAAGCTAAATTATTCGGGCGAAACACCGCTCTCGTATGCCGCTCGGAATGGACATGAGGGAGTGGTAAAAATACTACTCGAACGGGAAGAGGTCAACCCGGACAACCCATATAATTCGGGTAAAACACCGCTCTCGGATGCCGCTCAGAGTGGACATGAGGGAGTGGTAAAAATACTACTCGAACGGGAAGAGGTCGACCCCGACAAGCCAAATGATTGGGGCTGGACACCGCTCTCGTATGCCGCTCAGACTGGACATGAGGGAGTGGTAAAAATACTACTCGAACGGGGGGGGGTCAACCCTGACAAGCGAAATTATTGGGGCGAAACACCGCTCTCGTATGCCACTCAAAAAGGACATACAAGGATAGTAGCGCTGCTACAATCTCGCAAAGCAGCAACCCCAAGTATCATTTAAGCAGTAGGAGACTCCTCCTCGAGGAGGTTCCCGCTGCTCCTTCCCCCGCAGTTTGATGCCCGCACTCTGTGACCGCTGAGGTATACATACGCACTAGTCAAGGACGCGCAAGCTCTGAAAATGTTTTCACACCTCTTGTTTTTCTTTCCCTCACACCTTTCCTCGCTTCACACCTTCCTTCCTCAACACAACTTCCCTGATGCCTTTCCTTTCATCAAGTTATCATCAATCAATCATGATCCTCATTTCCACTTAAGCGGTTTCAGTCCACTGCGTAAAATCCTCACCGTAAATCATTACCTCCGCAGCTTATCAACAGGGACAGGGACGGAGGTGCCGAGTGACTTTCGGTGACTACAGTGCAACATTTCCTTCTATCTTAACCAACCGGTAGGTTATCTCTATAGACCTCTTGCAGCCCCCGAGCCAATATTTCTTTTAAGTATGACATTATATAAATTCAAGGATATATATAGATAAACCATAAGCAGACTGCCAATCGGTCAAAATGAAAATAAGATGGGAAGGGTGTGTGGACAACCTTTATCGCCAAGACCGTGCCCATATATAAAAGTCCAGCGCTACGATACGAGCAAGTGCTCCCCAATATTTGGACACCGGACAGGAATTTTCCTGTGCTGCTCCAGGTTGGCTGGCATGTTAGCCCGCCGTTTTTCACAAGTTCAACAGGGTTTCCTATGGTAAGCTAAGTTGCTAAGGGTCAGGAAACAATTTTTCTTTGGGTCTGATTGTGAGGGACTTGGGAAGGATATCAGTGTGAGATATGCGCCCCCAGGTGCGGTATCGGGTGGGGATCGTGGTTTCATCACTGGCCAAACCATCGTTCGCGTAGTGTAAGGCACCTGTGATATGCCTAGGGCACCGGACCTCTGATAGAGACGGTGATCCTCACTTGTGGGTGTATAAGTAAAACAGAATAAACACATCCCGATCCTTCCGCGGATCACCACACCCCGCCCGGTGTCGCCCTGCATGCCCACATTCCCCCGAACACTCCCGTAATGCCGGAGACAAAGGAGAGACAAGTCCATGGAGTCTTCACCGCAAACCACGAAAGCATTGGAATACTCCATCGCGCCCCGGAACGATCTGCAACACTCCCGAAACTTCCAGAATAAACTACAACCCCTAACCAGGAGTGACTATCGGGATACTGCTCTTAGTCACATCCACTTTCTTCTCAGCTCGGCGAATGCGGGGCTTTGTGACTTAGTTTCATATTTCCAGTTGAAAGACAACGGTGCTGGAGGCGATTCTAGCACCAATTACAGTGCTGATTGGATTTCTGTAAACCAAACCAACCGTCACAAGAGACATTTCGCCAGCAAGGATTCATCGCTACGAACCGAGGGACGGATAACTTACTACGGTAGTCGGAGTCAGCTTGGGGAATTTGTGGTTTTATGAAGTCCCCGGAAAACTCACAGGTCGCGGGTCTGCTAGTTTCTCATGTATCAAAGAGTCGGTCTTCAAACTCTAGCAAGTTAGGATGACATTAAATCGACACACCTTGTCCTTATCGTGGAGATGGTGGTTGCATTTTCATCACTCTGTTATGCAATCAGGTCGGTGGGGTAGGGAGTCAGGCCCCCCAAGCAGGCTCACCCGGGGGTGCTATGCTCGGATAGGGACGGTTTGTGTAGTTTGAGGGCAAAGTGCAATACTCTTGTGTTGAAAGAAGCACAAATTTCAAAAGAAGGAAAATAGGGGAGATTATACCCACTATCGGGGATCTTAACATGAGTCACTGCCTAAACCACAATAGGTTTAGCAGAGTAGGTTAACCAAATTATGAATACAGTTCAATGAGATCTAGAAAGCTCAGCATCTCAACCTATACCCTGTCTGGGAGACACTATTCCTTCTCAGAGTGTTTTGTCTCTAATCTGTGTGATTCGAGGCCTATGGGCGATAGTGGATCTATTGAGCTTTTGCGATATCGATAAAACAGGGTCCGGCTCACACATGTCTTAGCCGAGCACCCCTGTGCCGTATCGTATCTTGTTGTTATGGTTACACAACCGTAAGAAGCCGCATGGGAGACAGAACTTACTCACTGGTCTTTGCCAAGAATATCTCTGCAAGCAAATATTCGACTCACCGAGGGATTGTTGGCAAAAACCGCCGGGTGCTCGAGTGCAACCAGTATTGAAACCAAAAATATCCGGGCAACAGTATCTACTCTACGGAACAGGAGAAGTACGGGCAAACAACTGTCACTATCAAGAAACCACAAGTCACGATCAATTCGAATCCGCTAAGCTACTTCACAAACGTCTTCTCTAAAGCCAACCCACAAACCGCAAAAAAGAGAGAAAAATCCCACTGCAAGAAAGCCCAACCCTACAGGTTGTCCGACTGACTAGATGCAGGACAAATTTCCCGTCCTCAATTCACAGTCCAACAGTTCCTCTGTTGTGCTGTGTTCCCTCATCACGATCCTCGTTGTCGTGATTCTGGAGGGAAGCGCGAGAGATGTCAAAGAAACTAACTTACATTGAGCCCCCTGTCTGCCAAGACTTGGCAACAGCCACCCCTGTAGAAACATGACATCCCCCTAAGCCAAGATCATGAAGTGCTATCTATTCTGTCTAAGCTATTCGCAGATAAGCTAAAAAAACTGCAGGTTAGGAAGAGAAAACCTTTTGAATACCATGCGCTTGGCGGTCAATCCTTTCGGATACCATCTACCGGGAAATATACCATCGAGAAAGTGAAACCTTCACAGGGGCAACCCCAATTGGAACGAACAACGAAGACTTTTACACACTCTACAAGTAGCATACCGGTATCTTTTCATCCCTTAAACAATACAAATAAATTGAAAAAAATGCCAGAAAAAATAAAGAATTACTTCAACCCTCCTAGTATTTTTCTAGAACCTTACAATTATTTTTTAGCAATTTTATAGGGGTTCTTGGCTTA
>Ga0307513_10002292_pt1 | contig 26731 bp, 24 predicted proteins | sample 15_EM_MG_FD_202174 | JGI IMG/M metagenome (GOLD analysis project Ga0307513, IMG submission 202174) | Populus trichocarpa ectomycorrhiza microbial communities from riparian zone in the Pacific Northwest, United States - 15_EM | ecosystem: Host-associated > Plants > Roots > Unclassified | place...
TCGGCTGATGAGCAACGAGACTCGAGCCGCTCGATCTTTACCACAGGGCTCGAGCCTGGAATATATAGGCTCGTGAGGGAAGGCTCGAGATGGCTCGAGCCTGAATTTGTTGATCGATACAAGATATCACCTGCTCAAAGGCAGAACAGCTGGAAGTCGGAAGGATTCTCATGGATCGAGATTCCATTGGTTTTGAAATTCATGAGCTCAAGGGGTCCGAAGCTTGGTTGGGGTTAATCTGACTCGGGTCGACACAATTCATTCCTTGGAAATACCTGTCTTTTGAATCAACAATCGTGCAAGCCATAGAGTTAGAGAAAACATTTGCTTTGCACCCTACAATACTAAACTACACGCTGACATTTAGGCCTCCAATGATGTGTGGAAATGGATTCCCATAAGGAAACCCCTTCAAATATTAAGTTCATACCGTTTCTTCTTTCCGGGCCTCAACTAGGATTCATATTGCGATACCTGTCCGCTCCTGCTTTCACCAGCCCCTCTCTTTACCTGTCCCCTTTCAGTCCCGTTCCCTTCCGCCCTACCCGTTGCCAGATTTGAGATAAAACTTTTCAGAGGATCAAATATCACAAAAGCTCGAGCCCAAGTTTATGCTAGCTCGGGCCGGCTCGGCTCGCGGAATTAGTGGGCTCTTGAGGCTCGAGCCAAAAGCTTGAGCCGAGCCCTCGAGCTTCACCGCTCGTGTCAAACACTATTCACGACCGTAGTACTAACTTTAGTTCTGTACTTCCTGAGTCACCGAGGCCTCGGCCACCCTAAACAGCGTTAACCTGGTAAGTCAACAGTGAACCACCCCAACCCACTCCCAGTAACCATATCAATAACCAAGTACTGGCTGGCATTTGGGTTTTATTTTCTCCATTAGACTTCGCCCTCTTGTTCTTTTCCTTTTTCTATGAATCTCAATGTAACAGTGATTGAGGCTGGAGTATGATAGTATTAGTCTATTAGTGGGGGTGGGTGATAGCTGCGACGGGGTCAACAAGGCTTCGGATGGACGAAGAGTTTGCTACTGGGAAAGTAGACGACAGGAACAGGCACATTCCTTTTGCGCTCAATGCTTGGCTTTCTCAGGAACCTTGTTTCGAAACGGGGGTGAGAACCCAGCGCGGAAATACTCAATTTGTTGAGTTAATATGGTAGTATGATTCCAAGCCGAAACCCTTGGAATTCAGCCTCTCAGTAATCACAAAATTCGAATATCTTGGGTAGAGAATGTCTTGGGTTCTTGCTCTCCCTATGTCACCGGGAGTGTCCCATATATACACAAACTTGGCTTTACAGAAAATTTCTTCCTCAACATGACCTACGGTCTCTTCTGCCTTTCTATAACCTTTCTCTCTATCCTGAAACCCCCTCCAAACCTCTTCCTAAGAGCCTCTCGCTTTACCCTGAGGTCTGGTTGCCTCCTCTTACACAATTTTCCCTGCTCCTGGCCCCCTTTACAGTCCAGACATCATTTCTTGTTTCCTGATCATCATACTAGGACACCCATCAGTTTCAACCTTAGGCAAAGCTTAATCGTTAACCTCCTCCATTCTTTAGTGGCAATTTCTAAATCGCCTCAAGCATTCCCGACTCACTCAATTCTGGGACCATGCACACCCTCAGTCTTTTGATACCCCAATACCTCCGCCCCTAAAGTTCAAGCCGTTTTCAAACAAATTTCTACTCCAACAGCCTTCCATATTCCAGTTACAAGCCATAATATAGAGTTTTCATACTTCTCAAAAGCCTGGCCCCGTGGTCTCCAAACCCCAAGCGAGGAGCACCAGGAAGGTTTAGAATATCCCGGACAGAGTATAAGATAAGCCCATCGGAAGCATTGGATCTTATTTACTGGTAATCACAATTACGTTAACTTGTAAAATTAGACCTAGCTGAGACAGACAGGCTAATATCCACCAGGGATCCAATACTAGCTTTCGAGAGATGTTCAGTATTGGAATACGGATTTCATATCGCGGTGATTCACTACTGCATTGCTCTTAGCACGGTCCGGACATCCTTCGTCCCCATGATGCCCAATCTGCATTATAATGGAATGCACATGTTTTCCATTCCCGGTACAATACCAATGACTTCTTTTATGCTTGCCTCCTCAACAAGTGCCCTGCTTAGTGATGGGCACTAATATGATCGAGCAGATCATGGGGGTCATGCTCCACTATGGTCTGGTCAGGAGGAGCATAAGGCCGAGTGATCGATCATATTGTTGTGGAAATATTCAATGGAATGATGGTACGAGATATGAAGAAGTGATTGATTGCTTGAGGAAAAACGGAGCGCACACTTGTTTATCTCAAAGGGAAGGGCGGAAAGCCCCGACTATCTACTGTTTGGGAGCGAGAAGAATAGGTCGATCGAACAATAACAATAACAAGAAAAAGAGGAATGAGAGAAATGCAAGGAGGTATCTTCAATAGTACCGGAGGTCTAGATGTGCGATAAGGTTTGATGCGAGGGAAAGAAGCAATAGTACGAGTGACACTACAGTAGTGCTAGAAGTATGTTTCAACACATATGTGGATCCTGATCGAGTGACCGATCATGATTGTGGCTCCAGCTTGATTAGGGATAGTAGATTATCATCAACTTCACTTGAGTATTATTCGAGCCTTTTTACGTGTTAGGATATCGATGGGAAATTGGCTTTGGTTTTGCAGTAATTGCGTTCCCTGTTTTTCGTTTTCCCATATCCAATATATCTTTTCTTAGGCTATCAACATGTGAGCATAAGAAATGCCTTTCCGCGAACAACTACCCCATGGCACCTGAGTTCTCTTGCCCATCGCTTTCTGCAGTGCTTTCACTCTCTGCTCCGTAATCTCGTCCCTCGGTCACCAATTCTTCATCAAATTCCTCCCTCTCATACTCCACTAAAGTTAATCCATGCCAGGCTTTGGGAAGCATAAGGAGTCCAAAGCTGAGTGATCTATCATGACTGAATTTACAAGAGTTCAGTCCAGTATCGTTGACTATGATGGAGCAGTACCCACGATTGATCTACTCGAGCAGATCATAAATCCTGTGCTCGACTGCGTCGTGGCCGAGGGCCCCTTGTGGTGCAGATGCTCCGGCATACTGTGCTCTAGTCAAATTCGATCATGATTTGGCTGTGTCCATCACCAGCGGTGCTTCCTATCCTTTGTTGTTTTGCCGGGGGATATTGGAAAATCCTTCGGGATACCGATTTCGATTCCTTTACTATTTCTCAATTAGCCTGTCAAGTAGTTGGTGTCTGCTATTGCACTTTGAACTATCTCAAGTCCCTCAAAGTCAAGTATATTCGATTAGCATTAATGTTGACACATCCCTAAACGGTCCCGGAATCCACTTAATCATGTTGGATTGCATATAGGGTATGCGGTCAGGCTGTGTGGTTCAGCAGTTATGCGGATATGCAGTTGCACAAGTATGCTTGTATGTGGATATGCAAGCATACTGCTAGGACATATATAGTTAGAGGGCATACCGCTTTGTGGTGCAAGGCATTTAGGCATTTAGAAGTAGGTTGCTGTTTTCAGATTCTATGCCCAACGGGTACCGGTTATTGGTTTTGTTGATACCCACCGTCATTGATCATTTCTTCGTATCCGGCATTTGGTTCCATGATGTTTCTTTCAGGCACTTTTCCCTTAGACATACCGAAATTGGAGCACTGGCGGGGTTTAGGCCTTAAGGATGACGGAAGATCATGGGAGGCAAGGCAGGGTTCCCAATAGTCCGACCGGTCAAGTGTTGGAAGCAGGACCATGCCCGCCAGTCCCGGTGGATGTCAATGACTGGAACTGACTAACTCGGGGGGTCCGGACTGGTCCTGACTGGTCCCAGACTAGGCTTTATAAAAGATTCCATAGTCATGTAATATCACTCACTTAGGGAGCCGAAAAAAGTTTGATATTCGTGAACCTATTTTCGCCGCTCCTAATATAAGCGAGGTACTATCTCCATTTTGACTCTTCTGAGATTCCACAGTATAATCTATGGAAACAATGAGTTTAATTAAGAAAAGCTTTGTTTAAACGTAATATATCGTAACAAAAATATTAAGAAGCAAAACGGGATGTTTTGGAGGGCTGGGTTTTCCTGGACCCATCAACATAAGCTATTTATCCTCTCTCATACACAGCCTTAGTAAATCAAATATTTCATTACTGAACTGCGATCAGTTCTCATACTAGACTCCCGAACAGGTGAACACCGTGTTATGCGACATAGCTGGTACCCTCCCCTGCAGCCCCCCTCCCTCCCCAACTGGCCCCCACTGTCCACTTCGATGCCACTATCTCACCCCATGGGCTCCCACGTTCGACCTAAGTACTGCCGTCCTGCACCTTCGCTACAAACATTGTTTCCATTACTCCACACACCTCTGTCGGAACACAGGAACATTATAGCTGGAGTGCCACCTCCATAAATTACGGTAACTGTATAACAAATGAAACCATACATCACGCTCCCGAGATATAAGGAGACTTCCAAAAGCGCTATCAACATGGAGGAGCCTTCCCCTAACTTGTGCAGCTCTTAGCTTTCGTCGATTTGCCCTCCCCCAACAAGCGGATAAAGTGGGGATCCCAACACGATCGAATCTATGCGGTATTGCTAAGGGGCATCTATACGAGCTTAAACCAAAGTTTTAGCAAAAGAGAGAGGATTAAAACCCGTCCGCCAGATGCGGGAGAGGCATATATATAGGAATAGGAGTGAGAAAGAATAAGGAGTCAGAGGAATAGAGGAAATCATAGGATAGACCGGGGAAATTAAAAGAAAATGAATCCTTCCCCGGTTCTCATGTGCATTTTCCTTAGTTACAACAACATGGACAGCTTTCCCGCCACCTTGCCAGTCGGCTATTCGAAAGAAGTAACGAATCCGGTGGCAGGCAAGTAGCTGTGGAAGTTGGGTGCGCATATTGGGAGGGGCATGGGTTGGGAACCAGCAGTCGACAGGAGAGAGAGAGCTTCCCGTATGTAAATGGAGAGAGACAATATGTGGCCGGTGGTATATCAAAACCGCCGGATCCTTTTGGGAGGTGGCTCGGGTAGCGAGGATGGGCCCGACACGAAGGGCCCAAATAATCCCCCCCCAAGTCCTATCATCAAAGGGTCATGTGACTCCGCTTGCCCATGGACGGCCTTCGCGCGGTTATTCTCGGTAGGCTTTAGAAACGGTGTTTGGCCATTCTCGTCTACAGTGTCGGGATGGGCATCGTTCCGCTGTGACAGCATCCCAACAATTTTCTCATGCCCATTCTTCGCCGCCCATGACAATGGCGTTCGGCCACTCTCGTCAGGGCGGTTGGGATCAACATTGCCACGCTTCAACAGCAGGTCGACAATCCCCCCGCACCCACCCCCGGCAGCCCATGAAAATGGTGTTCGGCCACTCTTATCAGCGCTATTGGGATTGACATCGTTCCGCTCTAACAGTATCTTTACAACCCTGATACACGGATCCTTGCTCTCCCAACTCTGCATCCACGGCGTGACAGCCCGTGAAAGTGGCGTTCGGCCGTCCCCATCCTTAGCCTCGGGATTGACATCGTTTCGTTCCAATAGCATCAGCACAATTTCTCCGTGTCCACTCTCGGCAGCCCTTGAAAGTGGCGTCCGGCCACACTTATCAACGGTATCGGGATTGACCTCGTTCCGCTCTAACAGCATCTTTACAACTCTCTTATACCTTTCCTCGGTATTCGCCCCCCAACACTCCGGCCCGGCAGCCCATGAAAGTGGCGTTCGGCCACACTTGTCAGCACCGTCTGGACTGACACCGCCCTGCACTAATAACATCTCTACAATTCCCCTATTCCCATTCTTAGCAGCCAATGACAAAGGCGTTCTGCCCAAGTGATCTACAATATTGGGATCGACACCCTCCCGCTCTAACAGCATCTGCACTATCGCATCATGCTCCATCCTGGCAGCCCACATCAATGCCGTACTACCAAACGAGTCAGTTGCGTTAAGATCCCATTTGTTGATGTTAAGTAAAGAAACCATGATCTCCGAAACCCCAAAAAAGGCTCCAGCGTGGAGTACCGTGAATTTTGTCGGACCATCAAAACCATCGAAGCCCCAGTGCTCTGGCTTCAGGAATTGTCTAGGTAGGTGTATCTCGGAAGATAGATGGGCATCGTATCTATCAAAGAGATTTAATGCAAGCGAAACTACACCCACCGAGGTTTGTCTCCGGGCATGTGCTGCCCAGTAACGAGAAGCGTATTCAAGAAACGGAGTTGTTGGTGGGAGTGGGCGTGAGGCTGGTGAAGGGTCCATGATGCACCTGAAATTAAGGTAGGTCAAACAAACCTCAGCAATAATTGAATGGGGGCTACAAAATAGTGTAGGATTTGCTAGGATATGTTCTTGTAGAGTGAAATGAACAAGACGCACTCTGGAAGAGGAGGAATCGACTGTGATCAGTCCTAGCCCGCAGTTCAATATGGTCCGGATTGAGGGGATATTGTCATTGTCCAGATCTGTTGATCCTATTGCTACCCCTAAGGCTTGACATAGCTCGTCTGGTGACAACGGCAGCCGTGAATATGCTATCCACATTATAGCCTCCATTCCTAGCCGCGCCCTGTCCCCCCCCTGTCCCCTAATTCTTTCCAAAGTAGCAGTATATACGTCCCCTACGTCTTGACCAGTTGACATCTGTTTAAGCTTCTCCCTCCTTCGACGAATTGTTGTCTCCCCGAGGATCGTCTCGATGCCGAGAGAGACAAGAAGGAATCTATGCACAATCATTCGTGAGTAACATAATTTCTACCGGATACAGGAAAACTGGGAATCCGGGCATACATCTCGGATATTTTTTTCGGAATAATTTCCATTATATCTCCTCTTAGGCTCTCATCCATGGCATCAGGTTCTGGGTCCTCATCCAACTTCATCCGCAGAAATGCCTCGATGTCTTCCCTCGCTGGGCTCACTGAGATAGTATCCGCGCCAATGAGGGAGTTCTCAACCTCTCTACGGATGAAAGGCCTTCCAGTCAAGAACAACCGGACATTCGGCAACTCCCGGACGATAGCTTGTAGAGCTCGAAGGAGGCCAGTCCGATGCGCCGCAAGGGATTCATCTAACCCGTCAATACATATAACCACCCGTGTTCGTTGCGCAATGGCTGCCTTTAGCATTTGAAGAAGTTCTGGTACCCGCGGGCATACCCCGCCAAAATGCTCTTTTGCGTCCTCGAACGCTCTCCGTATGTCCTCCGGGATAGTCCCCCTCCCCACCAATTGCTTGAGCATGGCTCCTAGCATGTTCGATGTAGTCTGTTCGTTTCTATCGAGGTAGTCGCAATACAGCCCGGTGACTGTGATGTCCTGCCTCCTGCTGCAAAAATGGTCGATCACCGCGGAACTAAAATTACGAGTTAAGTTAGCGATGTGGGCTCTCTCCCGCGATCTCTTGTGTTACCTGAGATGGGTCTTCCCCACACCTGGATCACCGTGGCAAAAGAGCACAGAATGAGAAGAGCTATCTTCTCTCGTATCCCATCTCCTGAACTCGTTTGTTCGGAAAATCCACTCTCCCACACCCTCCAGCCGGTTCCCTCTCAAATTTTGATGTCGTCTTTGCGGCTCCAGTGGTGACAACCATCTTAGGACCTGATCCCTGTCATCCGCTATAGTTGTGTTGAAACTGTTGACATTGCATGACCCGATAATCGCCCGAGTGTCCATATTGTCTGAAGTTTGGCCGATAGATGGTGTACAGAGGTGATGGGTAGGGGGTCTTAGGGGGTCTCAGGGTGGTCGAGAGCCTCCTCAGAACCGAAGAAAATCATGTCGGAGAGTAAGGCTGTGAGATGTCACACCTCCGCATTGCACCCAATACGCCAAGAATACAACATCTCCCAATCAGCTCTCTAAAATTCGGAACGCAGTTTCAGAGGCTGAAATCATCAATTATGGTACCGGTGATTAGCCACTCTTCCCATATGCCAGACTTAGCTCACTATCAATCATAGCCCAGATGTCTGCAGTATGCGCAACAAGGATTCGGAGTGTGCTAAAATATTGAATTACCGTACCGTAAAAACTTGAATAATTGGACGGTGTGCTATGTCGTTGGACTTTCCTCTCCTAGTAAGGTCAAGAAATTTGGTTTGTTTTTTCCGTCCCGGAGGGGGGAAGGGGGCCGTGTTTTTGCTGTGTTTTTCGCCCCCTTTCCAGAGAAGGGAATTCTGGACTTCATAGCACACCGTCCAATTATTCAAGTTTTTACGGTAGTGAGCAAAGCTAAACAAACCGTACAGTACTAGGGTATGATATAGACTTAGAGTGATCGGGCAGATAGGGATTAAAAATCTATCCAACCCGTCAATATAACCACCCGTTGTCGTTGTACAATTGCCGCCTTTAGCATTTGAAGAAGTTCTGGAACTCGCGGGGCTGCGCCGCCAAAATGCTCTTTTGCGCCTTCGAAAGCTTTTCGTACAGTACTAGGACAAAAAGATTCGTCCGATGCCCATTTTACACCAAAGTAGCCGATTTCGCCACCCTCCCCCAGGCCACAATTCCTACGAGAACCCACAAAAATTTGGCTGTGTATTAGAAAATCCGTAGATAATATAATGAAAAAGTTACAAAACTCTTAAATATCACAAGGGGATGGAGAAATGGTTGTTTAAGTAGAAAGGAATTGGTTGTCATGTACCTTTTTGTATGGAGCCCCATACAAAAATCTAGGTCACTTTCACAGAGGCTGATGCAATCATAAACAATGGAAGCAGCTTTGACTCCTTGTACTTCTACTTCTGGAATTTTGAATAGATTGTGATTTTCTAGCCGGAGGAAAGATTTGAAGTGTTTCCATGCACACAGTGTTGGGAATTGTCGGTTTGGAAATGTCAAATTTGGCCCTAAAACCAGTATCGGACGAATATTTTTGTCCCCGTACTTTATGTCCTCCGGGATAGTCCCCCTCCCCACCAACTGCTTGAGCATCGCTCATAGCATGTTCGATGTACCGTAGAAACTGGAATAATTGGACCTCTCGCTAAGACGTTCGAAATTCCCTCTCTTGGATAGGGGGGCGAGCGCACAGCGAAAAGTGACCTCCTAAGACCGAGCTTAAGACAGAAAAAAAAGAAAAAAGAGCCAGACCATACCAACAAAGGCAACTCTAACGTCCTAGAGTCAGGTCCAATTATTCCAGTTCTTACGGTAGTCTGTTCGTTTCTATCGAGGTAGTCGCAATACAGCCCGGCGACTGTGACATCCTGCCTCCTGCTGCAAAAATGGTCGATCACTGCGGAGCTAAAATCACACGTCAGCGATGGGAGCTCTCTCCCGCGATTTCTTGTGTTACCTGAGATGAGTCTTCCCCACACCTGGATCACCGTGGCAAAAGAGCACAGAATGAGAAGAGCCATCTTCTCCCGTATCCCATCTCCTGAACTCTTCTGTTCGGAAAATTCATTGTCCCACACCCTCAAGTCCGTTCCCCCCTTAAATGTTGATGTCGTTTCTGCGGTTCCAGTGGTGACAACCATTGTAGGACCTCACTCCTGCCATCCGTTATAGTTGTGTTAAAACTGTTGAAATTGAATGACCTGATAATTTCTCGCCTGTCCATATTGTCCGAAGTCTGGCCGTTAGGTGGTTCATAGAAAGGATGAATAGGGGTCTCAAGGTTGTCAAGAGATTCCTCAGTGCCGAAGAAAATCATCTCGGGGAGTAAGGCTGTGAGATATCACATCTCGGCATTTCACCATGTCGCAACATTTCCCCATGAGCCTCTTTCAAATTCCGAAGAAAAATTTGCACTTTCTGCGGCTAATGGATCACCGCTCTCCCCGAATGCCAGACTCAGCTTACTATCTAGCAGAGCGCGCATGTTTGCATTACCTGTATATCCAACAGAAGTTCGAAAAGGTGCTAAAATATTAACTACCGAGAGAAGTTAAACATACCTTAACTATGGCCATACACGATTTTACGAGATCTCGGTAGCATATCCGGCCTCGACGCGTTTTACACCCAGAATCGCATCCGCACTCTGTCCGTGGTAGGTATGTCTCACTTTCAATACCGTAAGCACTGGTACTCAAATAGGAGTGAAATGGGCAACGTCTCCGAAGGTACTCTCCTGAGGTGGGAGTAGAGAAGCCACAGAAAAACAGCGTGACCAAAAGAAAAAGAAAACTAGACTTGGTACTCGCACGCCGAGGAAGCACCTTCGGTGAGTCTTGGAATGGCTTGACACTGAATTTCGGTACGGATCAGCGAGAACTATGATTCTCGCGAATATTCGCCAAAAATTGCCGAGGGACTGCCTCTCTGAGCGTCCGCCCAGCGTATGCACCAACTTACTCAATCACCACTCGCTAATTCGTTAAAGTACGATATGCGGGCATAGAGAAAGTTTATTGGCGCCGAGCTAGAGGGTCATACTTGTACCAGATACCGCTGTGCCCTGAGGTGTTTGATAGGGTAGTGAGAGCAGTCATGTCGCTTGATCGGGCCCACGGAAAAACTCTGTTTAGTAGTTAGCTTGGCGCACACACTTTAGCACATAAGCCGCCTCTCATGTAGACTAGACTAACAACGAACAACCACACCGACAACTCCTCAAACCTCCTTGTGATCTGTCACATTCCGGGTTCTGGCCAGTGTCGTTCCTTGATTCTTATCGTCCCCTCTTTCACGATAGCTTCAAGTCTTTAACTTCAAGTACTCCGCTGGGCTCTGCTTGATTTTAATTCTTTCCTTTCGATTACGATCGTTTGGAATCCCGAGGTTCCTCATCTTTCCCCTCTGCTTTTTTCTTCCTTCGGTCGGCTTGCCCTCTGCTTCTTCCTTCCTTTCGGGGTTAACGCACCTGCTTCTTCCTCCTTTGGTTGAGTGCTGGCGGTTTCCTCCCTTCGGTACGGTCGAAAGGTCGGTGGTTTTCTTCCCATCGGTCAGTTAGTCGTTACGGTCGGTCTCCCTTCGGTCAAGTTGATCGTCATGGTTAAGCGAGGTTCCTCAACCTTTTCTGCCGCCGCGGTCGCAAGATCGGGTCTGGCTCTCGGTCGGACGGTCGAGAAAACTTTGGCCCTTGAGGCTGAGGTTTCCCGCCTCCGCCATCACATCTCCGTCCTCTCCCGCCACCTGCATTTGTCGGCTTTGGAGAGTGAGTCCCTTCGTCGTGAGCTTGGTGCTCTTCGTTCGGTCACTCCCCTCTCTCGTGAGGGTGACGGTGCTGAGGCCTCTTCTCCTCTTCGTGAGGAGGTGGCTGATGAAGTGGCGGTGCTCGCCCCGGTGGCTGGGCCTGCTGCGCCTACGGTGGCGTCCCTCGGGGCGCATGTGGAGGCGTTGACGGTGACTACTGTGGCTTCCGCTGTTGTGGCGCAGGAGCCTGAGCCCGGTGTGGCTGAGCCAGTGTTACCGGTGGTGGTACAGGTTGAACGGTCGCCGTCGGCTGATGGGGCTGTTGCCGGACGTCACCCGCGTCATGTGCGTTGGGTGGACGATGAGGCTGGCGTGGCTTCTCGGAAGGCTCGGGTGATTGAGGATTTTTCCTCGTCGCCTCCTCCGGTTCCCGCTGGTCGTACCAGTTCTCCGGTGGCTTTGGCTGCTGGGGGGGGAGGATCCGATCGTCATGCTCGTGATCCTGGTTTTATTACCGTCGGCCGTGGTCGGCGTCGGAAGGGGCGTGGTGGGCGCCATTGAGATTGTGTTGGATTTCTTTTGTCGTGTTTGCATGACCGGTTTGCCGGGATGTGAGCCTGGTTGTGGCTATGACCTTGCTTGCGGTAGTGATTGATGGACGGCTATGGGGGGTGGATTTTTATTTGTTTGTACCCTAGTTGGGTGGTTTATTATGTGATTCCCGTGTGCCGGCCGGATACTCAGGCTTCGGTCTACGAATCGCGCGGGTGGTACTTTCCAGATGTACTGCGGGCTAGGCGGGTTGGACTGGCGTACTCCTTGGAACGTACTGCTGTATGGTTGTGCAAGCCCGGATAGGTAGTCGCTCCATTAGCTTATTAGTTATAAATAAAGATATTGAAACCACACCGAGGAAAGCAAGCCAATCAACATCCTTTCCTCTCCTTCTTAATTCGTTCAAGCGCATAGCTCCCTACTTCACCCTTGTCAAGGCCTTTAGGCAATTCATCGTTTGGTTAACTTTCCACCTGTTTGTCTTCCGGTATATCAATAGGTCACACATACGCACGGGAGGGTGATTTCGGCACGCGCGACACACCATCCAAACTAAACGGGTCCTGCGAAATCAGCCCAACACCGCTAATGAAGCCCTCTTGCCGTCAACTTGTTTTCTCTATCAGGATAAGTGACCTCACTATCGCAAAACACCCCAAACACAGTCTCCACCGATTGGCTTGTAACTATGGATTGCTAAGATTCGACTAATCAGGAGCGAACTGTGTATTTGGTGCACAAATTGGCCGGCGCCAGAAACAATTAAGAGATCCTGCCCAGTACTCCTGTATTTGACGGGCTTTGCTGCGCTTTACCTACCACGGGGGTTTTTATTTTTTTCACTTCGAATCTGCGGAACTGCGCCGATCAGAAACTCTTTGGGGCTTTTAGCGCTTGCGGATACCTAGCACGCAGTACAAATATCGGGAAAGAGCAGCACCATTACCGTATTACCACGCCGCTCCATCGAGTCTCCCTAGCTTGGGATCATAATACGGGTTATCCAGAAAACCCTTTCGGTTTTGGGAGGATCCTATGTCCTAATATTCTACGGCACTCGGCTAACCCACTGTGCCCTAAAATTTCAGCCCGGTAAGACAATGATACCACCATTTTGCTTCTCCACACATTCCAGCTTCCTATCTCACCAGAGAGCCACGCCTCCGCCACACCGCAACTCTGTGTGTGATTCCTGATGTCCAAGCCAAGAATTGATACCCGTTTGCTCCTTTAATAGGCTTGTACAGCATCATTTTCAGTAGTACTCCTCAAGTCACTTTGGCCTTGTCCACCTTAAACCCCGTTAACTTTATATCATACTCTAGTAACTATCAGAAGTAATTCCGTCTATCACTTAATCACAGCTACGACAGGGCAATCTTTCATTATTTTAGCCTAATCGAGAAGGGCTTAGGCCCGCTGGAATGCAAGATTAATAGAAAGGTGGAATGGTTTGGTGCAGAGAAGATTGCGAACAAAAGTTACGCCGAGGGTGATCCCCAATGACATCATAAAATAACAGGAGCCTGAGGTTCTCAATGGCTCAGTGGCCACTTATAGATACCTACCGAAACAATTGTCCCCTAAAACTGGGTCTGATGAAGCCTAAGGGAAAGCACAAAAGATGAAGCGAACGAAAGTGTGATCACAATAGACTCTAAGTTAAGGGGAGCGGTCAAGGATGGAGGAATGGTGGACTGGATGGCTGCTAACTCTGTAGCTAAGGCCAAGCTAGGAGATATATCTCTCGGTCTAACTAACCACAGCAAAACACTCCCGAAACTCAATGCACTCTAACTTTAAAGAAACACACACAGCTAGCAATACCTAATCCCTAATTATCACAAAAAATCTAGACCCATCCTGATATCCCATGATCCACCGTAATCCCAAAGCCTACGCCTGGCCGGTGTGCCAACTTCCCTATACCTAGTTAAATAGGGTATGAAAGGAATAGTGAGACCAAATACCAGATACCTCATACCCTATGGCTAGAAACATCAACAAAACAATGAAAGAAATATGTTATGCCTAGCGGCATAGAATGTGAGAACAACCCGTCGGAGAATACCTAAACGCTGGACATCTAAAAAGGCACATGCCCTAAACTGTATCTCTCCTGGCCGCATATTTGCATCTGATACATGCATATCTACACAACCGCCTAACCACATGCCCTACAGGTAATCCAGGATTGAGCAATCAGAGGGGATCTCCTTTTAAATCTATGATTTGCCGATATAGTCTGATATAGTCTAATTGAACTTATGCTAGAGATATTGGGTGAGCCGGAGCGACTCATGACTGTCCAGATAGTGTTCCTAGAGAACCTTTCCATTAAAATTCGTCTTTCGGGAGACTATTAATAGAGAGGTATTTGACAAATATCAGGGTGATAGGAGGAGTGAATTTATTCCAGTCTTGGATGTTGAGTAGACGAGAGAGGCGAGGTATGATTATAGACTTTCTTATCTCATCCTGTGCCGGATTGCTAATAGTAATGAAAAGGGTAGAGAAAAAACATAACAAAAGACACCCGACATTTTCACTGGTCACTACACATATTATGTTGGAAACGATGCTGCTCTGCTCGCCATGCTCTCCCGGTGCCTCCTTTGTTGTTTAGATAGCCGTCGGGGACCCACTTGCTTGACTTCGGAAATGCGCTGAGGATTCGGGCATATGTTTCGGCTTCGGGCGTATTTGTGGAAAGCATTTCGAACGCAGAAATGCGCGATAGTTTTGGAATCGTGCGGCTTTCGGGAAAGCTGGGAGAAAAGCGGAAGCATGGTAAGGCCAGTGCGAGAGAGCTGGAAGTCCGGCGGCAGTGGGAGACTTATTTTTCCTTTTGTCAGCCCGAGCGTCATGATGTGGTAAGAAGACTCACATGGAGCAGCACTGTAGCTCATAGATAGATATGATGTCTTTGTGACTGATATATACTCCTGTGATCGCCCACAGTTAGTTAGTTAGTCAGTCGGAGTAGTCGTTGAGCGTGAGCCTGAGGTTGTTGTTAGTGAAAAGATTTTCCCCGTCCCTGAGTGTGCTATCACTTGCGTTGGGAGTTGTCTGGCGTTTTCGTTTTGTTTCACCGTTCTTCACTCGCCGTGGATCGTTTCGCCGTCGAAGTCCAAAATATTATACCTCTTGCTCTGCACACCTCCACAGGACAAGGGGACAACATGGCTGTAGCTTCTCTATAAATTCCAACTCTGGAACAAATGGAACCACCGACAACACTCCCGGAGGACAAGAAAGCTTCCAAAAGTATGATGAATATGTAACTGCCTTCTCTCAATCCAACAGCTCCCATCTCTGGTCCTTTCTTCCTCCCTTCCAACCGGCCGATAAATCTGGGACTTGAATCGGATGGTATTCATGCAGAAAAAAGACAAAAATTCTTCCATCATAGTTAAGAGAGATAAATATATACTGCAAGAGGGGAATTAGCGCTATAGACTGTGGGCATTGAAGTATAGTACCCCAATCTTTTAAGTTCACAAGAGTTAAGCGGCCGTTTATGTATCCCTCCCCTCCCAGTTCTCAAATGGCTGAAAACACCTTCTCAATACGCAACTTGCTCATACAGTCTGAATAGATCCAAACAAGAGGAGACATCCGACGGCCGAAAAGAGATGATTTAGGATCTTCACCACTACTAGTTTTCCTGATGAACCACTTTTTTCAAGCTGATTTTGCGGCACCGACACCATCGAATCGCTCGGTGGCGTAGCAGGATGACCCAAATGAGACCTGGGCGTTGCGTTTCACAGGTAGGGAAAGTATAACTACAGACTTTGTTACTGTGTTAGATACTGAATTGCCAATCGTAAAGACAAAGATGTATATAAAAACATAACTGTCACGGATTGGGGTCCAGGTTTAAATACTATTTGTCGAATGGTCAAGACCCTAGGGCAAACTAGTAAAAAAGGTTGTATACTAGATTAGTTAGTAAAGGCTTGGCTTAGTGTAAACTCGGGATTGGTTTGAAAAGGCGGTTTGGTTCTTAGACTTTTCCCTTTCTCTCTTTCCTTCTTTCTTTCTTAGTTTGTATCTTTTGTATTTACGCAGTCAAAAGTTATATACATCTCGATATTATTACCTTGTTCCGTTCTCGTCTACTCCCGCCTTCCGGCTCCTGCTCCCTTTGGTCAATACTACCCGATTACATACACCTCGGTCCACCTCGTTACAATAACGAATGTCAACGCATGGAAACGAGGGCCGCACGGAAGTAGCCAATAGACTAAGATATTTCGCCTGGAACTTAGGTACTTTGGAGGAAGGATGTGGAACGTAAGGTTTCCGCCTGTAATACCCCGTTCATTCGCTCTCGCTCTCAACTCTGCTCTTCCCGACTCGACTCTAAACTAAAATCAAACTATCGGTAGAGACAGGTGTATAAATAAAATATAATACAAGTTCCTGATCCTCCCAAGGATCACCACACCTATCTCTGTGTTTGCCACATGCCCCCATTCCTCCGTACACTCCAGTGATAATAAAGAAAAGAAGATTGCGGATAAAGACTTTTAAAGAACATTCTCCCGTATACGCTCCGTTTGCATATCTCCTAAACTATCCTTCCCATCCCGTAACAAACCCAAGCATATCCGTCTAACAACAGCGAAAAGCATTTCTGATTGCTGGACGGATCGCCAAGCATCTTATTCCTATTTTTCCGAACACCGCCGTGGTATAGGTTTGATATAGTTCGAGTAGCTTCCCTATAAATTACAATAACAATATTTAATAAGACCACAAGCAACATTCCCGAAATGTAAGAAAATTCCCGCAAGTACAAACATGTGAGAACCTTCTCACAATTAGAACGGTTCTCAGATTTCGTCCCTCCCTCGTTGCATCGAAGGAATTGATAGAGCAGGGATTCGGGCGTGATCGTATTTGTGCGGTATCCCAAAGGAGAGTCGGAAGGCGCTGAAGGTAAAGTTCTAGCAGCAGTCAACAGGAGGGAGCTTTAGACGTGTACTGTAGTTGAAGGGGAACAGCTTGTGGGCGGTATATCAAACCCGGCGGATCTTTTTGGGTGATGGCTCGAGTGGCGGGGAGGAGTTAGTTGCGAAGGGCTCAGATAATTCCCCCCGGAGTCTTAATATAGCATCGAGGTCATGCCATCCATCCTGCCCCTGGATAACTCCTGCACAATCACCCTTGGTACGCCAGGGAAATGGTGTCTGGCCGCTCTCATCTTGCGGTGTTGAGATTGGCATTGCTCCGTTCAAATAACACGTCAGTGTTCTCAACGGGGCAGTCCGTCCGTCTTTAGTCAGGACGAAGACAGACGACGTTTTGCCGTCCCGTCCCGTCCTCCAGCCAAATTGCCCGACGATTCCGAGTGGAGGACGTCGGGCCCCGCAGTCCCGCACTATGATAGTACCCCTGTAATGTCTCAGTTATCTCCTTTGATTCTTTGCGCCAGGATATGAGTTTTTAGAAAAAGCAAGAATGAAACAAAACAAACGCCGTGAATGAAGGCTGCTTAAAAATAGTAAGTCTATCGCCACCCTCAATTGGGTCAAGTTCAGTCAGGTTGAGTATACCTGGAACGGTGCTAACATCAAAATCCCAAATAGTTGTTGGGAAGTGGAATCCCCGAGGGGAATCGGCTCGAACATACTGGATAGAGATTGAAGGAAATGTGGAATTAAGATATCCAAAATGGTTGAAGTCCAACTTAGTAGCCAATTTCTGTATCAACCCGATCGTGCAATTCATATCAGATACTATTTTTTATTTTCAACAATTGGCGACTTTGCAGCCTTTTTATTAGCGGTATCTGATGCCATCCTAACATATTATGCCGCTTCACAATCTCATTGAATCTATGAAGGCTCTATTGCTGATTGGACTCCTGGTATTATTCTCCTCCAAGCGAACCCACCATACCAACTGCATCTCATCTTTTATTCCAGTCACCAGTATTCACTAACAGTCCCCCGCTGTCCCCTGTATTTCCCTGTAGTCCCCCACTATCCCCTGCCGTCATCTGCCATCCCTGGCGTTTCTTCATACGGACTGCGATTGCCGACCGTCACCCGTCGTCAGTCGCAGTCCCCCGTAGTCCCCCCTGTGCCCCGCAGTCCCCTACAATCCCCTGTCGTCCCCCACCGTTGACTACGATTCCCATAACAAACCCGCAGTCTTCATGCACACCCTGCATAGTAGTGTCTCAGATTGCCGGGCCCGTCGTCCTCGCTAAAGACGGCCGTCTTTAGACTTTGCAGACGAGGACGGCATATTTTCTGCCGTCCCGTCCGGTCCCGGGCTCTTGGCAGTCCGTCCTCGGGGCCCTGTCGAGCCCCTAGACCGTTGAGAACACTGTAACACGTCTCCAATTTCATCAGGCCAAAGCATTGCGGCAGATGGAAACAGAGTTTGACTGATCTCATCAGCGGTCCCGCGGCTGGCATTATTCTGGTCCGATAGCATGTCCACAATGTCATCATGCCCACTCCCGATATCTGATGAAAGCGGTATCAGAGAATCCTGCCCCCCCATGTCAGGGTGGACACCGCGCGAATCCAACAACATCCCGACAATTTTCCCATGACCATTCTTAGTAGCCCATGACAACGGCGTTCGGCCACTCTTGTCAATGCTTTCCGGATTAACATCGTTCCGTTCCAATAGCATCTCCACAAATCCCTCTCTCCCACTCCCGGCCGCCCATGACAACGGCGTTCGGCCACCTTGGTCAACGCTTTCCGGATTAACATCATTCCGTTTCAATAGCATCTTCGTAGATTGCTGCCCGTAAAGAACCTGAGCCGCCCATGAAAGTGGTGTTCGACCACTCTTATCTGCCTTGTCAGGATTGACATCGTTCTGCTCCAATAGCATCCGTACAACCCCCCTATCGGGTCTACCAACAGCCCAGGACAATGGTGTTCGACCGCCCTTGTCTGCCGCGTTGGGATTGATGTCGTTCAGTTCCAACAGCCCCCTCACAATCCTTGAACACCCACCTTCACAAGCCCATGAAAACAATGTTCGGCCACTCTCATCAACGGTGTTGGGATTGACATCATTCCGCTGAAATAGCATTTCCACAATTCCCGCATGCCCATACCCGGCAGCCCACAGCAATGGCGTCCGGCCACTCTTATCTGCTTTGTCGGGATTGACATAGCTGCGCTCTAAAAGTGTCTTGACAACCCTCTCACACCCCTCCTTGTAATCCGATCGCCAATTCACCCCGCCCGCAGCCCATGAAAGTGGTGTGCGGCCGTCCCTATCCGTAGTGTCGGGATTAACGTCGTTCCGTTCCAATAGCATGCCCACAATTTCTCCGCGCCCCCTCCCGGCAGCCCATGAAAGTGGTGTCCGACCACTCTTATCAACGCTGTCGGGATCGACATCGTTCCGCTCTAACAGTGCTTTGACAACCCTCTCACACCCCTCCTTGTAATCCGATCGCCAATTCACCCCGCCCGCAGCCCATGAAAGTGGTGTGCGGCCGTCCCTATCCGTAGTGTCGGGATTAACGTCGTTCCGTTCCAATAGCATGCGCACAATTTCTCCGTGCCCATTTTCGGCAGCCAATGAAAGTGGGGTTTGGCCACCCTTGTCGGCAATCTCAAGACTAACACCGCTCCGCCCTAATAGCATCTCCACAATTCCCACATCCCCATTCTCAGCAGCCCATGATAATACTGTCATGCCATAAGAATCTGCAATATCGGGATCGACGCCGTCCAGTTCTAGTAGCTCCTTCACTATCGCATCACGCCCCATCCTGGTAGCCCACATCAAAGCTGTACGACCATACGAGTCAGTTGCGTTAACATCCCATTTATCCATTTTAAGTAGAGGAACCATAATCTCCAGAACCCCGAAATAGACTCCAGCGTGGAGCGCCGTGCATTCCCTCAGGTCATCGTGTGCAGCATCCCAGGGCACTGAGTCTTCGAACCACTCGGGTATGAGTAGCTTGTAAGATATTTGCGCATTAAATCCATCGAGTAGTTCTAGTACAAGGGAAATTACACTTGTCGAGGCTTGTCTTCGCGCATGTTCGACCCAGTAACTAGAAGCGTATTCAAGAAAGGGAGCTGTAAGTGGGACTGAATCTGGATCCGGCGAAAGGTCTTTAATGCACCCAAAGTTAAGGTAGGTTAAGCAAACCTCGGCGATCATCGAATGGGGACTACGAAAAAGTGTAGGATTGGCTAGGATATGTTCTTGTAGAGTAAAATGAACAAGACGGACATCGCAAGAGGAATCCACTGTGACCAAACCTAGTCCGCAGTTCAATATCGTCCGGATCGAAGGTGTACTATCACCGTCCAAATCTAGCGACCCTATTTCTACTCCTAAGGCTTGACATAGCTCGTCCGGATTCAATGGCCGCTCTGAATATGCTATCCACATGATAGCCTCCATTCCTAGCCGTGCCCTGTCCCCCCCCTGCCCCCTGATTCTTTCCAGATTAGCAGTGTATACGTCCCCTGCGTCCTGACCATTTGACATCTGTTTCAGCTTTTCCTTCCTCCGACGGATTGTTGTCTCCCCGAGGATCGTCTCGACGCTCAGAGATACAAGAAGGAATCTATGCAGTCACTAGTGAGTAACAAAATTTCCACCCGATACGGGAAAACTGGGCATCTGGACATACATCTCGGATATTTTTTTCGGAATAATTTCCATTATATCCGCTCTTAGGCTCTCATCCATAGCGTCAGGTTCTGGGTCCTCATCCAACTTCATCCTCAAAAATGCCTCGGTATCTTCCCTTGTTGGACTCACTAGGATGGTATTCACGCTAGGGAAGTACCTCTCAACCTCAGGGCGGATGAAGGGCCTTCCGGTCAAGAAGAGCAGGACATTTGGCAGCTCTCTAACGATAGCTTGGAGAGCGCTAAGAAGGCCAGTCCGATTCGCCGCGAGAGATTCATCCAAGCCGTCGATACATATAACCAGCAATTTCCGTTGCGCAATCACCATCTTCAGCATTTTGAGAAGCTCGTGAGCTTCCGGAGTCACCCCGCCAAAATGCTTTTTCGCATCTTCGAAAGCCTTGCGCACATCCCCCGGGATTTCTCCGCCCCCTATCAACTGCTTGAGCATGGCTCCTAGAACCTTTGGTGTGGTCTGCTCCTTTCTATTGAGGTAGTCGCAATACAGCCCAGCAACTGTAATATCCCGTTCAATACCGTAAAAATGGTCGATCACTAGTGAGCTAGAATTACAAGCAGTCAGCGATGTAGGTTTTCGCGGTGGTTTCTTGTTTTACCTAAGATGGGTCTTCCCCACACCTGGATCACCATGGCAAAAGAGCACGGAGTGAGATGATCCATCTTTTGTCGTTTCCCATCTCCGAAACTCGCTCGTTTGAAAAATCCAGTTCCCCGTACCCTTGAGCCGGCTCTCTCTTATATGCTGATGTCTCCTCTGAGGCTCCAGTGGTGACAACCACTGCAGGACCTGATTCCTATCATCTGTTATAGTTGTGTTGAAATTGTTGAAACTGCCGACATTACCTGAAGCAATAACCGCCCGATAGTCCATATTGTGTGAAGTCTGGCCGGTAGATGGTTTACGAAAATGTATGGATAGGGGTCTCAAGGGGGTCAAGAGCCTCTCCGGGGCTGAAGAATATGATGTCCGGAAGTGGGACTGTGGGGTGTCACGCCCCAGCATTTCAGCCAATCGCAACACCTCTCGAAGAGCCTCCTTCTGACTCCCGAAGAAAATTTTGCAGCTTCTGCCGCTGAAACGATCAGATACCCCCCCACCAGCCATGCTCACCAGCCATGCTCACCAGCCATGCTCACCAGCCATGCTCACCAGCCATGCTCAGCCATCAAGCGTAGTGAGCGTGCTCGTATATTTTCTAACAAAAGCTCGAAGAAGGCCGAAGTATTAAACTGGTGGGCGAAGCTAAGAATACCTCAACCAAGACTATACACTTTCTACGGGATTACCCTAACATATCCCCCCCTCGGCGAATTTTACCCCCAAAATCGCACGCAGGCTCCGTCCGCGCTGAGCGTGTGCGGCTCTCAACTACTGTAAGTACACGAGCTCCAACTTCATATACATGTACTCGAGTGCTGGTACTTGGTCGCCGAGACCCCCCATCCCGATAGGAGCAAGGAAGCCACAGAAAAACAGTTGAGACCAAAATAATAATAATAGGCATCCGCCTGTCTTGGGGGATCATTAAAAATCCGGGGATTATTTCTGTTGGTTCCACCCAATTCTGTTGGAGACATTTGAAATTTTTTTCTGTTTTTAATAACCCCCCCTCGGGTACTCCAAGACGTGAGAGGAAATTAAAACCCCCAAGTACAGTACATTTTTCTCCTGTGCTCGGGTGCTTTTACGGTACTTGATCTGTCACCAGAAAACTTTCGAATTTGTGGAACTGCACCGATCGGAAAATCTGGGGGCTTTGAATGCTCGGCGGCACCCCCGCCGCGCGGCGCAACAATCGACACAACACCAACTATTACCACACTACCGGTACTCCCTTAGGGCTAGTTGTCCTAGTAATAAGAGATACGCAGGGGGTCCCTAAGGCTGGTCATAGAGATGTTCTACTCCTTCACTAACTTACAGTGCCCCCATATCCCTATAAAGTAGGACCACACTAGCACCAACTACAAAGGCACTGCTCGAGGACCAGTAGTGTGTATAGCGACGGTTTGTGGCTTCGCATTGGGCCAACTTCGCCACACACTCTGGCATCCCGTTTTCGCCGGTCCGCTACCGAGAGCCATGCGTCAGCCACACACTAGCCTCGAGTATCAATTGTCTATCACCCCCTGTGCCCGAGCTAAAAATAGGTACCAATTTGCCCCTATCTCCTGGGCTGGCAAAACATTGAAAATTTCGTGCCACCCCTGTCGGACTTCGAGACATAGATGACTAAGAGGCCGTAGAAACCCCAACCTCAGTATTCCTCAGGGATAACAGCGTAAGTGTGGTCATGTGGCTAATATTGGTTGTGTTCTGAAGTCTACACATCTGCAAAACTTTAGTCATTAACAAAAAGTTGCTTATTAACCGCTGTCTCAGAGACTGGCAGGGGTGGCACGAAATTTTCAATGTTTTGCCAGCCCAGGAGATAGCACAGCAATCCTGTGCTCTCCACCCAAGTAGCCCTCGTCCTCCTTGAGCCCGTTTATCTTGCAAGAGCCGCCCCACATAATCTTCAGCCACCACAGATCCGATATTGCCTAGCATTTAGGTTTTAGTTTCTCCATTAGACCCAACCCTCATATTTTTCGGGAATCTCTGAGTAGCCGTGGCTGAGGTTTGGGCGCAATGGTGCCAGAGTGGGTGATACCTATCGTGGAGATTGACCAGGGTTAGGGTGGACTGCAGGCCTCCTTCCGGGGAAGTAGACAGCCCGAGTCACTCTATTCCTTTTTCACTACTAGAAGGGGGTTAGGACTCTACACGTACTGAAAACGAAGAAATCTAGGATAGTGTATCTATTGTTCAAAACGCAAGAGGTACGGGTGAACAGTTGTCACTATCAAGAAATCCCTTGTGGAAACAAAAACCACACAAGTCACGATCAATTCAAGTCCACTAAGCTAACTCACAAACCTCTTATCCAAAGCCAACCCAGAGAACCGCAAAAAAGAGAAAAAAAATCCAACAGAAAAGAAAGCCCAACCTTTCTGGTTGTCTGACTATCTAGGTACAGGGGATCCTCCTCTTGTTATCCGCTAACTTTATCACAAATCTTCCTTCCTTAGTTGACTGTCCGAACGGTTCCTCCGTTGTGCCATGGTGCCGTCGTGGGAATAAAGCGCGAGAGAAGTGAAAGATCGTAGCCTTACATAGAGTCCGCCCCTGTCGGCTAAGACTGGGGGACGTCCTCCCCTGTACTTGTAGAAAACGCGGCACCTCTTCTCCCCCATTCAACACAAGCCCAGCGTACTTCCCTTTCCAAGCAAAGTGATATCATGAACCGCTAGCTATACTGTCTAAGTTATTAGTAGAATAGCTGAAAAAAGCGCAAACTGAGTAAAGCCAAATTTTATCCGTAACAGTACCGGTACTCAAGTAGATACGTAATTCATTAGGTTAATACAGTGGGGTAAGTCTGAACTGTAAAAGGGGTTGGCATTAACTGCCCTGTGATTCCTAGGTCTAAAGAAAAGAGCCCTTTGAAGAATAAGCGTTTCCCTGACAAACTATCAGGCCAAGCCCCAGGATACAATCGATCACATTAACAAGTACGGTGTGCCCTGAGGTGTTTGATAGGGTAGTGAGAGCAGTCATGTTGCTCGATCGGGCCCACGGAAAAACTCGGTTTAGTAGTTAGCTTGGCGCACACACTTTAGCACATAAGCCGCCTCTCATGTAGACTAGCCTAGTAACGAACAACCACACCGATTTTCCTGTCCGCTTGAAAATTGGCCACGTAACCTCCTTGTGATCCGTCACATTTTGGGTTCTGACCAGTGTCGTTCCTTGATTCTTATCGTCCCCTTTCTCGCGATAGCTTCAAGTCTTTAACTTCAAGTACTCCGCTGGGCTCTGCTTGATTTTAATTCTTTCCCTTCGATTACGATCGTTTGGAATCCTGAGATTCCTCATCTTTCCCCTCTGCTTTCTTCTTCCTTCGGTCGGCTTGCCCTCTGCTTCTTCCTTCCTTTCGGGGTTAACGCACCTGCTTCTTCCTCCTTTGGTTGAGGTCGGCGGTTTCCTCCCTTCGGTATGGTCGAAAGGTCGGTGGTTATCTTCCCATCGGTCGGTTAGTTGCACGGTCGGTCTTCCTTTGCCGGTTGATCGTCATGGTTAAGCGAGGTTCCTCAACCTTTTCTGCCGCCGCGGTCGCAAGATCGGGCCTGGCTCTTGGTCGGACGGTCGAGAAAACTTTGACCCTCGAGGCCAAGGTTTCCCGCCTCCGCCATCACATTTCCGTCCTCTCCCGTCGGCTACATTTGTCGACTCAGGAGAGTGAGTCCCTCCGCCGTGAGCTCGATGCTCTTCGCTCGGTCGCTCCCCTCTCTCGTGAGGGTGACGGTGCTGAAGCCTCTTCTCCTCTTCGTGAGGGGGTGGCTGATGAAGTGGCGGTGCTCGCCCCGGTGGCTGAGCCTGCTGCGCTTACGGTGGCGTCCCTCGGGGCGCATGTGGAGGCGTTGACGGTGACTACTGTGGCTTCCGCTGTCATGGCGCAGGAGCCTGAGCCCGGTGTGGCTGAGCCAGTGTTGCCGGTAGTGGTACAGGTTGAACGGTCGCCGTCGGCGGATGGGGCTGTTGCCAAACGTCACCCGCGTCGTGTGCGTTGGGTGGACGATGAGGCTGGCGTGGCTTCTCAGAAGGCTCGGGTGATTGAGGTTTCCTCGTCGCCTCCTCCGGTTCCCGCTGGTCATACCAGTTCTCCGGTGGCTTCGGCTGCTGGGGGGGGAGGATCCGATCGTCATGCTCGTGATCCTGGTTTTATTACCGTCGGCCGTGGTCGGCGTCGGAAGGGGCGTGGTGGGCGCCATTAAGATTGTGTTGGATTTCTTTTGTCGTGTTTGCGGGACCGGTTTGCCGGGGGTGGGCTTGGTTGTGGCTATGACCTCGCTTACGGTAGTGATTTGGTGGATGGCTATGGGAGGTGGATTTACTTTGTTCGTACCCTAGTTGGGTGGTTTATTTTGTGATTCCCGTGTGCTGGCCGGATACTCAGGCTTCGGTCTACGAATCGCGCGGGTGGTACTTTTCCAGACTCGGATGTACTGCGGGCTAGGCGGGGTTGGGACTGGCGTACTCCTTGGAACGTACTGCCGTATGGTTGTGCAAGCCCGGATAGGTAGTCGCTCCATTAGCTAGTTTAGTTATAAATAAAGTTATTGAACCCCTCTATTTTCCTGTCCTTCTGTTGCAACCAATCAGAAGACACGGTTTCGCCACCCTCAACACCACGCTTTACTATCGTGAGAATCCTTTGTTGACGGTCGCGTTCTTTTGCCTTCGGGCTGGTGGTTTTGCCTTCGGGTGTTGAAGCTTTTTGGCCTTCAGGCAGTATTCTTTTAGTGGCTCGCCGGGCTTTTATTACTGGTGAATTTGTTGCTTTCGATCGGTTGTTTGCCTCCCCTCCGGGCGGTGAATATTTCCCTTCCTCCTCCTCCTTTGGTGGCTCGCCTGGCCCTTTGCTACAGGTGAAATTTCACGATGGGTGACTCTGTTCCCCCCGTTGCCCCCTCCCCTGCCCCGGGTACCCAGATTGTCCCGGGAAGGATGAATACCTCTGATGGCCGTGGTCTTATCCCGGCTGTCAAGCTTTCTTACGCCGCGCCGGGTGGGGCCTACCAAGGCCATCACATTGAGCATATTTCGGGATGTCGCAATGAATCCCTTTTCTTTACTTCTGAGGTTCGAGCAATTGTTGCTCACCTCGACCTCCGCTCCTTCGACTCCGTCGAGACTGTTTGCACTGGTATCATGGCTGCTCGCGGCTGTTGCATTACTGGTGACACCTCCACTGCGCGTTGCCACGTCGACCGCACCTCTACTTTGGGTTTTTACACCCGTTTTCACACCCCCAAGGGCTCCTCCCAGTCCTTCGCCCCGTCCAGCTCCCGTGTGGTGAGCTCGGATTTTTGTTCGACTATGGCGTCTGATCCCATGGTCCCCTCCGCCTCCTGGCCGTCCATTGACGAGGACCGATCCCAGGACCCCATGTACGTTCCTTCTGTGGTCGAGGTTGACGATAGCCAACGGCGTCTTCCCTCCCCTGTTGAGCGACTTTCCTCCGGTGAGCGGAAGCTATATGCCAACTTCCGATTGGACCGATCGTCGGACGAGGACTATGCACCTCCTGCAGGTAGCATCCGCCCTGAGGATCGGATCACTCAGGTGTCATCCCCTCCCCCCTTCGTCCCCCCCTGTCTGCGCCCTGGTGCTGGATCCGGTTTCGCCCCTGATTCCACCATTCCCTCCGGCCGCCGTGCCTTTGTTCCTGTGTCGAAGAGACACCATGAGTTTATCGCTCATACCAAGGCGCTGCGGGGCAACACCCCCCCCAAGAGAGTTTCCCCTTCCCCCCTTCCTTTGTCCACCAGCCAGGTG
>Ga0307513_10002293_pt1 | contig 26719 bp, 36 predicted proteins | sample 15_EM_MG_FD_202174 | JGI IMG/M metagenome (GOLD analysis project Ga0307513, IMG submission 202174) | Populus trichocarpa ectomycorrhiza microbial communities from riparian zone in the Pacific Northwest, United States - 15_EM | ecosystem: Host-associated > Plants > Roots > Unclassified | place...
CCATGGTGTTATGCATGGTATTGAATCCTACCTCAGAACTAGCATAGACGGTCAAGAGTCTTTTTGACTCGTCCACGGCAAAGAGAACAGTAGAGCCCAGCTTTTGCAGATGAAAAACTTTCTTTGGTTTCCCTTGGATTGCAGTCTCTAATCCATGTATCGTATCCATGTATACTTCCAGTATGCCTTGGGCGTCTTGAGTGTCTTGAACCACTAGTAGACAACGATCAGGCCCGATCAAGCGGATGAAGCTTAAAAGGTGTTGTGAATACGGTGATAATAGAAATATAACGAGAAGCCGTACCGGATCACACGAGTAGGAGGAAGTACAAATGACGGAGCCACAGAACGGCGTATGATTGGCTGTGGGATGTGGTCTGGGTCGATGGTTTGAGTATCTGCTTGTGTGAGTTCCAGTAAATGAATCCTATATCGTATTCCGGCATGTAGTGGCGCAACGGTATCGCCGTCAACCCGGTACATTGCTGGGTGTGGTGTGTCATACTTCATGGGCACCAGTGGAAGTGGTTGAGCCTACTCACTCGCATACCCAGTGTTATCAACTGTAACTTTGCGAATGACAACACGAGTCCTACACGGTATTAGGGCAATACTGGTCAGTGCGAGAGCAAATGAAACTTACGGATCGGTCGGGTGGCCGGTTTCTTCTTCTAGAGCGCTTCTTATTAAATCCCTAAGCTCAAATTTTGATATTTCCTCTGCATGAAGGCGTCGTTCGGAGAACGAGGACGAGATCTCTTGCAAAAAGCGACCAGTTTCGCTCTCGGCATAACGAGCGATTTCTTTCGACATCTTCCTGAGCTTAGCTCCGAGACTGTCAGTCGCTTCTTGAATGATTTCTTTGGCTATATCGGCGTATGCAGGGCGATCGTCCCGGAGGACACATAACTCCGCAAGGAACGCTGCATCGTCGATGCGTGGTAATTTCAGATCTTTATAGCGAGATTCCGCTCTATGAGCATTGCTGGATGTTGGTTGCGACGTCCCGATCCCGATCCACCGGATAACGGTATTCCAGCCGCCCTGACCTTGGGTGCGATTGTGATTCCCTGCTTCTTCCAGAAGTGGTACCAATTTTTTCTCGTAATCATCGTAGGTGCCTAATCGATCGACCATGCGTTGTCGCTGCTCCGTGGATACTGGATGCTCATTCAACCAGGCTAGGTGCTTCCTGAGACGATCTTTGAGGATGGGATAGCGCATTTTGGAGGAATGATCGGTAACCGCTCGCAAGACTTCTGAAACTTGCTCCTGGACTTCTTTGGACTGAAAAAAACCTACGAGGCATTAAATGATCCGTCTAGAAAACAAAAAAGCACATCTTACGATCATCTCCGGCTTGCGGTTCCTGCAAAGAATGGCTCTGTGACGCAGCTGCCGTCAAGGCCTCCTTTGTAAGGGCCCTGTTGCGGACAGAATCAGCTTTAGCGAGAGAAAGCATCTGTTCCTACTTACGGATACTTGTCTAATGCTCTCATGACAAGCCATGTGATGGTTCCAGGTTTGATCCTTCTCAAAGTGGCCGCATTCTGCGCCCGCTGAGCCGCTAGACCATCGGTTTCCTCCTTTTTCAGTTGCTCCTCATCACGCTTCCTTTGTGTTTGCCAGGGTGTATATACTTTTCTGCACCGCTTGTCCAGCCCGTATCGTATGAGAACGTCCAAGCTAGTGAGGTCGAGATTCGAGTCCAACACCAAGCGCGGAGTGCGGGATGATCTGCTAGAGTAGTAAGTATCTGAAATTATGACTAGTGAAGGGCATAACGTACTTCAGAATATCACAGAAGGTTAGGAAGCGCAATTCACCTATTGGCTGACGCTTCGCTTTCTCCGGGATGTACTCCGCGCTCATGAGAGCCTGGCTCATGTCCCCGATAATCACCTTGGGTTGGAGATGCTCCATATCGAACGTTTCGGGACACGATGGAGGGAGAGCACTGATTCCGGACATGCAAGGGTGGGATATCTTCAAGATGTTGAGTGATTTTTATCGATGAAACGAAGCAAGAGTCGCACCTTGAAACCCTCAACGGCATCGGCAGTTTCATCTTGTTGTCCAGTTTGCCTCACCTCGAAGTCGAAAAGCCGATCGGAGTCATCCACAGTGTCGATATCAAAATCAAAACTAGGATCGTTCGCATCATCCTGAAATACCAGCTTGGCGGAATGCTCGTCGGAAATCAAAGCGACTACTTGATCGCTCAACTTGGTTAAGAACCTGAACAAGCATGAGCAATATGTCAAATAAGAAGGCCGTTTTATACCTGCCTTATGAATGTCGCTCGGTTCCTCGAGACCACGGAACTGGTGCTATCATCCCAGGTCGTGTCTTCAGGCCAAAAAATAATGTAAGCCAAACCAGGTTGGACATGGGGTGCATTCAGAAAGTAGAGGCCAGAGCGGAGTATAGGCTGTTGGGCATCTCCTTCCGGGCGGCGAGGAACCAAGAGGAGTTTAGCACTAAATGAAACGTGAGTACGAAGTTTTAGAAGTAGGACTCCACAGTACATTTCATGATCTATACATTTGGCGTTCAGCAAGAAATCCACGATGGCTGAAATGCTGCCATAGACCCCGATCGGCTTCAACTCGCAATTATCCAAAGCATTGAAGTCAATCTATGAACCGGAACGCATTACTGTTACCGCATGATATGCTGAATACGGATTCCCTCACCTTAGTCATTGAAGTGTAAGCACCTGGACGGATGTCGTTGACGAGTTTCGCCACTGACTCCTGCGAGATAATGATTTTGTCCACTTTGGGGGGAACATGTGGTTAGTACCCTTGAGGCATACTCGGGGCTATCATCGTACCTGTACCTCCAGACCCCTGCTCACTGATTAGATCGAGCAAACGGTAGAGCCCGTGAATACGAGAAAGAAGGTCCATGTCAACCTCCTGGGGTTCATCGTGCATTGTTACATCAATCGGGTCTGGGGTCTCTTCTGTAACGAGAGACGTGTACCGGTTGTTGACCAGATCGACGGGACAGATAGTACCTTCACTATTTCCTTGAACTGTGATATCAGTAGAGTGGGAACCCTCGGTACTGGCTGTTTCCCCTTGATCTCGCGAAGGAATTGGGGGCGGGCCGTCTTGCTCGGAGGCGACTGTCAAACACAGTAAGAGGAATACGCATTGGAAGGCCAGAAACATACCGTGCATGGGTAAACCTATTCGATCAATACCAGGGCGGGATGACTTTGTGCCAAATGTTGTGGCGGAAGTCAAGTTGAGGGGAAGTTGTGGTCTGCTTATCGCTGATCACCCAAGGCAGGCTCCTTGTGATGTGTGACAGGATGATGAGGTACTGTTAGGCGCAGGGGTGATTACCATTGGCTCAGGCTAAACTACTGGCCGGGAGATCCGTGCTTCGGAGCCTAACATGCACGTTGTTAGGATAATGGTAGCATTGTCTGCATTACTGAGAGCTTCTCTTATCGGGCATCTAGGGGCCATTGAGGCAAACTCGTGGTGGGCACGCAGACGAGGGTATGTTGACATGAAGCCAAACAAATTACAGAGCACGTGAGTTTAGAGGTAGTGGGAGGTATCGTGTCTCCAATCGACCATTGATCGGTCGAGTGGCCTACATATGTGCGACCTGCCCACCATTACTATATTTATGTTACGCTTTTGTACGAGTGTATTTCCGCTCACTCTTCGCTAGCTCTGCCACCGAAAACAGGCTTCCTAGATTGTCCTCTACCTATGCTCCCTCGATTGACCTATCCTCTTTGTCAGATGATAGATCTCCGACGATGCAGATAGGGAACCTGAAACGCTCTTGGTTTAAACCTTGCTTCTTTTGTTATTTAATCTTGCGCACATTGCCTAGCCTCAGCCAAAAGAAGGTTGATAGGACACAAGCAAGCGCCTTCCCAGTATGCACAAGCGGCCTCATCTGCGCACATGAGATATTCTCTGAGCGACTATCTCCTAGGGTCCTGTGCTACCCTAGTGTCAAGACTGCATACTGGCTTGGAATTCACCGTGTTTTCTGATACAAAGTTACCGACGTCCATAGAAAATAGGTCTACAAGATGGTACATAGAGGATCATTTGCGCAGATGCATCATAGAACGGGTGACTCAAGAGTCTGCATAGTTGAATCAACAACAGCGTTGTGGTTAATGACGGTACTAGTTGTTCTGTAGAAGCTTGAGGGTGGCCCTGGGATTGTGTAACGAGTCTGCGATCGCCAAAAAGGTATTGGCAAGTTGAATCTAGAAGGGTCGTGAGCTTTTGTTGACCGGCTAATTTGACCTCCTCACCGTGTCGAGCGCCGCGCTGTAAGAGCATGGGGTGCCAGGAGGTGCGAATGGACTCCGCGGAGCAGCATCATAGATTTCCGTTGCGATTTGTACCATGCGACGAAGACTCCCTGCTTGTGCTTCGGAGCCAAATGAAACGGCATGGAACCAAAGTGCAGACCTACAGGACCATAAGATACGAAAGTGATAGAATATCACCGATGTTGCGTACCCTGCCCTGACCGCGGAACGACATAAATCGTAAACAACTTCATCCGAAATATTGCATTCCCCATCTGATAAAAATATGACGACCGGGGTACTGGGGGAATAACGTGTCATTAGCTTCCGCTCAGCATATGGACTTTGAATTTACCGTTGGGCATCCCACTGGCGTTCCAACACGGTACCCGCTGTCCTGATGGCCTCATTGAAGTCTGTGCCTCCACGCTGCTTGCCCTGTCCAATCAAGCTGTCTACTAGTTCGTCCGGAGTGTTCGTTGTATTACCCTCGATAAGAACCTGCGGTCATTGTAAGTGACACTTCAATATCCATTGGATCTCGCACCTCGGAAGAATGGTTAAATAAGACGATACTGTACGAGTCTTGACGTGCACCAGTAGTGGAGCCATTTCTCGTCACCACTTGCCTCGAACCCCAGAATGCATAGAGCGAAGAAAGTACAGCACCATATCGGTTGTCTTGTTGCGAGGAAATCCTGCTGGTCATTGGTGTATTGGCAAGAGGGCGATGATCCTTCGAAGACATTGATGAAGATCTCCAAAAGAAAATCAGTTGATGCACTATAGACAGTATACGCCACGGCCTACTTGTCAACAAGAAAGATACTAGAGAAGCGTTAGCAACGAATTACTACATCTCTTCGGAATTTAACGTACATGTGGAAAGCGCTCTGCATCTGGGCGGGGTTTTTGCAGGGAAAGGCATGACCACTACGCGAAACATGACCTATGTATTGGTGAATAATAAGAGTATAACTTCATAGGTGCCATACCGTTGCTCGAGTTGAAGGTAACTTGACCTTGCTGTGCCGGGGCATGGAAAAGTGGCAAAATGCAGTAGGATGATACTGCACCAGGGTCGAGAGTTCTGTCATGTTCTGGACCTGAAGTAATGGTGAATCGCAGGGCGGAGATGTGAATAGAGGGCTTCACCTCCACATTTGTGGTCACTGGACAACGATAAGTACATAAACATATGCTCTTAGATGAACTTTACCAACCAAAGATCAAAATTGGCTTGCTCCTGTTGACTGTAGGGATCTGTAACGGACATGGGTGAAGAATTAGTCAAGCGAGAGACAAGAGGTCGTCGTTCATACCGGAAAACCCTGGGAACAGGTATCAGAAGATCACTACACGACCCTTGGGATATTTTTCTCACCGCTACGCCCCCAGTAAACACGATGTGATATCAAGTCCTCTTTTTCGTTGCTATCAGAATTATCCATGTGTTGGATACCTGTAACTCCCCCGCAAGGACCACCATCAGCTGCAGATCGACATTTGTCGATGTGGATATGGCGTCCGAGCGATTTGCACACCAGGCTGCAAAGCATTGGAGCGCCAGAATCGCCGGCAGCATACTTTCGACCTTCAACCTCAACAGTATCGTCATTGTCACCGTGTATGAACCAAGCGGCACTCGACATAGAGCCGTGAGATGTTGAGTGTTCGGGTTGTGAGTGACCAAGGGGGAGCGTACAGTAGTACTCGCAATATTCACACCGAGTGTTGCAGAAATGGAATGGTGCAGAATGGGAATGGCGCCCAGAATGCCCCTCCTCGTTCGGGGGAATAGGAACACTACAAGGAAGACGACGAGTTTCTTGAGTGTACTGGAAATATGTACGAATCAGAGATAAGGCCCCAATTGTATGCAATTCCAAACCTTAGTATACTGGAAGCGCTCATGTCTTCCTATGAAGGTAGACTCGATGGACTGAGGTGTAGTATCGACGTGACATATTCCCATCATTTGGCATAGATGCGGACAAGGATGCTCTTGACTAGATATGAAGTGATAAGTTAATAGAAATCCGAGACAGTCGACTCTCTCACCCGCAGAGATGGATAGCACCAGGTTCGAGTGCATGGAAATGATCTCCGGCGGAACAGGAGCTTTTGCACAGCTTGCATTTAACTGGACAAGTCAAAGTCAAAGCGCAGCAATGCCGTTCATGCTCTTCACGACTAAATTATCAGATGAGTTTACGGTTGCAAACGACTCTCAGAGACTTGCCAATCGGCAACACATGTCCGTGTGCATAGCGCTTCTCCGTCGACCCGAAGACCGCATGGAGCACCGCAGGTATGAGTTCGTGCAGCACATAAATGACCCTCGCCATCGTCATGATCAATGGACTGACAATGCGTCGGAATGACCCTTCGGAAAAGTAGAGTAACACTTACTTTGCAGCATTTGTGTAAGCAACCCTCTCTCGAGTCAAGTGCACATGGCCGCCCGCATTGATGGGGCATCTCACTGCAGCTAAAGGGGTTCTCAGCCCGAAGTCCAGAAGGAAAGCATTTTCATGTACGTACGTGTGTCTCCCACTGTGACCAGCTCTACGGAAAATAATTAACTCGAGAAATAGCAACAGAATGGAGCTACTTACGGCATGTCGCAAGCAGGTGTGGACGGTCCATCATGTTGGTCATTGAACTCGCACGCACGACGGCACTTGTGTGTTGTAAAACAATCATGAGCACTGCCATGTTGTCTCTCTTTCAGACAGCACAGGCTGCAGGAGCCACAGGCTGCTCCACAGAGTACGATATGACTCTTCAACTCCTTTGCCAACTCATCGAACCACCGGAAAAGCGCCTGGACGTCTGGGTGCTGTGTAAACCTGGCAGTATTTTGGTCCAGCCATGTCCGGACTTGTCCAATCCTTGCATCGGCAATAGAAAGAAGATATTGATTAAAGTTAGCAAGGAATTTCCCCTCCGAGGTCTTGAATCGATCGCGACGGCCTTCCCATTTCGATCGCAACAAGGCGAGACAGGCTTCGGATGTTATCGACGCTTTAGTGTCCGAAAGATAGAAGCCGATCTCTGAAGATGGTCCAGGAATGGTCTCATCTGTATCCATATTCTGAGGACAACGAGTCAGCGTCTCGTTCTAAAACACTCCCAACGACGTTCAGTACCTTGAGAGGCTCGGAACGAGTTTCTGGGTCCAAGCATCCAAACGCTAATGCTGCAACGACGTAAGGAGTGAGATGTTGGACACGTTGCACCGCGAGGTTTTCTAACAAGGAGTTCAGTATCAGCCGCAATGCCTCATGACTAATACCGACGATCTAAAGCACCCCAGTCGCAAGCCTGAACGAAGTATCAGTGAATACGGAAATAGAACGAGCGGTACGAGTGCGGACCTTGAGCTTTGCCATGAGCATTTTCAGCACGCGAAGGAAATCACCGGCGCTCTTGTGTGTGACAGGTTGTTTCTCCAAGCACGTTTTGAGCAATCCAAACATTTTATAGAATTCAGGTGATTGAATGACGGGCCAAGGAATGATGTCAAGTTTTCCACGATGCAATTTGGAGATGAAATTGTCGCCCGCTTCATCTCGCACTATCTGTTTGAACTTCAAAGAGAATCTGGGGCATTCATAAGTTCGATGGCGATATTTGAAGGCAAATGAGACTCACTCATCCACGATCTCCTCCGTGTCGGAATCGATGACATCCTTGATCAATAGCAGTGAGCCTCGGCGCGAATGGGTGTTAAACCATACGAACCTTAATAATAATTGCGAGGGTTGACTGAAATAACGAGGGGTTTGCTGCTGGGTCGAGGACTTTGGTAGAAGATTGAAAGCTCTTGGAGTGCATAAGCAACAACGCATTGATATATGGCGGGCCTAACCTTGAAAGAACTCGCAATATCTCGAGAGAGGGCGAAATTGTTACGGAACAACACCTAGCATATATGAGTGTGGGCTCGGGAACTGAAGCGAAATGCATGCCAGATTTGAGATGGCCGCGTTGAATAGGACCAAAAGAGTATCTGTGGTTGGTAGGCTCGGTAAGAGAAATCTAATGTATGTTCAGGTGTTCACCTTCTTGGGCACTTCGCTCGATGGAATTTACACCTGTAAGGATATTTCAGAACGCACATCAATTCTCTTATAGGTTGGCCTAGCTTTACCCTCAAAATCCATTGAAACGACGAGCGCGTCTTGAGTAGGAGTCACCGAGAGCCATATGCCTTCAGTGCATCTCATCGCTGACCCAGCGAAAGACGTATCCACAAAATGGTTCAGCGCATAGCTCTTTCCGACGGATTGCTCTCCTGAAACATTATAAGAATAGTTGAGAGGTGCAACAAGTTTACCGACCCATTGAGGTAACCACTTTGACGGGCTAGAATATCCTCAGATACTTGAATGCAAACACCAGATGACACTCACCTTGCGAGCCAAGTATGAAGCAAATATACTCTCATACCAACCAAAGCTCAACCTAGTATCAAAGTTAGGTGGATGAGAACTTGGATAGATAGCTGAAGCCACAATACACACGCTTCTGCAATGTGACCAACGTCTGCTCCAAGGAGCGATTGCTCAAACTCCTGCGAAATCACACCATCACAAAGTGGGATGAAGCGATTTTGGCCAGTCACGGCAATGTGGATCGGTATCAGACAAAAGAGGCCAACCAGCCAATCTCCAGTTTTGAATTGAGATATTGCGAAGTTGGGTAATGCTGGGTCGAAGGATAGCTGGGCAGCCACACTAATTTTGTCGAGTAGACGAGTTGGTTTGCCCGTTTTTTGGTGGAAGTCACGAATGAGCGCCTTAAAATATTTGGAGAAACTATCCGGTGGGAGTGACGATGCGAAAGTGATGGAACATGGGCGATGATTCGTCCCAGGTGCAGTCTCTCGACGAATGGCAGCCTCAATGGGATACCGCGTCCAAACGTCTGAATGGCAACTAATGAGGGAGTTGTGGGCCGAATTCTCCCCAGAAGTGTCCGAGCGACTCCCTCCTGCGCGAAAGTTGTATTCACTAGTCTTGCTTGTGATGTGGAGCGAAATAGACGAGCAGAGTCGTGTAGAGCAGTCAAGGAACAATACGTGAGGGTTTTCTCTCTGCCCCATGTAAGAAACCGCCATCTTGGCATTGGGGTATGACTCTGGCAATTCAATAGGAATTGCAGCTGAAGAGCCAAACGAGGCAAGGTGATAGCAGAGAAGGCGTGGTGGTCCATCGATTCTCGGTTCCAATGCGAGGAACGCTGCACCATCTGGTACAGTACAAATCGAAGCAGGAATATAGTCAAGCTTGCAAAAAGCAGGGCTATGCGGATCAGTCAGTGGTACATTATCCTCGTAAAAATGGTGCAAGACAAACCGGAACTGTTCAGTCACGAGTGAGAATATTCTTGCCAAGCCTGTCTCGTCAACCAGCAGTAGCTCCTCGGATCCGGAAATAAAGGTAGCATGTTGCATTCGAGGAATCGGTGGGCCATCAAACCACCGGGTAACGTTGATGGCCCCACCCCGGGCGTTGAGAACATTGCTTGCACCTTCATAGACGTATGGGATGATCTGGGCGTGATTCTAATAGACAACTAAGCCATCTTCAATCAAATTTCCGCTGCTAATTCTGACCTCGTCACTTGCGTAAATCACCAGAATCCGCTTCGCCTCGTCCAAAGCAAAGAGAGGGTTGGGCCCGAGCTTTTGTGAATAGAATGTTTTCTTTGGCTTTGCATTGATGGCATTCCCAAGGCCGGAGGTCGCGTCTAAGTAGACACTCAAAACTCCTTGAGGATCCCGAACGACGAGAAGGCAACGATCGTTTCCAATGAGACGGACAAAGCTTTGTTGGTCGAGTCAATAGGAGTCAAGGTCACTGCTCCCGATCTACGTACCAGATATGGTAGGAGGGTGGGAGTGTGAAATTGGGAGGTGGGGCACGACGGATGAATGGCTGAGAGACATAGTCGCTCTCCAGTGTGTCTTGTTTCTTGACCTCCAGGGCGTTGAATCTATAACGTATCCCAGTCTCGAGCGGAATTATCGTCTCCCCGTCGACCCGATACGAATCTAGAAGAATTGAAATTTCTTGGACAAATATTCCCATCGAAGATACATACCTTGATAACCGCTTTTCTCCATCGAAACGTTGCGAATGATGATCCTGGCCCTTTGCACGTAGTCATGTGCTCGTGAGTTCGGGTATATTTTGGGACGTCATGAATACCCACCGATTGGTAGAATGATCCGCTTCGGCGTCAAGGGCTCCACGGATCAGAGAACGAAGCCGTGCTTTCGCTGCAAGGACTGCGTCTTGCCTTTCGGTCTTGATCTGTTCATCAATTCTCTGCCTTGTGTTCCCAGCCATCTTGTTTTTGATGAGTTGTAGCAGTTCCTTTTCTAACGCTTTGAGCTTCATGTTGAGACTGTTAGTCGCCTCTCGGACGATTTCTTCTACTATCACTCTGTACGCTGGTTCTTTCGCAAGAATTGTGCATATTTCTGTAAGGAAGGTTGCATCATCTTGCTGAGCCGGCTTATATTCGTTGGGCGTCGTCTTGGGAGGCATAAAGACACCGAGTATGACCGAAGAACAATAGCTCAAGGGTTGGGACCAGAAGCGAAGTTTGCCGGAGCGAGGCCTATTCGCGTTGCCCTCCCTAACTTGTGTTAATTCCGTTTCATAATCGCCATTGGTTCCAAGGATGTCGATCATACGCTGGACCGTTTCATGGCTAAGCCCCTTCTCCATCTGCAGTAGCTCATGATGTTTACGAAGGCGCTGCTTGAGGGTACAGAAGCGGCTACTGGGGTCATCATTGACTTGGTGTAACTTTTCGGCGAGTAAGGTATCGACATCATCCGTTTGTAAATAGCCTAAAATAATGAGAACAATAGTTATTAGACTTGAAGACTCTTACGAAGGTCGCTTGACGGGGTTCCTTGTCCTGGTGGATCCTTCGAGATATTCGCGACATTCGTTTCATCCGTTAGAGATCTGCCACTAAAATATCAGTTTCGAGAGGATACCGAGCGGATACGCGACCTCTACACGCACGGATACCGGGCTACGGCTTTCCCTGCCAACCACTTCAAAAGTCCTTTCTTGAGTCTAGCCAATGTTTCTTCCTCTTCTGTCTGCCCGGCAGCAATGACATCATTTTCACGCTGCTTCATAAGCTTTTTATTGCGGTTCTTCTCTGCCTGCCAACTTTGATAAACTCCAGGGCAGCGCTGATTTAGACCATGCTTTAGAAGGATCTTCAGGCTGCTGGAGTCGATGCTCTCGTCCAGAATAAGACGAGGACTCCGTGAGGCCCTATCATAGTGTATGAACCCGATACCTCTCCGTTAATATCCAAATGGTACCCACTTCAAAATATCACGAAAACCGAGAGTGAAAAGAGAGCCGATTGGCGCTTTATCTTGTTGTTCCGGGATGCACTCTGCACTCAAGATGGCTTGAAATGTGTCGCCTGCAACGAGGATAGGTTGTAGTCGCTCAAGTTCAAAGTTCTGGGGGCATGCTTTTACTTCCGCCATGCATGGATGAGAGAACTAAAAGCCATTAGATACTGTTTTAAGGTGATGCATTGGTATCACCTTGAACCCCTCGCCTGCAGTGGCGCTCTCTTCTTGTTGGCTAGTCTGTTGAACCTCAAAATGAAAATAACGACGAGAGTGGTCACCCGCATCAAATTCGCCCACTCCCACATGGACGCGTTCTGTGTCATTTTTGAAAACCAGCTTCTCGCTGTGTTGGTCGGAGATCAGGACGACTACTTGATCGCAGAGCTTGGACAAGAATCTGCAGGGAGTGTGTGTTAGATAATCGTTGCGGATGATGTAGAACATGTACCGCATAAATGTTGTACGGTTTCTAGAAACTACCCCGGGAGCGTTGTCATCCCAGGTCGCCTCCTCGGGCCAGAAAATGATGTAAACGAGGCCAGGCTGCAAATTCGATACGCGAAGAAGGTATAATCCTGGGCGAAGGAGAGGTTGCTGCGCCACATTCGGAGGACAGGAAGGCGCGAGGAGGAGCGAGGCACTGAAGGATGGTTAAGGTGAAGTACTGTAGGAAAGAGAACACATTACGTTTCCTCATCGATGCACTCAGCCTTCCGCAGGAAATCAACGATCGCAGAGGTGCTCCCGTAGACACCGATGGGTTTCAGGTCGCAGCTGTCCAGTTCGTTAAAGCCGATCTATAGGGATTTGATGAGCCTTTTAGCGCCATTCTGAGGCATCGGTGCTCACCTTTGTCATGGAAGTGTAGGCACCCGGGCAAATATCGTTCACAAGCTTTGCCACAGAGTCCTGAGCGATGATGACCTTGTCCACTTGTGAATGACAGTAGGTTGAGTCTCAATAATATATTATTATGGAATATTTATCATACCTGCTCCTCCGGAGCCCTGCTCATTGATAAGGTCGAGCAAGCGATAGAGCCCGCGAATGCGAGACAGTAAATCGGTGTCGTTTCCTTTTAGTTCACCATGCATGACAACACCAATTGGGTCTGGGATAGACGTCTGTTCTTCGATAACGGGGTGCGTAGATTGCTCTTCGGACGAGTGTGTGTCGAGGTGCTGTGAACGGCCACCGCCTGTGTCTCCCTCAATCGGAGGAGGGGCATTCGTGTGGCTATCGGCCGTTTCTTCTTGATTCACTGACGAGGCTGGAGGCGAACTGTCCTGCTCTTCGGCAACTACAAGAAAGTGAGAAATACGCGACCGGGGGACTCCAGGTATACCTTGCATGTTGAGAGTGGGCAAGACTTCGTGCCAAACGCGGTGAGAAGAATCAGGTAAAGCGAACGCAAGTGGTGGCTTGTTTATCACTGCTCGCTCAAGGCAGGCTCTGATTCGACTCGTCAGTCTCTTGGCTTCGGAGCCTAACACGCCCTTTGTGAGGATAATGATATCATTTTCCACGTTTCTGGGATCTTCTCTTATCGGGGGAACATCGAAGAAAACTCGTGGAGGGGGACAAAAATAAAGAGCGCACGAGCGTACTACCAACCACATCCTGCCCGCGCTGAGGGCAAATGTATTCCCACTCAGTCTCCGGTCTATTAAGCGAGAACAGGCCCTTAGATTGCCCTCCACCTATACAACTCCTATTACAGCACCGATCCAGCCTTGCCCGCTCCACCACGCCGTACACACCTCGTAGTCTATTGTCTTGGTGCGGTCTTTCAATAATACCAGTACATTTTCATTCGATATTTCACCGTTTGACCACCTTCCGAGGTTTTACTGACCATCCCTCCCGCTGGTTGCTCTCCCCTTGAGCCAGTGCCTTGCTTATTGCATCCGAAATATTGTCCACCATTGTCCAAAAAAGATGTAGTATTTCCTCAACCATTACTGTGGTTATGCACCATAATAGCCACCAATACAATAATGCCAGATGAAGCCTCGAAAGGACGCTACACACGCTAGTGGGGAACAGTGTGGCCTCATGGCAAATATCCAAATCTGTTTGTTTTATCCATTTGAGAATTTTGGAGAATCAACGACCCTCAGGAAGGTGCTCGCAAGTTGAATGTGGAATGGATCAAGTTTGTGGCTCTACTAATATTCGTTAGAGCGACTTACTGAGCTGAGAGTGGCATTATACAAGCAGGGAATACAAGTTGGTATGGAAGGGCCAAGGAACCTTGACACATTTGAACAGCACCTATGTCAAAATCTACGCTTGGATGTGTATACGCAGTGTTTTGAAGACCAGAGATCATAGTATTAGCGCATCTTAATCGGTTGCCGCATATGATTATCTACTATAGCTTTCGACCATTTACCTTCGTCTTCATGCGAACCAGGCAGGGTGGACATCGATTCCCGAAGCGTCATCCTCCAGTCTTCGCATTGTGAGGATGCCTTATAGATACTACAACTGCATTATCAATGGCGACCTTGATATACGCTACCGCAAGCGATTCACGAAGTGGGCGCGTGAGTGCTGAACGATTGAACTTCTTCAAGTGGTAAACAAGATGGTAGTATTTCCTATTCTTCCGTGTGATCAGAAGACTTGTGATAGTTATTGTCAGATCCGCTCTTATGGGCCATGGCTCATGGCTATCAAGCGAAGACGCGCTAGCTGGACTCCTTCATAGGGATAAGGATACTTGGAAGAAACTAATATAGAACTTTGTGGGCTTAGAAAGTCGGGCGTCGGCCTTCCATGAAGCAGATATTGCACTGGTTTGCACAACATCGGGTGGCAAGAAAAAGGGAATATGTCAATTCATTAATTGAATACACGCATTTGGAATATCATCGGGTTTTCATGCTCCACGTTGATTTGCCGGAACCACCGCCTGTGAAGTGGAAGAGGATTGAGTGGGATTATGTTTCTTGAGCGTTGCCCGTGGATTGTGCAACGAGTCTGCGATTGCAAGGAACGTTTCTGTAAGCTGAATCTGTGGACTTAACGGTTAACTTCTGGATGACTACTGCAGTAATTGTTACTCACTGTATCGAGAGCGGTGGTATAAGAGCAGGGTGTACCAAGGGGTGGAAACGGACCGCGAGGTGCGGAATCATGTACTTGTGTAGCTATCTCAACCATGCGGCGCAGGGTATGCGATTTCCTGTCAGAACCAAATGAGACAGCATGGAAAGAGAGCGCCGACCTAACCCTCTGTCAGCATGGAATTTTTTTTAGATGCTAATACTTTCTTACCCCGCATGGACTGCAGATTGACAGAGGCGATATACAGTCGCGTCTGTCGAGCTACATTCTCCATCCGAAAGGAATATTACCACCGGCGTACTGCGAGGATACCGTAAGTGCTTCGTGTTCCAAATGAAATACCCCTTACCGCTCAGATGTTGTATGCCTCTTCACGATTTCTGTCGCACTAATGAGGGCGTTGTCAAAGTGCGTCCCCCATGCTGTGCTGTGACCCAGAAGAAGATCGACCAGCTGTTCTGCAGTGCTAGTGGCGTTGTTCTCAGTAACGATCTGAAAAGGAAGTCAGGCATGGACCAAGTGGCCACAGTACAGATTCCCTTTACTTCGGCAGTTGGTCCAAAAAGAATGGTGCTGTATGTATCCTGGCGTGCTCCCGAGCGGCCCCCGTTTCGAGTCGCCACCAGCCTTGAATGCCAGAACGACCAGAGAGCGGATAAGACGGCACCGTAGCGATTGTTGTGCTGAAGCATGATACGACGAGCCATCGGCGTATTCGTTAAGGGTTGGCGGTCAGTTCGGGTCATCGAAGTCGACCTGCAAGGATGATCAGAGGTGACACGGGCGCTCAAGGACCTAGACAGATACTTGTCTACAACAAAAATGCTGGGATATTAATCACATAAGTCAATGGCAGAACCTTCGACATGAGCGCGTACATATGGAAGGCACGTTGCATCTGGGCTGGGTTCTTGCATGGGAAAGCATGGCCATTTCGAGAAACATACCCTAGCTATTATCAGTATTTCTTTGTCTTCACTTCTTTGGTACTGACGAACCATTCATGCTACTGAATGTTACTCGACCTTCCCTCGCTGGTGGGTGGAACAAAGGTAAAATGCAATACGAAGGTAGTGAGCCGGGATTGAGTGTAGGGTTATGTTCGATTCCTGTTGGGTGATCAGGAGAAACCGATAAACAGCCCTTAATGGTTGTACCTCCCAGAGTCAATAAATGGGAAAAAAAGAAGGGAGCATAATAAATTATTAGTAAGAGATGAACGAACCATAAATCAAAATCCGCTTGTTCCTGTTGGGTGTAAGGATCTATCGGCGGTAAGTAATTACTAGACAGTTGAGCGTGCCACCAAACTCACCCGCGAAACCTACAACACATGGGTTCAGAAATACAGAATGTGATTGAAATCAACAGAAAGATACCAACCGCTTCTTTGCCAGAAAACGCGATGAGTGACTAGGTCCTCTCGAGTCTGTCCAGTCGAGCCTGTGATGTGTTGGACCCCCGAGCCCCCTCCACATACCCCGCCCTCATTAGATCTACATGTATCGACATGTATATGCCTCCCAAGCGATTTGCAGACCAGAGAGCATAGAAGAGGTGCGCCAGAGTCGCCCGCTGCGTATCTTCGTCCTTCGACGTTAATTTCATCGTCATTGTTCCCATGAACAAACCATATTGCATTGGACATCGAACCATGCGAAGTCGAATGTTCACGTTGTGGGTGCCCTACCACCGGGAATTAGCGACGACCATGGAAGGAAGAAAGCTGCGAACCGAGCGGGTATGTGCAATAGTAATCGCAGTATTCGCAGCGAGTATTACAGAAGTGGACAACATCCGATACAGTAGAGTGAACATGATGGCCAGGGTGCTTGAGTTTGTTGGGAGGAATTGGGATCACACAGGGAAGGCGGCGGGCAAGCTGTGTGAACTGTGGAAGCAGGGGTCAGCACGCTCTCCAAAATAGGTAAGCTGAAAGCGTCGACCTTGGTGTACTGGAAACGTTCGTGTCTGCCTACAAATGTACATTCCACGGCTTGCGGCGTTGTTTCGACTTGGCATATACCCATCATCTCGCATGACAGAGAGCAGCCGTGCTGTTGTCTGTAGAAATAAGTGTCAACTGGTAATATTTTAGAACAGATTTACACTCACCCGCATAGGTGAACCGCATCATCTGATAAGGCATGGAAGTGATCACTGGCACTGCAACGGCTGTTGCACAGTTGACACTTGACAGGGCAAGAGAATTCTAGAGGGCAGCAATGGCGTTCGTGATCTTGCCGGCTAGGTGGGGAACGTAAGCGCTTTCAAATTTAGAGATAATCTGTCCTACCAATCAATAACACATAGGCCGCCGCAAGATACCACACTCTCTTTCTGCAAACTACAGGGAGCACCGCAAGCATGTTTATTGGCGGCACACATATGTTCTTCATCGTTATGGTCGATCGGCTACAATGGGCTTAAGTATGGGGACACTGGCTAGTAAGGATTTTCTAAACCTTGCAACATTTTCGGAGACACCCCGCCTTTGAATCAAGTAAACAAGGTAGGCCACATTGATGAGGAACGTCCTTGCAGCTGAACGCTGTTAGCGGTTACATATATGATGTCTCAAATCACGCACATGTGTCTTCCACTATGTCCAGCTCTGGGGAAATGATTAGTTATGTATCGGTCCTGAGAGGCGTGTCTGCGTACGGCATTTCGCAGATGGGAACTGATGCATTTTGCTCGTGTTGATCGATGAACTCGCAGAGCCGGATGCACTTGTGAGACGTATTGCAGTTATGAGGGCCATTGTGTTGCCTCCCGTTGATACAGAGAAGGCTGCATTCTGTGCATTGTACCCCGCAAAGGACCAACCCGCCTTTCAGTTCCTTGGTCAGCTCCTCGAATTGCCGATAGAGCAATTGGACTTCAGCATTCTCCCGATATCTTTCAGTATTTTGCTCGAGCCAAGTCCGGACCTGATGGATCCTTGCATCCGCAAGGGTTTGAAGATACTGGTTAAAAGCAGCCAGGAAGTTGTCCTCAGACATCCTAAAGCGGTTGCGATACCCCTCCCAAGACTCTCGCAATCCAGCAAGTCGTTCTTCGGGTAGCATTGGAGGTTCGGCATCAGCAAGACAGAAAATAATGTTCGAGGGTGGCCCAGGAATCACTTCGTTGGTATCCAGGTTCTGTAGCGATAGTCAGCTAATATTATTCCATTGTTTGGGTCTTTACCTTGAGGGGCTCTGTGTTTGCTTGGGAATCAAGAGTCCCATAGACAAGCGCGGTTCTAATGTATGGGGAGATGAGTTGCGCACGTTGAACAGCAAGGTTTTCTGTAATATATGGTAATAATGTGGATCTGGAAAGAGTGAGGTTGGGGACCTACGATCCAAAGCACCCCAGTCGCATGCCTGTAAATCGTTACTGTGTATTCAATGACGACCGGTAGTGATTATACCTTTAGCTTTGCCATCAACATCTTGAGGACTGTCAGAAATTCTCCCGCACTCTTGTGCGTCACAGGCTGCTTGTCGAGACAAGTTTTCAGGGAGCTGAATAATTCGTAGAAACGGGTAGATTCGATCACGGGCCATGGAATAATGGCAATATTGCCGCGGTGAAGTTTAGAAATGAAATTATCACCAGCTTCATCTTGAACAATTCGCTGGAACTTTAAAGAGAATCTGGTGGGTTCTCTGTCACAGATGCGGCCAAAGTCGAACTGGGGAGACCTTACTCGCTTACTACCTCCTTCGTGTCGGAGTCGATAACGTCCTGAGTAGGGTAGGTCAACAGGAACCACATAAGTGGAATACAAAGATGTACCTTGATGATAATTGCAAGAGTAGACTGGAAAAGGGACGGGTTTGCAGCAGGCTCAAGGACTTTTGTCGAGGCTTGGAAACTCTGGTTACACGTAAGAGAGGATCAGCCAATTTACGTGACGACATACCTTGAACGAATTGGTGATGTCCCGAGACAGAGCGAAGTTGTTACGGAATAGGACCTGTGTACCGGTGATGAGAAAATAAAGATCCAGTGTTCGTAAATTCCAAGAAGTACAAGGTTCGAAATCGCCGCATTGAAGAGTACGAGTAGTGTATCTGCCATGCAGTGTGAATGAAAGAGATACAGTCCCCAGTACTAACACACCCTCTTGGGCACTTCTTTCAATCGAATTGACACCTAAAACTAGCATGAGACAAGGATATGGTATAATAAATATCCATACCCTCAAAGTCCATGGAAACGATAAGAGCGTCATGTGTCGGAGTCACTGATAACCATACGCCTTCAGTGCACCGCATTGCCGAACCGGCAAAAGATGTATCGACGAAATGATTCAAAGCATAACTCTTTCCAACAGATTGTTCCCCTGCAAAAATGTGAGAAGATGCTGAAGGGTAAATAAGTCGACCCACCCATAGAGGTGACAACCTTTACTGGCTATACATAAAGTGAGCAAGGGTCTCCTGACCAAAAACTAGCACACCTTTCGAGCCATATAGGAAGCAAAGATACTTTCATACCAACCGAGACTCAGTCTGAAGAAAACATGAGTCCCTACCCAATAGGTGAGGCTGAGGGGGCACTTACGATTGCGCAATACTTGTAACTTCTCTCCCAAGAAGCGTTCTTTCAAATTCGCGGTCATCCACACCATTTCGTAATGGCTTGAAGCGATTGTGTTCGGTAATTGCAATGTGAATCGGGATCAAGCAGAACAAGCCAACAAGCCAATCTCCAGCCTTGAATTGTGAAGTGGGGCAATACGGTTCGAGGGGCTCCGAGCTCTGTGTCACCTCTACCAGGGTTTCTGCGAGCAGTCGACGAGTTGGTTTGCGTGCCTTCTGTTCAAATGAGTACACAAGGGCTTTGAAATAGTTCTGGAAGGCTCTGCGAGGGCGAGAAGAGACAAATGTTATCGACCGTGGACAATGCCTTGTGCCTGGTGCGGTTTCGCGGCAAATAATGGCTTGAACTGGATATCGTGTCCATACTTCAGCGTGGCAATCAATAATGGAGTTGTGTACACTATGGCGTGTTGTGGCAGCCATTCGCTTGTTGGACTCCGGTCGGAATGCGAACTCGCTCGCCTTGGTGGTGACGTGTAGAAAGATGGAGTGTGCTGTCGTTTTCTCTGTGTCAACGAATATTCCATGTGGGCTCTCCTTGCGCCCAATACCGGAAATAACGAGCGTCTCATCGGGGCGGAATTTGGAGGGCAAATCGATTTCGATACCGCTGCCCACTCCAAATGACGCGACGTGATGGCAGTACAAACGAGACGTCCCATCTGTAAGATACAAAGCCAGGAAGGCAGTGCCATCAGGAAGCGAATGCACTGAAGTCGGTACCACAGGGAACCGGTAAGTTGCAGGCCTAGTCGTGGAGAAAGTCAGTAGGATACCAACACGGCCCACCAGAACCTACCTAAATTGCTCAGTAACAAGGGAAAATATCCTAGCCAGCCCGGTCTTGTCTACTAAGAGAAGTTCTTCTGTTGTAGACAAAAATACGATATGTTGCATCTCGGGACTTGCGCCATCGTCAAACCATCGCGTTATATTAATCGGAGCACCGCGCGGCATGATGGCACCACTAGCACTGGCATCATCGTACAAATATGGAGTGATATGCACGTGACCCTGAGTAAGAGTTAGTTGACACATACAACAAGTAGGCTAAACTGACCTCGGGGTTGCCATAGAGGACTATAAGCCGCCTCGATTCATCCACAGCAAACAAAGGGTCTTGACCAAGCTTTGAGAGATGGAACGTCCTCCTTGGAGGGTCTTGCAATGCCTCTTCGAGCGTGTGAGTGCAGCTCATGTAAATACTCAATGTTTCGTGGCTGCTTTGGATGACGAGCAAGCAACGCGCTTCACCAATCAACCGCATAAATCTAGGATTATTTTGTAAGAGGGAAATACTGGAAGAATAGAACAAACAAACCGTATAGTGCTTGTAAGTGGCAGATTGAAATGGTGTCGACTGCGAATCACAGGTTGGGGCACATGCTGCTGGTCCAGAGCGAGATCATGGACGTCCTGTTGCTTGAGTTCAAATACACTCAGACAGTAGGATATCTCAGCGTCCACAGATGTTAATACAGCCCCGTCCACAAAGTAACCAACTGAAGGGGGTCAGTCACGTTCCATCAGACAACACCATCAGACTCACTATCACGGCTTCTGCCTTCTCGAGTAACACGGCGGATAAAGACAGATTCTCTGTCCTCAGGTTCAGTGCGGATAGGAAATGGCCTAAACAGGAGTGAACATACCGATTACCTGGGACATCATGTTCATTTTCCAAAGCAGTCCGGACTTGGTTGTGTAGCTCTGCCTCTGCACACGATCTCGCTGCCTCGCGGCTGTTCGCAAATTCTTTCTGCACCTCCTGCCGTAAGACCTTTGCAAGCCTATCGTTGGCGGTTGCCAGGCTCTCTTTAAGAAAATTTTCGAGTCTAAGACAAAGATGTTGACCAGCCGAATTGATTATCTTCTTCACTGTCTCCTTGTATATTGGTTGGTCTGCCGATATTGCACCGACTTCGGCGAGGAAGTCCGAATCAGCCACGAACGAAAGGCGTAACCGCTTGGTTGACGACTTCAGTGATTGTTCGGAGCCCCCACCTGACCGCCAGCGGGAAAATGTAGCTATTAACCCACGGGAGGCTGGCCGGGAGACTTCTTTGCCTAGGACGTCCGCCATTCGTACATCAAGACCTTCAACAGCGAGTATAGAATCGACAGCGAGTTGAATCTGTTCATTTGACTGATCTTGATTGGTTTGTAGGAGTATTTGGTGCTGTTGAAAGCGGGCTTTAAGCCTTGAATATTCACTGCTCGCGGAGTCGTCTATTTGCTTCAGCGTCTCTTTGAGCCGATCCGTGATACCGAGTTCTTGGAGCATATCTACAGAGACTTAGCACTCAGTCTCCGAGAGTCAAGGCTTCATGTCCGTACTGAGATCCTGCTCTTCCAGTTGCTTCGGCTCGACGTCCCTCGAAATAAACCTGGCAATTCGATCTTTTTCCAAGCACCTGACGTCATTTTAAGTTTAGTTTAGGGTCTCCCTGGATAATTACTTACGGATAAATCCTAACGGCTTGCTCTGCTAACCATTCGGCGAGCCCGGCCTCTAGCCTCTGGTATATCATCCGAGTCTGTTTGCGTGTCGCAAAGACGGCATCTTTCTCCTCTCGGGAAGACCGCGCTTCGTCGAAGTCTCGTTGTGTTCGCCACTCTTCATACATATTATGGCAGCGTGCTGAAAGGCCGTTACTCAACAGTATCGCGAGGCTATCGAAGTCTATGTCTTCTCCTAAGATGACTCGAGGGTAATGTTGACGCCTCATTACACCAATAAGCGAAATGGTTGTTTTTCTAAATGTGCAACTCACAGGAGGTATGTTCTGAGCGCCATGCTTGACACTGGTCCAATAGAAGACCCCCTTTGTTGCTCTCTTTGGTATTCCGCGCTGAGTAAAGCCTGCTGGAGATCGCCGACCACGAGCTTTGGTTGCAGCCGTTGGTGGAAGTCCTGAGGGCAGTTGGTGACTTTTTGCATGCAAGAATGTGAAACCTAATCCTCGTCAGAAATACCCTGATCTAGGAACTCTATGGTGATCAGAACCTTGAATCCTTCCCTTGCCGAAGCAGTCTCTTCTTGTTGTACGGTTTGTTGGACCTTAAACTCGAATAGTCGATCCGAATCGTCGATGAAGTTCACTTCAGTGTCGTTGTCGGGACTTGTATCCTCGTCGTCTAGAAGCAACTTCTCCTCATGCTCGGCTGAGACTAGTGCAAGGACTTGATCACAGAGCTTCGTAAGGAACCTAGACACACTATCAATTCATGTGATATTTGGTAGTGCACTGGAGGGCCTACCGGATGAAGGTTGCCCTGTTTCTGGAAACAGGCGTGGCGGCGTTGTCATCCCACGTGGTGCCCTCCGGCCAGAAGATCACATAGACAAGACCGGACTGCACATGCATGAGGTTAAGAAGGTAGAGGCCGGGGCGAAGTGACATCTGGTCTGTGCCCTCCTGATACAGCGATGCGAGTAAGTGGGCGCTACGGAGGTAATCATTAGAAATAAACAAAAAACTATATTCAGTTCAACATACGTGTTTTCGTCAATACACTGAGCCTTCGAGAGAAAATCGATAATAGCGGGAATGCTTCCGTACACGCCAATCGGCTTCAACGGAAGTTTATCGAGGGCGTTAAAGTCAATCTTTGGATACGATATAGTCAGAGGAATGGTTTTATGCTATTACAACAGGCTCTTACCTTCGTCAGTGAAGCATAGGCGCCGGGGCAGATTTCATTGATAAATGTGGCAACAGATTCCTGTGAGATGACGATCTTGTCGACTGTGAACAAAAGGAGAGATCAGAGATAGGATAGAAGGAAGGTCTCTTAGCATTCTCACCTATACCTGATGAACTGCGTTCGCTGATGAGGTCCAGCAAACGGAACATCCCACGGATTCGAGGAAGGAGATCAGGGTCTTCCTTGTCATTGCTTTGAATAAATGGTTCGGGTGCGGATGTCCAGACTGGAATATTTCCCTTTGGCTTCAGAGCGGGAGCAGGATTCTCGTCGCTTGCCATCGACTGCCTAGCAGAGAACATTTCCACACTGTCCGAGGCACTGGCACTGGTGTTGGTACCGTCCGTATTGTGGCTTGCGTTTTCTTCTTCATCCCTCAGAGGATGTTCACCGGGATCGTGTTGTCTGTCGGGATCTGCACCGAGAGGAATGAGAAAAAGATCCAAGCGGGTCGTAGAGACCTACTACTCATCACAGGAGTCAAATGTGGTCGAATTCAGTCGTAGCGATTTGGGGCTGTTGTGAAGGAAGGACAAGGCTGAAACGACGAGAGCGTGGCCTGCGCTCCTTTATTTGGAGTGTTGCTCGAGGCAGGCTCCCTGTCATTCCTGTCATTGTAAGGCCCGCAAAAGAAGCACGGGGTGGCAGGCGTAAGACGAGAAAGGCCGAGAAGCACTTCCTCATTGGCCTCTTTCGCAGGCTAAACTTGCCTCTGGTTTGCATGAGACTAAAGAAATTATTTCCTGAAGAGGGCCCAAAGACAGGGGCATCGCAGACAGAGTCAAAGGATGGGAGGGAAAGCAAGAGCTATGATCAAATAAAAACAATGGACATAGGGAAAACACGATTGTAATAAGGTAGCGCACACATGATATACATACGACACATATATTGTACACTATGAAGCGTCCTTATCACTGGCGAAGTCTTCTTGTGCTCGGGGTATACCCTCACGATGAATCCTCCTTTCCTGTACCTGTCGCGTCCTTAACTCTATATACCTCTTTGCCTGTTCATTCCGCTGTGCTGGAGATCGTACGCTAAAATGCACCGCACCGACTGCAAGCGTCTGAAAAGATATCGTTCCCCATAATATCCTCTGCGCGATGGGGAACGTCACTCACTACACTGGCAAGCGAATAAATAAGCATCCTATCGCTCTTCCACCACTTTCCGGCATCTGCCTCGGCCCTCAAAGCCCTCTGCCTCCGCATCCACTCGAGACTTCCGCGGCTCTGCTCCTTGCTTCTCCAAGTTGCAAGGCGGTTTCGTATCTCCTCCGCTTCTCTGTCGACGTCTCCAGCTGACGGTGAGAAGGACGAGGCCCCAAGCCCGGAGCGCAGAGCGTTGTAGGCCCCCGTGACCGCCTGGAAGCGGGATTCCGCGAGGGATGGGTCGAGCCTGCGGGCTTTGCACACGTCTGGGTGGTAAAGGCGCACGAGTTCAAAGTCTAAAGAGTGGCAGTATATGTATCAGACTCTTTCCTCATGGACAAGACGGCTGGGATGGGCATTGAAACGCACAGCGAGCCTTTATTTCTGCCTGGCTGGCGTCTTTCTCTAAGTGGAAGATATCCCATGGTGACGGATTTGAAGTTCGTGGAAACGGAAAGCGGTCCCCTGTTTCTGTAGCTGTTGCATATTTCTTCGCGAATGCCCGGCAAGCCCAGGGACGACTCAAACGACATGGTATCTCCACAAACGTAAGCTCATTCTGACATAGCAGCGAGTCAAAGTGTCGCGGAAGTTGCGGGAGCCGTTGGCTAAGTTGTTTCATAGTGATCGACGGTCAACACACAAAAAATGGTTTGGTTCGTGGTGAGGGCCCCGCAATGGCGAATAGTAGCGGTAGGTTAGGAAGTAGGTAAAATTTGGGATACATTGGTCGTACGAGATGTACATATAGCTAACCAGTTGGGCAATACTTGCAAACAAAGTCCGTGTCATAAGTTTATTCCTTCTTCGCCAAGAAACATAGGTGAACCAGAGATCCTTTTGGGTGGAGAAACTCCTGCTCAATCAGACTTGACTCTCTCGTAGCCTGGGCGGTTTGTTCCCCAGCCAGAGAACCACCCACTTCGACGATTAGACGGGGAGTCCTCGCCGCCCGAACCCACGTCCTCGGCAGCAATGTTTTCGTACTTCCCAGCGTCTCCATCACTGCTACTTTCTGCAGTGACACCGCTCTCCGTTCTCCTTCTCGGTACGGCTCCAGCTCCGTAGGAGACAGATGATGCAGAGCTGGGTGGCGAGTTATTGCCCGCACTCGGACGAATGGTGTCGCTTAAGTCGGTGATAGGAGTCCGTCCCAGCGCAGCAAGCTCAGCCTCGAGAGCCGCGCGGCGGGCTTCGACCGAAGTGAGTTTGCTTGGACCAGCGGTCGGACCGTCGACGTCATACCCATCCGCCTGTACATTACGACGGCTGGCGGCGTTCTGAGCTGCCTGCGCCGCTGCGGCTTGTTGACGGGAAGCGATATACGCGGCTCCGTTGGCGACGATGGCGGGTGCGTAGGTGGCCCACCATCCGGACACCATCTGTGCTGCCCCAGAGAGGGGATCGGCGAGCGTGGGTGGATTAGCGGCTCCGGCGTTGGGTCCAGGCGCGATGTTCGCCTGTTGCTGCTGGGGTATTCCCATGCTCTTGGTAACCTGTTCCCACAAAGTTTGGAAGCGCTCTTGTAGGTATGCGTAAAGCTGAGTCTTCATCTTGCTCACGACTGCGTCGATCTGGTGCTCATGGGCGTGCAACAGGGGTGCGACGTGCACCTGGTAGATAAATGTCGAACCCTGTGTTTGCGGTAGTGCTAAAAAGAGCAAGAAGATTGTCTTGAAGAAGTAGTAAAACGGTATCCTGCAGATGAATGGCTCAGCTAAGGCGCGCATGCCAGCCTAGCGAAAGACACACCATCTAATTAACCATTCTGCGACATACTCTAGATATTCAAATGAGAGTCAACGGCCACGCGTCTCGCCGAGGAAAGCGACCACTGACCGAAGGCGATAACGGCTGCGATCACGCTCCAGTACATAAGCCATCTTTCGAGCTCTACTTCGTCCGCTGGGCGTCTAGAGAGTGCCTTGTACGACTTGTATCCTGGGTACAGAAACGCAAATGCCGAGCTACACGCGGCCGACCGTCAATCGTAGCGTGTAAGTCGGCGTTAGGTCGACTTGCCTGACAATACGCGAGAACAGGAACACTATCATCTTTGTTTGGTGTCTTAGGATTTCTTGCAATTCTTGGAGGATTCGCGCGGGTGAGCGCGAAAGTGGCGGGGGGTGAGTCTTGTCGACCAGCCTCGCTCAAAGCGCTGGATTTAGAGCTGACGATTCAGGACGACGTGGTCGTTCGGCAGCCACGTAGGTCAGGATATACCTGATATCGTGGCATCGTCCGCGTTATCATATCCTGTTGTCAGAACACGCATACCCCACGCGCGCGCACTCGTCACGCCCATATCGATATCCCGAACCGGGGCGATTTACATGTTGACCCGATTCTTCTTACGTCTGGACATACAGAAATGTTAATGTCGATGACGAGATATATTCATTCCGGCTCTCTCTTCAGACCGCGGGTATCTCACTGCAGGCAAGAGAAGTCGATGCTGTCATAGTTGGTTGTTGACACGGAGCCTGCCTTG
>Ga0307513_10002294_pt1 | contig 26717 bp, 29 predicted proteins | sample 15_EM_MG_FD_202174 | JGI IMG/M metagenome (GOLD analysis project Ga0307513, IMG submission 202174) | Populus trichocarpa ectomycorrhiza microbial communities from riparian zone in the Pacific Northwest, United States - 15_EM | ecosystem: Host-associated > Plants > Roots > Unclassified | place...
TACTAACCAGTCTCAACCGTAACTGGTTGAGACCGGTCTTGTAACCGCAAAAGACTGCATGAGACCGCACTGGACCGGTTTACATCGGTTCGGTCCGGTCTTTTGTGGTCTTTGAACCTGTGAAGACCGGTCTCGGTCTCGGTCCATGCCCCTTGAGGCCCAAAGACCGGACCGGACCGGACCTTCAAACACTAGTTGGCAGTCCAGCCTTGCTGACTGTGAGTCGAAATTCGTTAACGTATTCTTCGGCTGTTCGGTTTCCTTGGGTGATGTTGTCGAGTTTCCTGATGGATTCTTCCTTCTCATCTTCATTGAGAAAGGCGGCCTTGAAAGTGGTGAGGAATACCGCTTTGGTCGGCCAGGTATAGGATCCATCCGCTTGTTTGACAATTGTTTCAATGTAGTTCTTCCTCCATCGTAGAGCTTCTCCTTCGCTCATATACAAGAGGATAAAGATGATCTTCTGTTTGTCGGTAGGGAAGTCTTTGTCGGAACTTCCTTCAAAGAAGAGGTTGCATGCATAAATGAAATTGTCGACTTCTCATTGATTTCCATTAAACGGTTCAGGTTTCTTGAGGTAACTCTTTCCTTCATGATCGATTTCCATTCCTTGGTTCTGTGTTCCTGTCAGTCCTGGTTGTACCATATTGGTAGTTGGTTCGGGTTTGGGTTCCGGTTCGTAGTGTCGGATTTCTGTTTCGGGTTCTGATTCTTCACAAGGGAAGGTCGGTTCTGGTTCATTTTCGATACTGTGGAAGGATGCTGATCCTGATGTCGTGTCTCCTTGTCTCGACGGTGGTCTCGAGAACAATGATCGTGGGTTTCGTCCTACTCGAAGGTTCGGGGTAAATGTCATTGGTCTGTTGTTCCAATAGCTGAACGGTTGTCGGTCTTCTTCGTCTGAGTCACTCTCTGGTACTCGGAAAGACGTCTTGTCTTTTGTCGGTCGAGGAGCTGGGGTCTTCCCGCTCACAAAATGGTTCTTCTGTTAAAATCAAATGTCAATCTGCAAAGGGGCTTCCTTTGTGTCGTTGGTCGTCCAATCGGTTCGTTCGTTGTGAAGTGGATAGCGTGACAGGGTCAGAGGCTATCTCAGACAGGGGTAGCTAGTTCTTCTGTTAAGGCTTCGAAGATATGTGTTCGCACACGATAATCTAATCAGCCTATCTGAGAAGTTGAGGCGAGATCCTCAGGAAGGTTCATGTGTGGACTAGAAGAATCGTTGAATAACAAGAACTAGCTAAGGAGTACAAACGAAAGTGTCTATGTATTTATACTACTAGTTAGTGCACAGACCATCTACTATGACTAGATTGAGAGTCAGAGTGTGAGTCAATACTTGTACTAGTATCGAGTCAAAGAGAATGAGTCGTTAATACGATGAGTCACGGTAAGAGTCAAGAAAAGAGTCAAGAAAGCATAGCCCGTACTATAAATAGACATGGAACGCGCTGATGTGCGATGACAAAAGGAAATGATGGAGGAAGCGCGCGGCTGTGTTAAGGCTGCGTTGAAATGAAAAAGTGTCCATATGATGATAAGATAACAACATGATAAGATGAGATGGAGAGATCATAACACCAGAGACCAGCCAGAAAAACTTTTCCCTGTAGAATATTGTTTTGACATATTGACAATTTCCATAAAAGGGTCATTTCCAACGTGTGGGACCTTACTTTTCAAGCAAGGTGATATTAGTGTTGATTCCCTTTTTTAATCCCTTTTTTTTTTTTTTTCTCACAGACAATAAGTGTATCGGTCATTGTCCATCGGTCCACTACATATCCCTCCCCCTTCATCAGCCTTGCCTATCAAGCACCTGCACAGCGATTCAATCGTTCAAACATTCTACACAGACACAGCCGTCTTCTCAGAATACCAGGATCTTCGAGGTATGCTAAAAAAATTCGGTAGCCTCCAGAATGGCTTTGGGTTGGTGTTTATTTCATCCATGGATGAGTTCTGAAGCTCTCCGACATCTGATTCTGAGATGGTGTCCTGGTAGACAGACCATTTTGACGGCCAATACGGCGACAACCAGAACAGAAGCAGACCAAAAGATAAGCAGATCGGCCCAACCACAATGGGTGTCAACATGCTAGGGCTCTGAATGCACCTAATGCATATGGCCACTGAGAATAGCAATAACCTAGATAGATAATTATGATCGTTATTCTGCTACCAAATGGCAGAGATATAAAACCTACCCCCACATAAGAAGGCCATATGGAAGGCTGTATAATATTGCAAGAGGTTCGAGTCCAAAAGAAGTACTGTTATTCTTCGCAAGAAATTGTTGCTTCGAAATAGAAAAAAAATTAGCGACAACGTGAAGGCTTATACGATGAAGGATTTAGAAGGAGCTTACCACATTGTGCGCACTCATCCGATTGCTTTCCCTATTTTGGTGCAGAAGGAGTAGGCCCAAAATAACAGTTCCCAAATAACAGAAAGTTGACAAATAATCCAAAGTTTGCACAGGAGTTCCGTATAAACTTGGACTCTTAACTCCAAGGGCAAATATGGAGCACGTCGCCTATGGCAGAGCATTGATTGTTATTCATTTGAAACCTCAGTATAATGTGATGCTCACCACTAGAGTTAATTTCGCCCATTCGTCTTTCATGGTCTCCATTGTTCGGTCCCAATCATATTTGTACAAAATTTTGTCCACTTGCATCTTTTGTAAATTTCGCAAATGAACATCTGGCAATGAAAACAAGAGATAAGAGAATATCTTGATCAAGCGAGTCTTTTGATCAGAAGGATATCCATAAACGGACTGGTCACGCTCGAGGCGCGCCTGAGGCTCTCCATGGAAGTTATAAAACCTCGTGTGACCTAAACAGCGAAGTGAGCTTCTATACCATGGAAAAAGGTGGAGACCGGACAAAAGATGTACATGAACCGAGCTGATTTTCAATAGAGTGAGTCAATCAAAGGCAGCAAAAGTGAGAATTCACCTACAAAGGAGGCTAACTGCACCAACGCTGTAGTGATTTAAATTTTCTGCACAAAGGTGAGCAACCAGGAGGTAAAAGCTAAAGTATCTTGGGTCGTACTTTCTAAGGCGTTGACCGTTTTCAAAATTTTCTGGAGCTCCTCATTGGTGTATGGAGAAGTCGCCACCGCAGACGTCATTGTATCTAATTGATGGAGTGGATAAGAATAGTATCGTGGAGTGGGAACGGAAGAAATTTCATGCCTCCAATAAAATGCAAAACCATGTCTCTCAGTTCACAAATGAGCGGCAGAGATAATTCCAGAGTATGTGGATATAAAGAAACGTGAAACCTTTGTACGGAATCAGTGAGTGACAGCCACGAAAAACAAAAACCAGTTACCAATATTGGGCTTCAAGCTCCTGGCCTAGAAGAGAGAAACCAAATTTAGTTTGCAATGGTTGTAAAGACTTCTCAAAACTTACGGAGATGAGTGTTTGACTTGATGCCGGGGACCTCGTGCCAGGTCAACAAGTCACCAGCTTGATAAAGATCCAGGAAGAAAATAACTCGCGAGGTGGTATCCAAATAATAATAAGTAGATTGAATGCTTCCATCTTCCTGGTAATATGAATCAATGACAAGGATAGAGGTTTCGGGAAGGGAGATATTATTCTCTAGCAAGAAACATTCAATTTGGGCCAAATTATCAGTTATGCATTCGAATATTTGGGAGTCCAAAATATCGGCGTCTGTGTAAACTTTCTGGTGCTGAAATGAGTAAAAAGGACTAAATTTTGTTGGACTGTGTTTGCGGACCTTCTCTTGGTTGTAAAAATACCTCGCTCCTTCAGGATGAGCATGTTTAACCCACCCAAGTGGGAGGAAATACCTTCAGGAGTGGTTGTCAAACAGAATGAGGTGCGAAGTGGCGGCTAACGCACTCGTTGAAGCTTAAAGACAAGGGTTCAATCGTCATTGTTGTTTCATTGTCCGAGCTGAGAAAGTTTTGACACAATTTTTTCAATGAAAGATAAACAGATAAGAGATTCCATTTCTTACAGTGTGCTCCTTCTGTCATATCGCTGAGTAGCTTCGGGCATGACTGGTTTGATGCGAATATTTGCCAACGAAACGTTCACCTCAATGTGACTTCTCATCGCTATATTGTCTTGCTCAGCGATTACAACATCTGGGGGAGAATTACCCAATGCTGGACCATTGTTCGACATTGCGTCGTGTACTAGGTATGACGCGTTATTTATTCCACCAGAGGATGGGTAGAGAGAGAATGCCGAAGCTGAGTCCCTTGTAATAATGCCGCCCTCCTCAACGAGAGTGTACGGGGGAATAGAGCTTCCCTGCGAATATGGGCCTTGTTTCTCTCCAATAGGTTTCATTCTGGTACCCACCCATGGAAGCTCGGGTTTGCTTTGGGGGGGAAGGGATAGCGTATCGTCCTGCTTTCTTGACTGCTTTTGCCGCCAAAAACTTCCCAGAACCACCGACCAGAACGATCCCAGTCGATAACGAATTACAGAGAGAGCCTGCCATACAAACCCCGATATCCGCGATGAAAAAGCCCGAGTGCTGAGGTACATCAGTCGGTCCACAACACCAGCCATAGGAAAGTGGACGACAGTCGTCTCCCTAGCGCTGTGCTATTTGAAGGGTCATAATCCGAGTATCCATTTAAAGGGTTCCTTATGTGAGGCTGTGCGGATTGACATGCACAGCCCGATCGAGATAAGTACTCCGGCAAGATTTCATTCTCCTAAAATGGCAAGCTCTTGTAAATTCAACAATCGAATCCTAATTCCGCAGGAGGCTCGTCTTTGCGTTGCGTGTTCACCAGCCAGGGGGAAAATCCAAAATTACTTCTTACAATTACCTACATACAACATCTTGTTCCATTGCTAACTTGAATACCATACCACGTATACTAGGGAATAAATATAGAATTAGAGGGTGACGAGTATCCCCTTCATTCACCACTTTGCACTGAACAATAAACCCGGCGAGGTTAAGTAAAATTTACACCCAAATTTAAACCGTTGATCCCTGGGAATCATGCGACCGTCGGTGGGCGGTCAGAAAGCCGCTCCGAGCTTCGAAGGTCGATTGACAGGGGCCTTGAGGGGAATTAGCTAGTCTCAGGCTATTAGCATCGCCGTGCTGTGCAGGCGAATTGATATTTATAGGCCCGTTATCCTCTTCCTGCAATTCGGGGACCGGGGGAACTGGTTTGTCTTCTGCCACTTCTTCCCAAGAGGCCACGATGGACCACAGGATGAGCACTGCGAGAATAAAACATACCCAACCAATCATCGAATAGGTCAAGATGCCGCCGCCTTGGAAGAACATGGAGCAACAAGCGAGGAGAAAAGACACGGTCCTAAAGACGGCCAGTCTACGATTAATAAATTGGCCAGGTGATATAACCCAACACGTACCCCCACATTACGAGAGCGTAGGGCAAGCTGTAAAGGATTGCCAAGGTTTCTAAACCAAGGGAATGGTGATTCCACTGGTCAAGAATCTTTTGCTGTTTTTAAAAGGGATGAGTGAATGTCCAATTCTCAGGAGTTTGAAGCGCACTATATCATCCGTCGTGTCTCTAATCTTTGTATGATGTTGTCTTTTCAGCAGCAAACCAAGAATGATACTTCCAATGGTGGCAGCAATGGAGATGCAGCTGGAAATGTATGGGACGGAGTCCTTGTTGTTGGTGATATTTGAGATATTTAAAAAAGAAACGGTGGCAGTGAGGATAACAGTAGCCTGAGAATGGAAGTAACTAATATCGAAGCAGAAATCAAAGTTGAATCATATGTTGCTTACCAAAATCGTGATGTCTGCCCACTCGTCATTCATTCTCTTGAATGCGTCCTCCCATACTGATTTATGTAGCACGCGATCTACCCACATTCTCTGCAACATCGACAGGTGGACTTCGGGCGCGAAGAAGAGAAACACGGAGATGGACTTTATGAGCCAGGTTCGGGGGTTGATGGCATCTCCATGGACAGAAAAGGTGCGTTCAAGGCGCGCATGAGGTTCTCCATAGTAATTCAAGAATCTTGTATGATCTGGGGGGGGACCTTGAGCAATGGAAAGAAAAGAAGGAGAAATGCTTACGGAAAGTGTATAGGATCCGGGCTAGAAACAAAAAAGACCAAGATGAAAAAGTTACTCAGAGGGCCAAGTATCGTTCGGACCAACTAACCTAGAAAAGACATGGATCCCGGGGATACTTCTCCTACATTACCTAAATCACTTTTTAGACATGAATATAAGAAAGAAAAAATATATTACGCACTCTCTAAGGCGTTCGAAAGATTTATAAGTTTATACAGAACTCCCAGTGTGTAGGGGGAGGTTGAATATGCTGACGTAATACAATCTACAAAATGAGCGTAAAGAGGAGTCCATTAATCCTGAAGGGAGCCGTACCTCCGATGTGATGCAAGATAATACTCTTGAATTCGTGGACTTGTGATATGGAAAGTTCCAAACAGCAGGGGTAGAGCTGAAGGAAAAACCTTTGTTCCGATCCTGATAAGTTGATATGCGTACAATGGTTGGAAGCTGATTGAACAATTCACCAATATTGAGCCTCAATTTCATGACCTATGTTCGAAGTCGGGATCAGGATAGAACGCAGGAATATCTCAGAGGGACTTACTAATATGCTGGTATGTATCGACGGTAAAGACTTCCTCCGCAACAGACAGGTTTTTAACCCGGAACCCGTCCAAGAAGAAAATACAGCGTGCTTGATGATCCACATAATAGTAGGTTGTAAGAATCTCCTCTCCGTGATAAAACAGATCGATGACTAAGCCCCAACTTTCTGGAAGGGGAAGATCATGCTCTGTGATGAACTCATCCAGAAGGGTCAAAACTTCCTCTGCTCGTCTAAGAATTTTTGGATCAGAGAGGTCAGCGTCTGTGAAAACTTGCTGGGGAAAAACTCAGCAACATATAAAGATAAATGAATGGTTTGCCTTGCCTTTTCCTTGTGTTGGAAGTATCGTGCGCCTTCGGGATGTACGTGCCGTCGCCATTTGGCTGGTGGGGCAGGTCTTCCAAAAACAATGAGTAAGATCGCATTGTGAGAATGTGGAACCATACTGAGAAAAATCTGTCAGTTTCGGAGGTATATTGATGGAAATCCCTTTCTTCTGACTACCAAGAGAGATATGTGAGGGGCTTCGAAAGGAAGAGATAGTCACTCACATTCTCGGCCTCCTTTCGTACCGTTGGGTAGCTTCCGGCATCACGGGAGTGATAAGGGGTTGGTTGAAGTAGACGGGCGGAACATCATTGGGAGTAGTTGGGACAGCAAGATGTGTCCCAATGGGAGAAATGATGTCAATATCTGGGGGTTGAGAGAAGGTTCGGGTAGGAAGTCGGGTTTGTTCCGGTAGAGGAGGCTTTCCGATGGGTTCTAGGGGTATGGAGGGCGAAGTGCTTCTTACTGAGGCTGGCGAATCGACACCAAAAGTCGATGAAGTTGGCGAGCCTCCCATAGTAGACAATTGATATGAGTAGGGAGGATGTGAGCTTCGCGAATGGATTGAATTTTGGGTCGGGGATGGGCTAGGGCTCCGACTTTTGGATGCGAATGTCTCTCTTGATCGTGAAGCTATTCGATCGCTCACTGCGCCTTTATGAGATTTGATAGACGCATGTAAGCTTTGGGCAGACCGATTGGCATTGCGGATGTACCCAGAATTCGGGTAGAGCGAGACAGAGTAGGAAACGTTGTCCAATGACACAATCTCGCCATTTGGCTCGATGGTGAAGGGAGGTGATGTGTGAAGCAGTTTATCCTCTCCTTCGGAATGGTCTAGGTCACCCTTCGTATGCTTCAATCCAGAATCCTCATTCTGAGAGGTGGGTGGTCGGCGCCTCCAATTCCTACGAAAGAAAGCAGATAATGACCGGTATGTGGCGGAGAGGCGCACAAGTATCCATGCTAGGGTTCTATGGATAGGCACGTATTTCAATATCCAGATTAAGTGATTGCGTAAGGGGGCCAAAAAAGTGGGATGTTTGACGGTCGTCATATGGAAGTCGAGTCTCCAGATTGATTACGGGGTCGTTGGTGGGAGGGAAAGACGCAAAAGATAATGATGATAGAGGCCCACATCTTATAATTGCCTCGTGTTAGGTGTTTCTATCAAGGCTGTTCTTGTCAAAGTCGCAAGAGGAACTTGCCCAATCGAAGGGCCGGCGGGCCGGCTCGGGGAACTTAGACTGCATACCACATTCCTGCGGAATGCGCCTTCCAAAAGTTGATACAGTCGTAATATATCGTACAATTTATTGGTCATCGCAATATCGGGATGATATTCAAACCTCCGTCTGGTCCGCGTCATCCTCTCTCTCCCGACCTGATAGGCTCATGAGCCTGTCGAGCAGGGATGGCCTGATTTCCATCCTTTCAGAGCTCAAAAAGTTGTTGGCCGCCATTTCTTCTTCCTCATCAGCAAAGGTGGGGATTGGTTGCTCCTCCTTTCGTCGTTCCCAGATAGTCCAGACGCACCAGCCAACAAGGATGGCGACAGCTGCGCAGAGTGAACCAACGAGAATTCGAGTGACGGTGCTGGAATCATGGAAGCACATGAAACAAAATGCCACAAGGAATGAAATCATACTGAGTGATAAGATAAATATAAGTTACAACAAATTTAAAGTGTATAGAAGGTGAACGTAAACATACCCCCACATCAGGAGAGCGTAGGGAAGACTGTACAAAATCGCAAGTGTTTCCAGGCCTAGTAGTGGATCATGACGGGAAGCAAGAAACGCCATCTGTTGTGTACGCTGGTAAATAAGAAAGGATAGAGAGGCGGAAATGACTCACTATCTCATCCGTTTGGGTTTCCATTCGACTGTGTCGCATCAAGAGCAGACCCAAGAGAATGCTTCCAATATTGGCTGCTACGGACAAATAACTGGAAATTTGGGCAGGGGATCTATACGGGTTTGTATTGACGTCGACACTCTGGATGGCCAAAAATGCGAGATTGGCGTTCAGCATCACCGTTGCCTAGGATGTGGATTGGATCTAATCACAACGCAAGGTCATGTAAGTCGTTACTTACAGCCAACACAAATGCATCCCAGCCCTCGCCCAGTTTCTTCATAGCCTCTTGCCACAGAACCCGGTGCATGATACTGTCGACCCACATATTTTGGAGGGTTTTCAGATGGATATCCGGGGCCGAAAACAAGACCAAGGAAAACATTTTGATAAACAGAGTGCGAGGATATAAAGGATCACCGTAGACCGAAAAATTGCGTTCGAGGCGCGCATTTGGTTCACCGTGGAAATTTAAAAACCTTGAGTGACCTACATTAAAGATTCAGCATTCAAAGGAAGAAATACGAGGGAAAAGGTTGGGCACAGTATATGAACATGAGTCGAGCTAAGCCACGAGTTAGCAGCGAATGAACAAACCTTTATAATACTAGACTCACCGAGCAGAGTGATGGATCCAACGTTGACTATATGGACATTGTCTTTGCGGACGTTCTCTTGATAAAAAAAGAGAATTGGGGTTAACAAGGTTCACAATGAATCTTTAAGATGGTATGACAACTGACTTTCAATCTCCGCGGAAAGCGTCAAAATTTTGTATAAATCCTCAGAAGCAAATGGTAAATTAGTATATGCTGAAGTCATGAGATCTAGCATCATGGTTAGTAAAAGTAAACATCATAAATGAACGAAAGGCTGACCTCCAATGGAAAACAGGGTGATGTCCCGAAGTTCAGCGATCATCGGTAGTGACAACTCCAAAGCATGAGGGAAGAGTTGGATGAAATACCAATATTGTGCCTCGAATTCGCAACCTGTCAATCAGATGCCATCAAAAATTTAGAAACAGGCAGTTGACATAGCAGTTCTTACGAAGATGTGTTTCTGAGGTGACATTCTTGGTTCCATAGCAACCTCTAAGGTCACTAGCTTCAAGGTTGTCCAAGAAAAAGATGACGCGTTGTTTGTGGTCTGCGAGATGGTAGATAGTCTGAATGACCTTGTTGTTGTTGGAGGGTCGGCCTAGCTCCTCTCTTTCGTCTTCGGCGTAGAAAACATCCAAAACCAAAACAATGGAATCGGAGAGACGGACGAGGTTATCGCTGAGGCAATCCCGGATGGTGGTGATATCTTCATATGTCTGGCGAAGGATCTCACGGTCAAAGAGGTTGGCATCAGTGTACACTTTCTACGTCATAGATTTGAGTACGGAGAGGGCATGAAGTCGATGAAGCAAACCTCTTTATCATTATAAAAATAACGTACACCTTCTGGATGTACGTATCTGACCCAACCGGATGGTGGAACAGGGCTTCGCAACACCTCATCAGCCAAGAGACGAGGGGAAAAAATGTGAATGTTGTACTTAATAAAGTCTCTTTCCAGAGGTTCGATGGTCATTGAGGTGGGTTTCTTCCTTCTAATTTTGAAATTACTCTTTTTCAGCTTCAGGTTTCGAATCATGGGTGTCGTTTTTCTTACATTCGAGGCCTTTCATTGTACCGGCGATCGGCAAAATCTTCGGGCATTCTGGGTGAAATACGAGAGTCCCCCAGCGGCATAATCACTGGGGTAGCAGATCTTGTCGGGACCCGAAGACTATCCACATCACTATTGCCTATCGGAGAGATTTCTTCTATGGGAGATATGACATCAAGGTTTGGCATAGACATTGTGTGTTGATGATGACTGGGTGTGGTTTGCTGCCAACCGGGGGAATCTCCAGTCGGTTGGTGCAGATGTGTGGCAGTTGTCCGACTGTGGCTGTGGATCGAGTTTGAGTAGTTTGAATTTTCCAAGTGGTCCGATCCGAGATGTGGCCACAAGCGAGATGCATTGTTGACGGTGGTTGCGAGATTACGGGTGGACTGGTGTGAGTTGGGTAGCCTATCTGTGGAACGAGTAGCCCCGATATTGCCAGGAAATGGGTAGGCGGAAAGCGCAACATCATCCAAGGATATTTTTTTGCCTTGCTCAATCAGAGTGTACGAGGTAGATTCAGGCTCCAAGCGCGAGATTTCTCCTTGTTCCAGGCGATTGGATTGGGTCGCAACCTTTCGAGCCTTCGTCGTCCTGGGTTCGCCGTCTTGAGATGATGATGGGGGTTTGCCTATCCCTCTTCGTCGGAAGCCGAGGTCAGTCCACAAAAAGGACCATGTGAAAGCTAATTGCCCACGGATCCGTCGGAGCGCTCGTGGTATGAAACCTCTGAACGACTTGAGGAGCTGGAGGAGTCGACGGAGGGCAAGGAAAATCTGGGTTAGCCACGAAGCTATGGCCATGCAGTATTGAAGTCAGTCGACAGGTCGAGGATGAACGCGCGAGAGAGTCACATACCACGAGAGGTTCGCCCTAAACGTTATATGATTAATTTGGACAGCTGCTGATGAAAGTTCGATGTTGTCCCCAAAGCGTGTGAGTATATGGGCAGAGTACCAAGTACGAGAATGTCGGTCCAAAGTGCCCAACCTAGACTTGTTACGACTTGACATCTATCTACGCCTACAGGAGACTCAGGTTATTCTAATAAGGTAACCTCGATAGACCAAGTGGTAAAGAAATGAGTGAATATATGTAAATATGGTATGAAAGTGTAAATGGTCATCCTTCTACAGCCTAACACTCAAAAAGAGAGGCCGGAGGGGGTACAAGGGCGAAAACCGTTGGGATACATATTAATTATATCGCGATACTGGGTGAATAAGGGTTGAAAAGCTAATGCTTGGTTTTTCGTCGTCTAATTCTGAGGCGGCCGCCGGGTCTGCGTGTTTTGAGGGAATTATGTAGAGCTCTGTAGCACCAACCTCCGTGGTAGCAGGAGTTCGTGACATCTTCGATCTGCCCATGATAAAGTGTTGCTGTTTCGTCAATAGGGAAATGAGTGGAAATTTCGACCATTAGTGGTGGAGTAGTGGGACGGGATGATGGGGCAGTACTGGGCGTAAGACTCGGTGTCAGGGAGAGTGAAAAGGGCGTAGACGGACGAGACTCGAGCTCAAGATATGTAGTATTTGAATTGTTCATGTTGAAGAAGGGTGAACACTGAACTTCGAAGGACCGAACCCCGGGCCGAAATTGACTCTCTGCGACATTCCAACGAGGAAGAGTCATTGCCAGCCGGAATGATATAACGACTCTCGCAGACATATCTACATGCTACATGGTTTGTAGGAGTTGTAAAAAAACATGGATAGTAAATGAAAGTGATTAAAATATATTACAGCAGATAGAATACATGTCCACATGTCCAGATTCCGGTGGAATGCACCTTCAACAAGTTGATACAGTCGTAACCTGTCGTAACATATCGTACAATTCATTGGTCACCGCATTATCGTGGTGATATTCAAACCCTCGTCATTTCTACATCATAAACCCCTCCCCGGACTTTTAGGACGCTTGCTAGGCTCATGAGCCTTTCGAGCAGAGAGCTCAACAAACTCTTGCAGTCGGTGTTGTCGACTACCGCATTTTCTTCTTCGTCGGCAAAGGGTGGGATCGGGGGCTCTTCCTTTCGCTTTTCCCAGCAAGTCCAGACGCACCAACCAACAAGAATGGCAATTGCTACACAGACTGGGCCAGCCAGACTTCGCGTTGGCGTACTGGAATCCTGGAAGCACAGGAAACAAAATGCGGCGAGGAATGAAATCATACTGATAATAATAATAAAGGTAAACTGTTACGAATTTGAGGCGTATAAAAGGTGAACATACCCCCACATCAGGAGAGCGTAGGGAAGGCTGTACAAAATCGCCAGTGTTTCCAAACCTAGTAGCGGATGACGACGGGCCTCAAGAAATTTCCACTTTTGCGTGCGTTGGCAAATAAGAAAAAAAATAATCGGTAGCTATAAATAACTCACCGCTTCTTCAGCAGTCTCCTTACTTTTCGTTCGGTTTTGTCGCATCAAAAGCAGGCCCAAGATGATGCTTCCAATATTGGCTATTACAGACAAATAACTGGAAATTTGGGCAGCGGATCTATACGGGCCCCCATTGACATTATCCACACTCTGGATGGCCAGAAAGGCGACATTGGCGTTAAGCATCACCGTTGCCTGTTGTGGGTTGGATTTGATCATGGTGCAAGCATGTAAACCGCTACTTACGAAGAACACAAATTCTTGCCACTCATCACTCATTTTCTTCACGCACTCCGCCCACACTGACTTGTGTATGATACCATCGACCCACATATTTTGGAGGGTTTTCAGATGGAAATCCGGGGCCAAAAACAAGACAAAGGAAAGCGTTTTGATAAGCGGAGTTCGACGATAAAGAGGATCGCCGTAGACCGAAAAATTACGTTCGAGGCGTGCATTCGCTTCACCGTGGAAGTTTAAAAACCTTGAGTGGCCTACAATAAGGGCATTAAAAGAGAAAAACAAGGCGGAAAGAAAGTTGCAGACAGTATATGAACATGAGCCGAGCTAGGTTCATGAGTCAGCAGCGAATAAACAAACATTTATGATACTAGACTCACCGAGCAGGCTAATCGATCCGACGTTGGCTATAGCGACGTCGTCTTTGCGGACATTGTCTTGATAAAAAAGAATTGGGATTTAGAAGGTTCACGTGAATCCTTGAGATATTATGACAACTGACTTTCAATCTCTGAGGAAAGCGTCAAAATTTTGTATAAATCTTCAGCAGTATATGGTGCATTGGAATATGCTGAAGTCATGAGATCTAGAATCATGGTCAGTGAAATTAAATATCGTAAATGAACGAAAAAATGACCTCCAATGTAAAACAGGGTGATGTCCCGAAGTTTAGCGATCATTGGTGATGTCAACTCCAAAGCATGAGGGAAGAGTTGGACGAAGTACCAATACTGTGACTCGATTTCGCAGCCTGTCAATCAGATGCAGTCAGAAAGTTAGAAACAGGTACTTGACATCGCAGTTCTTACGAAGATGTGTTTCTGAGGTGACATTCTGGATTTCATGGCAACCATTGAGGTCACTAGCTTCAACGTGGTCCAAGAAAAACACCACGCGGTTGGCGTGATCCGCAAGGTGATAGATAGTCTGAATGAACTTCTTGTTGGCCTGTTCCTCCTCTCCTTCGGCTTCGGCTTCAGGATAAAAAACATCCAAAACCAAAACAATGGAATCAGAAAGATAAATGTGGTTGTTGCTGAGGCAATTCTGGATGGTAGTGATATCTTCATTTGTCTGGCGAAGGATCTCGGGGTCAAAGAGGTCGGCATCAGTGTATACTTTCTGCGTCAGAAATTTGAGTACGGAGAGGGTATAGAGTTAATGAAGCGTACCTCTTTATCATTATAAAAATAACGTACACCTTCTGGATGTACGTATTTGATCCAACCTGATGGTGGAACAGGGCTTCGCAACACCTCATCAGACAAGAGACGAACAAAAAAAGGACAATGTTGTACTTGATAAAGTCTCGTTGCAAAGCTTCGATGATTATTGAGGTGGGTTTCTTCCTTCTAAATTTGAGATTACTCTATTTTAGCCTCAGGATGTGAATCATTGGTCGTGCCTCTTACATTCGAGGCCGTTCGCCGTACCGGCGATCTTGAAAACTTTCCGGCATTTTGGGTGAAATACGAGACACGCCTAGCGGCATAATCACGGGGGTAGCAAATCTTGTCGCCGGGATGCGAAGATTGTCCACTTCACCATTGCCTGTCGGAGACACGTCTTCTATGGGGGGTATGACTTGAAGATCTGGTTCAGATATTTTGTGTTGACGATGAGGAGTGGGTGTGGCTTGCTGCCAACCGGGGAAATCTCGACTTGGTTGCTGTAGATATGGGGCCACTCCCGTCCGGCCATATCTGTTGACCGAGCCTGAGTCAATTGAATCTCTCGAGTGGTATGAACGCTCCGATCCGAGGTGTTGCGACGAGCGAGATGCATTGTTGACGGTGGTTACAAGGTTTTGGGAAGATCGGTGCGAGTTAGCCAGACTGTGCGTGGAACGAGTTGACCTGATATTTCCGGGGAAAGGGTATGCAGAAAACGCAACACCATCCAAGGAAATTATTTCGCCTTGCTCAATGAGAGTGTAAGAGGTCGATCCGGACTCCAACCGCGAAGTTTCTGCTTGCTCCGTGTGTTTGGATCGTGTTCTATCCTTTCGAGCCTTCGTTATCCTGGATTCGTCATCTTGAGATGATGATGGGGGTTTGCCTATCCCCCTTCGTCGGAAGCCGAGCTTAGTCCGCAATATCGACCATATGAAAGCTAATCGTCCAAGGATCCGTCGGGGCACCAGTGGTATTAAACCGCTGAATGGCTCAAGGAGTTGGAGGAGTCGACGGAGGGCAAGGGTGGTCTGTGGTAGCCACGGAGCTATGGCCATGCAGAATAGAGGTCAGTCGACAGGTCGAGGATGAAGGTGAGAGAAATCCGCATACCACAAGAGGTTAGCGCTTTATAATTAGCCCTGAGCTTTAGACAATTTGGACAGCTGCTGATGAAGCTTAGATGTTGTGCCCAAATGAGCTTGACAGAAGATTTGTCGGTCCAGTGTGGCCAACCTTCAATTTTTGGCCGGTTTTAACTTCGAAAGTCTTCTGTAAGCGAATTAATATGATGCGCCGGCCCGCCGATTACTTTGAACACCTGAACGAAGGGAGTCAAGTGCCGGAATGGCGCACTTAGCGACTCTCGCTTAGACATAATATGGTTTGTAAAAACATGACAGAATAGTGAATGAAGCTGATAGAAATAAGTATATTACACCAGACAGAATACACGTCTAGATCGCCACATTCCGGTGGAATGCGCCTTCCACAAGGTGATATAGTCGTAACATCGTACAATTCATTGGTCACCGCAGTATCGTGGTATATTCAAACCCCCGTCTTGTCTGTGTCATAAACCTTTCCCCGGACTTTTAGGACACTTGGTAGGTTCATGAGCCTGCTGAGCAGGGATGGCCTGATTTCCTTCTTCTCAGAGCTGAACAAACTCTTGCGATCGGGGTCGTCGATTACCATTTTTTCTTCCTCGTCGGCAAAGGGTGGGATCTGGGGCTCCTCCTTTCGCTTTTCCCAGCAAGTCCAGACGCACCAACCAACAAGGATGGCGACTGCTGCACAGAGTGAGCCAGCCAGACTTCGAGTTGGCGTGCTGGAATCTTGGAAGCACATGAAACAAAATGCGGCGAGGAATGAGATCATACTGGTGATAGTAATAAAGGTAAGTTACCACGAATTTGGAGTGTATAGAAGGTAAACATACCCCCACATCAGGAGAGCGTAGGGAAGACTGTACAAGATCGCGAGTGTTTCCAGGCCTAGTAGCGGGTGATGACGACAAGCAAGAAATTCCCGCTTTTGCGTGCGTTAGCAAATAGGAAAACAATTTGGTAGGCATAAATAACTCACCGCTTCATCAGCAGTCTCCTTACTTTTCGTTCGATTTTGTCGCATCAAGAGCAGACCCAAGATGATGCTTCCAATATTGGCTATTACAGACAAATAACTGGAAATTTGGGCAGCGGATCTATATGGGCCCCCATTGACATTATCCACACTCTGGATGGCCAGAAACGCGACATTGGCGTTAAGCATCACCGTTGCCTGTTGTGGGTTGGATTTGATCATGGTGCAAGCATGTAAGCTGCTACTTACGAAGAACACGAATTCTTGCCATTCGTCACTCATTTTCTTCACGCACTCCTCCCACACTGACTTGTGCATGATACCATCGACCCACATATTTTGGAGGGTTTTCAGATGGAAATCCGGGGCCGAAAACAGGACCAAGGAAAGCGTTTTGATAAGCGGGGTTCGACGATAAAGAGGATCGCCGTAGACCGAAAAATTACGTTCGAGGCGCGCATTTGCTTCACCGTGGAAGTTTATAAACCTTGTGTGGCCTACAACAAGGGCATTAAAAAAGAAAAACAAGACGGAAAACAAGTTGCAGACAATATATGAACATGAGTCGAGCTAAGGTCACGAGTCAGCAGCGAATGAACAAACATTCATGATACTAGACCCACCGAGCAGGTTAACGGATCCGACGTTGACTATAGCGGCGTTATCTTTGCGGACGTTGTCTTGATAAAAAAGGATTGGGGTTCACAAGGTTCACATATCTTTGAGATGTTATAATAACTGACTTTCAATCTCCGAGGAAAGCGTCAAAATTTTGTATAAATTCTCAGCAGTATATGGTGCATTGGAATATGCTGAAGTCATGAGATCTAGAATCATGGTTAGTGAAATTAAACATCGTAAATGAACGAAAGGCTTACCTCCAATGGAAAACAGGGTGATGTCCCGAAGTTCAGCGATCATTGGTGATGTCAACTCCAAAGCATGAGGGAAGAGTTGGATGAAGTACCAATACTGTGACTCGATTTCGCAGCCTGTCAATTGGATGCCAATCAGAAATTCAGAAGTAGGTACTTTACATGGCAGCCCTTACGAAGATGTGTTTCTGAGGTGACGTTCTCGATTTCGGAGCAACCATTAAGGTAACTAGCTTCATAGTTGTCCAAGAAAAACACGACGCGGTTTTCGTGGTCCGCAAGGTGATAGATAGTCTGAATGAACTTGTTGGAGTTGGAATTCTTGGCCTTGGGTTTACCCTCCTCTTCCTCCTCTTCGGCTTCAGCGTGGTAAACATCCAAAACCAAGACAATGGAATCCGAGAGATGGACGTGGTTGTTGCTGAGGCAATTCTGGATGGTGGCGATATCTTCAGTTGCCTGGTGAAGGATCTCGGGGTCAAAGAGGTCGGCATCAGTGTATACTTTCTGCGTCATAAATTTAAATAGGAAGAAGGCATGTGGTTGAAGAAGCGAACCTCTTTATCATTATAAAAATAACGTACGCCTTCTGGATGTACATATTTGACCCAACCGAGGGGTGGAACAGGGCTTCGCAAGACCTCATCAGCTAAGAGACAAGCAAGAAAAGGAGGATATTGTACTTAATAAAGTCTCTTTGTAAGAGTTCGATAGTCATTAAGGTGGGCCCCTTCTTTCTAATTATGAGATTACCCTGTTTCAGCCTCAGGTTGTGAATCATGGGTCATGTTTCTTACATTCGAGGCCGTTCGTCATACCGGCGAACGGCAAATTCTTCGGGCATTCTGGGTGAAATACGAGACTCGTCCAGCGGCATAAACGTTGGGGTAGCAGATCTTGTCGCCGGGATGCGAAGACTATCCACATCACCATTGCCTGTGGGAGATATGACTTCAAGGTTTGGCGTAGACATCGTGTGTTTACGATGAGGAGTGGGTGTGGTTTGCTGCCAACCGGGAAAATCTCGACTTGGTTGCTCTAGATATGGCGCCGCTGTCGTCCGACCACGGCTGTAGACCGAGCCTGAGTCATTTGAATTTCTCGAGTTGTATGAATGCTCCGATCCAAGATGTTGCGACGAGCGAGATGCATTGTTGACGGTGATTGCGAGATTTTGGGCGGACCGGTGCGATTTAGCCAGACTTTGTGTGGAACGAGTAGCCCTGATATTTCCAGGGAAAGGGTATGCGGAAAATGCAACACCATCCAAGGAAATTATTTCGCCTTGCTCGATGAGAGTGTACGAAGTCGATCCGGACTCGGACCGCGAAATTTCTGCCTGTTCCGTATGTTTGCATTGTGTTCTATCTTTTCGAGCCTTCGTTATCCTGGATTCGTCATCTTGAGATGATGATGGCGGTTTGCCTATTCCTTTTTGTCGGAAGCCGAACTTCATCCGCAAAGTTGACCATATGAACGCTAATCGCGCAAGGATCCGTCGGAGCGCCCACGGTATTAGACCTCTCAAAGGCTTGACGAGGTGGACCAGGAGTCGACGGAGGGCGAAAAGAATCTGTGGTAGCCGCGAAGCAATGGCCATGGTGAGTTGAAGACTAGCTCGATCGACAGGTCGAGGGCGAAGGTGAGAGACAGCGGCATTCTAACTTCTGAATGACTTCTAAGAGCTCGCTTTGGTCATCTTCTGATGAAAATCGTGCCTCATGTTGTGGTCGCGGAGGCCACGGGCCGCAGCATAGCATATCACATGACCTATTTGCAGTGCACGCCAACTGGTAGGCCATTCGCCATTCCATGGCAGTGTTTGCTGCCACTTTACCAGTGCATCTACATAAATAAAAATCCCTCGGCATTTAGTAATCTCAGTCAATAATGACGACACACCGATAGCCTATCTTCTGGGCCACAAGGTTTATCATTGACGCGCACCTCCAACACCTCCGATGCCACTTCAGAATTAAATAAGGCCGTATCTCCATGAGAGGAGTAATCTCACGCCACATCACGCAGGGTGAATTTACCCGCCACGATTCGATCTAGGCGCTCACATGGTCACGTTCCCACTGCCTAGAGTTGCCCAGCAAGAACGATGTGAACGATCGTACCTATTAGAGAACCTGGAAAATGAATGTGTCAAAACATAGGGAGCCCATTAGAAGGATTCGACATTACCGAACGTGCGTTATCACCGGCATTCCAAGATTAGAAGTTGAATCGGAATTGATGCGCCTAACTTGAGTACTACTTAATCCCTTCCACCACAGTGCATTTCTCCACCAATAACGAACCATTCTAGGACCATGACAACGGACACACTTCAGGACAGCAGCGACCACGCCTCCACAGACGTCCAAACCACAGCAGCAGAGACAAAGGACATAGAAACTGAGAGTGCCATCGCAGATGGAAACAACATAGACTCTGCTGAAGGTCTGCCGATTGTGTCGGCTGACGAATCGAACGATGCTGATCGTTGAGTTTGAATACAGAAAGAGCAAAGCCTCAGGGCGAAGACACGGAGGAACTCGACGACGAAGAGGAAGAGGACGAAGAGGAAGAGGACGAAGAGGACGAGGACGAAGAGGACGAGGACGAAGAGGACGGGGACGAAGAGGACGAGGAACAGGTGGACGAGTTTGAGTTTGATTGGTTTGTTTTATTCGACGATTCACTCGAATGTTGCTGATTGCGCATCGTCATGATCAGGGGAGGACGTCCTCGAGGTCGCATAACGACCCCTATCACTGGGGGTAAAGTTAGAAGATAAGCTGAAGGAAGGCTCAGTTTTATGATTGGATGTGATTTGTGAAGAATCCGTATTTTGGACGATTTGTAAAATGTTTTGCTCGGGTTTTGGCTTTGAATAGTAAAATAAATGGCTGATCAGAGGGCGGCAAGTGAGCGCTCGCTGCCGAAGCATGAGTAGAGGCCTTCGTTAACAGGTTCAACATGGCTTGCATTCGAGACGATATGAATATTGCGCAATTCATATATTGCATCATGTTACGATATCTTGAAACACAGGATATTCGTCCTCTCCTTCGCGCTTTTGGCGTCCAGCTCTCTGTATTTGATACGGGACGTGAAGGCATAGAAGGTAAAGGAGTGCCTTTCTTGAGGCTTTCCGCCCATTCGGCTTCTTTCTGAAGTTGCGAACCAATTCCGGTATTTTGTGGAACCTGTGGCCTTTCCTTTTGCGAAAGTGGCTCAGAAGCGCCCTCAATGGATGGAGGAGAAAAGGGAGTAGAGATAGCAGATTTCGGTTTCCGTGGCGTTCCAGGTGTAAGGAAAGCAGGCGGTAGGACCTTAGCTTTCTGCACTGAGAGAGTCTCGGACGCAGAAGTGGCAACTTTGACAACCTCCTTTTTCGTAGCCATTTTGTGCGCAGTTGAACTCGCAGACGTCGATGCTGCCTCGGGCGAAATAGCGGGATCCGGTATTGACGTTACCTCTCCTAAAAGTCGCCCAGTACCGCTCGCACTGGCGGCTGCTTCCTCCAAAGCAAGTTTTGCATCGTGCTGTCGTATCCGCAGCATTTCTTCTTCCTCTGCCCTATCCCTTGCTTCGATTACAGCTACATTTTCTGATACGCGTTGCTGACGCGCCAAATCAGCTTGGAGTTCCTACAACATTCGAGCAGGTCAGGACGGTGACGCAGGTACAACAGCGAAAGCCTACCTCAAGACTAGGAGAGTCCGGCCTTGTGTGTGTTAGCCAGGCTGACCATTGTACTGTAATACAAGTATCAAACATGTGATGAGGCCCATACAAGAAAATGGTCAGAGACATACCAGGTAGACGTTTTCCACCACCAATATACTTCCACACGTCCTCTGGGTCGTAGTATTCCACAATCCTTTTCTTCCGGGTTGGATCTAAAAGGAAAAATATCGGCCATTTCAGCGAGGTCATTACACGCGTCATTTTGTTCACCGACCATTAGGATTCCAAAGTATTTATTTCCTGGACACGAGATTTGGTTGGACAACAGTGATGCCGGAGGTTTATCATGAAGTTGTACCTTGTAAATCCTTGCCTCTATAACGGGCCTTCACGACAGAAAACTGCATGAGTCTTGAGTCGATGGAGGACATAGCAGAGAGGGTCCTGGCCGGATTCCGACAAACCCTTGTAAAGACAGACATTATCCTCGAAGTTATGAGATTAGTTTAAATAGTATAGGAACTGCACAGCGAGAATAAGAAAGCGTTAAGGTCGGTATAGTTCGTGACTGGATTACTCTCCAGAGCTGCCCAGAAAGGACGATGTGAACGATCGTACCTAGTAGAGAATCTGGAAAATGAATGTGTCAAAACATAGGGAGTCCATTAGAAGGATTCGACATTACCGAACGTGCGTTATCACCGGCATCCCGAGATTAGGATTGGAACCGGAATTGATGTGCCTAACTTAAGCACTACTTAATCCCTCCCACCACAGTGCACTCCTCCCCCAATAACGAACCATTCTAGAGCCATGATAACGGACACAACTCAGAACAGCGGCGACCACGCCTCCAAGGACGTCCAAACCACAACGGTAAAGAAGGCACCCCCAAAGGACATAGGAACCAAGAGTGCCATCGCAGATGGAAACGACATAGACTCTGCTGAACCCACCCCTGAAGGTCTGCCGGTTGTGTCGGCTGACGAATCGAACGATGCTGATCATTGGGTTTGAATACAGAAAAAGCAAAGTCTAAGGACGATGACGACGAGGATGATGGTGAAGATCACGAGGTGGAGAACGTGGGGGAGGAGGAGGAGGACGAGGATGAGGACAGCGATGACTCAGACGACGACTTTCCTAAATTTGAGGGGTTTGTTTTATTCGACAATTCACTCGAATGTTGCTGATTGTGCATCGTCAGTGGTGAGCCTCGAGGTCGCATTATTACTAGGGGTTAATCTACCGTTAGAAGATAAACTCAAGGAAGGCTCAGTTTTATGATTGGATATGACTTGTGAAGAAACCGTATTTTGGACGATTTGGAAAACGTTTTGCTCGGGTTTTGGGTTTGAATAGTAAAACATATAAATTTGCATCTCTGATCAGAGGGCGGGAGTGAGCGCTCGCTGCTGAAGCATGAATAGAGGCCTTCGTTAACAGGTTCAACATACCAACGAGGGTCAGGATAACCAAAACTGAGGCTCGCATTCTAGACGATATGAATATTGCGCAATTCATATATTGCATCACGTTACGATATCTTGAAAGACAGGATATTCATCCTCTCCTTCGCGCTTTTGGCGTCCAGCTCTCTGTATTTGATACGGGACGTGAAGGCATAGAAGGTAAAGGAGTGCCTTTCTTGAGGCTTTCCGTCCATTCGGCTTCTTTCTGAAGTTGCGAACCAATTCCGGTATTTTGTGGAACCCGTGGCCTTTCCTTTTGCGAAAGTGGCTCAGAAGCGCCCTCAATGGATGGAGGAGAAAAGGGAGTAGAGATAGCAGATTTCGGTTTCCGTGGCGTTCCAGGTGTAAGGAAAGCAGGCGGTAGGACCTTAGCTTTCTGCACTGAGAGAGTCTCGGACGCAGAAGTGGCAACTTTGACAACCTCCTTTTTCGTAGCCATTTTGTGCGCAGTTGAACTCGCAGACGTCGATGCTGCCTCGGGCGAAATAGCGGGATCCGGTATTGACGTTACCTCTCCTAAAAGTCGCCCAGTACCGCTCGCACTGGCGGCTGCTTCCTCCAAAGCAAGTTTTGCATCGTGCTGTCGTATCCGCAGCATTTCTTCTTCCTCTGCCCTATCCCTTGCTTCGATTACAGCTACATTTTCTGATACGCGTTGCTGACGCGCCAAATCAGCTTGGAGTTCCTACAACATTCGAGCAGGTCAGGACGGTAACGCAGGTACAAGAGCGAAAGCCTACCTCGACACTAGGAGGGTCCGGCCTTGTGTGTGTTAGCCAGGCTGACCATTGTACTGTAATACAAGTATCAAACATGTGATGAGGCCCATATAAGAAAATGGTCAGAAACATACCAGGTAGACGTTTTCCACCACCAATATACTTCCACACGTCCTCTGGGTCGTAGTATTCCACAATTCTTTTCTTCCGGGTTGGATCTAAAAGGAAAAAATATCGGACATTTCAGCGAGGTCATTACACGCGTCATTTGGCTCACTAACCATTAGGATTCCCGACTTCAAAGTATTTATTTCCTGGACACGAAATTTGGTTGGACAACAGTGGTGCCTGAGGTTTATCACGAAGTTGTACCTTGTAAATCCTTGCCTCTATAACGGGCCTACATGATAGAAAAACTGCATGAGTCTTGAGTCAATGGAGGGACATAGCAGAGAGGAACAGTCCTGACCGGATTCCGAATGGCATTCCAAACCTTTGTCAAGAAAGACATTATCCGCAAAGTTATGAGATTAGTCCAAGTTTAATTAATGTAGGAACTGCACAGCGAGAATAAGAAAAGCGAGAATGAGAAAACGTTCAATGTAGTTCGTGACTCGATGAGAGCTCGTTTTGAAAATATTATGTCAGCGTTTTATTTTCCACCAAACCTCAATGAGATAATTAACGAAGTGGAAACTACTACCATGTCACATTGAAGACAAGTGATGGAAAGTTAAGACTAGAAATCGGGTCCAAGGTCTTCATCGTCCAGATCTCCGTCCTGAATCTCCTTGGCCAGCTCCTTCTCTCTTTCCCGTGCACCTTCGGCAGCAGCAAGCTCTTTCCGGTGTGCGTTGAGAGGGTATCGCATTGCCTATGGGTAAAAAATATTTAGTGGAGGTCGATCACGTATTTAAATCGCATGCACACCTTGACACTTTGATTGTGCAAATCTAGACAGAAAGCAATTCGTCGTCCAAACACCTCGCTCACTTCGGGTCCGTACCCGTTCTTCTGTGTACCACACTCCATCCAACCTTTCTCGTGGACAATACTACCTTCAATGACACCGTCTCGGATGGCCTTGCCTACGATGTATTCGGCGTCCTCTTCCGAGTCCAGGTTGAGTTTGACGCAGATGTCACGAAGGGAGATACGCGAGTAGGATAGAGAGAGCCTCCGGATTCCAGTCTTGATGACGTTTTGTCGGAGGCGGATAATAAGTGTGTAGGTATTATCGTCTTCGAATTGGGCGGCATGTTTTTGGAGATTTGCCTGGAAATTGTCGAGGGAACCCGTTCGAACGGCTATTATGTGTTCCAGGATTAGTACAGGCGAACTTGCCATACAAAGAAATACGACATACCTTTGACAATTTCGAAGTACGCGGTCAGTGCTTTTTCCAGCACAACATGCCTGAACAAAGTTCGGTCCGGAATATCCCCCATGAGCAACTCTACCACCACAAAGTATTTGTGTACTGCTTGGTAGAATCCTGGAGCGGTTTTTGGAGGAGGTGCGCGTCGGATCGCCTGTTGCAAATTGGTATGCGCTTCCGAGTAGTTAAGTTGTACAGCTCTGATACGACCGAGATAGTAGTGGTATCGCGCAAATTGTGAGTTGCTCGCGGAGGTTGGGAATGTGGTCTTGGAGACAAGTTTGTCGGCCTGATCATACAAGTTGTAGGTGATGTAACTCCTAAGAAGGCAGTTGATGAGTGAAGCATGCGCTTCTTCATCGTTCCGGAGTGAAGCTGTTCTTTGAGCGGCTAGGAACAGGCTATAGTGGAGTGAATGGATAGTTTGGAAATTAGAAGGATTGATCACTTACGGACGCGCGTCGGAGAGCTCTCCGGCAAGTTCATAAGCACGATCGACTGCATACCATATTTTGGCAGCGATTGCATCCATACTACGACGGTTCAGGGCTTGCATTTTCTCAACTGATTCGTTAGCCAACTCTAGAGCCTTTTCCTGGGTATCCTCCGACTTGAGCAGGTGTTGAAGGATGAGAAGGCGTAGGTACATCTCAGCTTCGGGTACAAGTTCAGGCTGTGGAGGCTTCGCCGAAGAGTCGACTTCCATGGATTGATCGGAGGGTGATGGTGCAGAGGGCAGCCATGAGAGGAGCGATTGGTTTACTGAGTTATCTATCTGACCGCCTTCAATAACAGATCGTGAGGAAACAAACTGGCAAGACGCACCCTTGGGGTAGATAGCTAAAATAGCATCACGTAAAACGGAGTCATCAATGCGTTTCTGCAGAGCAGTCAGAGTGCGTAGAACACGATGGGTGAACCGGGGCTCGAGAGTAGACACTGCGCGGTCGATGAGAGCGACGTTGATCTTGATTTCTGCAGCAGGAGATATCGGGGCGGGTTTTTGTTCCTCCTTCTTCTTCTCGTCGGACGTCTTGTCCTCTGCAGGTTTCATTTCAACGTCAGTCATGGTGGATAGTGAATGCGAGTTTGAGCGACCGAAATCAGAAAGGTGACGCGTCGCGTCAAAGTGAATGGGAATAACTCCATATTTGTACATATTTAAATTCTCTCGTTGTCTCGATAGCTAAGTGGTATAGCATGCGATTGCAGTAAAATTACATATCGCAGGGTCCGGTGTTCGAACCACCGTCGGGACTTTGATTTTTGGACCATCGTATATTAAAGGGGTATAATTCAGCAAATTGATCTTTTGCTTCGCACCGCGCAGACCACTGGATTTTTTATTTGTCAACAGCTGTGCGACTGCCGCAGGAAAGTCGAAAGAATTGAATGTTAGTAACGACGAACGTTGGCTGTCATTTAAATTAAGCTTCAAGCTACCATTGGGATATGCATACCAAGTATGACAGCGAGTATGCCAAGCGTCGCGCTTGTAAGTGGGGATTCCTCCTTGTGGATTTGTGTATGACTACAAAGGGAGTGTCAGATGATAAATATAGACATATTTCTCGGCAAAGCATGTCTCGATAGCTAAGTGGTATAGCATGCGATTGCAGTGAGAGATTCACCCATCGCAGGGTCCGGTGTTCGAACCACCGTCGGGACTTTTCCTTTTTGTTTCCTTTTTTTTTTTTGTTCCGCAGCCTATGTATGGGCATTAACCTTGTTGTACGTCCGTATGTTCTTTTCTGAAGGAAGTACCCAAGTAATTTTTCTTGTTAAATATTTCCGGTGAAGAGTTTCGATGAGCTGCGAACACGAGAGCGGCTCCCACGGAAGTCCCACGGACCGTTGAGCAAACACGTCAACTGCCAAGTACTCTTTCCTCCTCCGTCGCCATGTTATCTATATTTCCTGTCTTACTCCTCGCGTTGTCGGTCAAGGCCTCCGTCTTGACTCTACAGTCTCCTCGTGTTGTCGTTACAGATTCAACAGGTTCCCAGCTACGCTCAGAACCGTACGTGTCAAGCTTGGGTAGTTCCCGGTATCTCATTCTGACTGGACGCGCTCTTCTGAAATTGTGTAGAATTTCGCTGGCACACAAGATCTCTACACCCGTCGAGCTCCTTGGCAAAGAGACTCTCAAATTTACCTTCCAAGTCGTGGACAAGGATAGCGGCAAGGGCGTGCAACCTCACCAAACGTTCCTTCGTTTTTACGATGAGAAGACCAATGAAGA
>Ga0307513_10002296_pt1 | contig 26693 bp, 19 predicted proteins | sample 15_EM_MG_FD_202174 | JGI IMG/M metagenome (GOLD analysis project Ga0307513, IMG submission 202174) | Populus trichocarpa ectomycorrhiza microbial communities from riparian zone in the Pacific Northwest, United States - 15_EM | ecosystem: Host-associated > Plants > Roots > Unclassified | place...
CGAGCTTCGGGGTTTTCGGGCGGCAGCGCGACATCTCGGCGTGACACCTTCGGCTGTGAGTCAGTCGATACGCAGCCTCGAGGAAAGAGTTGGCGTGCCGCTTTTTTCTCGCACGACGCGGAGCGTCGCTTTGACGGAGGCGGGACAGCGGCTTTTGGCCCACGCGCGCCCGGCAGTTGAAATGTTGGGCACAGGTCTGGATGCAGCGAGCGGCTTGGGTGCGCACATTAGCGGCCGCCTTCGCATCAACGCGCCGCGCCCGAGCCTGCAGTTGCTCGTGAATCGACTGCTACCCGACTTCCTGGAGCTGCACCCGAGGATCCAGTTGGACCTGGTCGGCGACGACCGTTTGATCGATATCGTCGAGGAAGGATTCGACGCGGGCGTCCGGCTGGGCCAAATGGTCCAGATGGACATGGTTTCTGTGTGGCTCACGCCACCCGAGCGGTTCGTGGTAGTTGGCACGCCCGCCTTCTTCGCCAGACACGGCCGACCGCTCCATCCTCGTGATCTACAGAACTTTCGCTGCATCCTGCTTCAGCAGTCCGCACAGATGCTCGATCAGTGGCAGTTCGCAATCGACGGGCACTATCTTGAACAGAAAGACCTGGAAACCGTTCTCGATCAGAACAGTGTCGAAGTCCCTGGACTTTCCCTTTACTATCCAAGTGGGAGCAAGCCGCCGCCAAAGCTACGCGCTTTTGTCGACTTCGCTGTGAAGAGAATGCGGCGGGCCTTTCAGGCCAGCGACTATCTTCCCGATCCCGCTGTCTAGGCGCTGACGCGTACCAGCACGCTGGTCTGGGACCAGCCAGAAACGGGCCGTCGCTGCGCCGCGGACGCACCGGATGGATACTCTGTGATGTCGCTCAGTAGAACCGCGGAATCGGCCCGTCCTGCGGCGTCGTGTTCGCGCCCAGGTCGATCATCACCTTGTCCTTGAAACACCATCCCCAACCCTCGGGCGGGTCGTAGCCCTCGATGATGGGGTGGCCGCTGGCCTGAAAGTGCTTGGTGGCATGGCGCAGAGGCGACTCGTCGCAGCAGCCGACGTGGCCGCACGTGCGACAAAGACGCAAGTGCATCCATTCGACGCCGAGGGCCAAGCATTCTTCGCAGCCGCGTGTGCCGGGTTGCACGGCCTGGATCGTGTCGAGGTGCGAACAGGTCTTCTTGCTCATGATGTCTTCTCCTCTTTGGGTTGGGGCCAGGCACAGGAAGGCACTGGCGCTCGCCGCGGCGGCCGTCGCCGCGCCCACCATCATCGCACCATGAAACGCGGATTCCAGGCTCTGCGCATGGGCCACCAGGATCGCGCTGGCGAGCGCCGTGGCGATCAGGCCACCGGTTCGCGCCACGGCGCTGTTGTAGCCCGATGCAATGCCTGAATGCAGCAAGCCGCCGAGTCCGCCATAGAGCATGAAGGTCACCAGACTCAGGCCGACAAAGACCTTCAAGGTGAACAGATCGAGCGGCATCATCGCGTCGGCGCCACGTCTTCTTTCGTGCCACAAGAACCACGCGATCAGCAGGCCTCCTGCCCCGATTCCGATCGCAGCCGGGGCCGCCCAGCCGCCTTGCCCCGACGCCAAGGTCAGGCCCCAGGTGAGGCCTGCGAGGCCCGCCGTAGCGAGCACTGCCCCGAACCAGTCGAGCGGTGCCTTGTCCGTTTTGGGCAGGTCTTCGACGAAGCGGGCGCCCAGGACCAGCGCGCCGGCGGCGACGGGCACGTTCAACAAGAACATCGCGCGCCAGCCGACGAGGTCGATCAGCCAGCACCGATCAGCGGGCCGATCGCGCCAGCCGCCGCGCCGGCCGCGGCCCAGGTGCCGATCGCCTTGCCGCGCGCCTCGCCTGCAAAACTGCTGCCCAGGATCGCCAGACTGGTCGGCATCGGCAGCGCTACGCCAACGCCTTGCAGCACGCGCGCGGCCAGCAACCAGCCCAGGTCGGGTGCCGCGCTGCACATCGGCGATGCTGCCAGAAAGAGGCCCACACCGATCAGCAGCAATCGCCGTTGCCCGTAGCGGTCGCCGGCCGCGCCGCCCATCAACAGCAGCGCGTGCGCGATCGATGGCAGGCCCACGTTGACGACAGAGCCGATTCGGCGCGCATATCGCCAATCGCAAACACGCCAGGTACCAGGCACTCGAGTGCACCGGGTCGACGGCCGTTACTCCAGCCGCCGGCCTCGAGGGCCGTCTCGGCAATCTCGTGCCCGGTACGCACAAAGCCGTGGGTGTCCAGTTCGATGGGGTAGCCGCCGAGCCAGCCGGTGTTGGGGTCAGCACCGACGAACAGAGAGCGATCGCGTGGCAAGCTCCACTTCTTCACCGTTCTTGCCGGTTCGCCATACCACCCTGGTTAAGCCGGCTTGGTCGCCCTGCAGGCGCAGTACTTGCGCGTGCGGATGCAACTCAATGCGCGCATTGGCGTTGATGCGGTCAACCAGGTACTGCGACATGGTGGCCGCCAGGCCTTGCCCGGCGGAGTTACCCCCGCCAACCAGAGCCACGTCGCAGCCCTTGACGAGCCGGCCTTCGATCGGCGAAGCCCAATACGAGACGCCGCGACCCTCGAAGCGCGACAGTTCTGCGATATCGGGGCGGCGGTGCGCGGCGCCGCTGGCAATGACGACGGCACGCGCTTCGATTCGGCGGCCGTCGGTCAAGGTCAGTGCGTGTTTGTGTTGCCGGGCGCGATCGCCGCAACTGAAGCTTTTGACCCGCGCCGGAACCACGACCTCGGCACCGAACTTCTCTGCCTGCAAGAATGAACGTCCGGCCAGCGCTGGCCCGTGATGCCGGTGGGAAAGCCGAGGTAGTTCTCGATTCGAGCCGACGCACCGGCCCGGCCACCGAAGGCGTGCGCCTCCAGCACGATGACCGACAGGCCTTCGGATGCCGCATACACGGCCGCGGCCAGCCCCGCCGGCCCGGCGCCGACGATGGCGACGTCTCGGATCGGCTCGCTGTCGAACTCGCACAGGCCGATCGCCTTGGCGACCTCGACGTCGCTCGGGTTGGTCAGCACAGACCCGTTTGGACACACCACCAGCACGGCCCCCTGCGCGCCCGTGGCATGGCGCGCGGCGACTGCCGCGCTGTCCGCGTCGACCAACGGGTCGACCACCTTGTGCGGCTGGCCGTTTCGCGTCAGAAAGCTGGTCGGCCGAGTCATCTCGGCGCCCTTCGCGTCCCCGATCAGCAGGGGACCACCGATGCCCGTCTCGATCAGCATGACCCGGCGCAGGATCAGCGCGCGCATGATCAGTTGACCCATCTCGGCTTCGGCCACGAGCAGCGCGCGCAACCGTTCGGGCGCGATCAACAGCGCTTCGACATCGCCCTGCGCGCGGCCATCGACGAACGCGGGCTTGGCGGACAACTGGCCGACTTCGGCGAGGAACTCGCCCGGGCCTTCCAGGGCCACGGGCAGGTCATTGCCCAGCCCGTCGCGACGCGTCACCGCCACCCGGCCGCTGAGCAGCACGAACATGCCCGGGCCGGGCTTGCCGGCTTCGAACAAGGCATCACCATCGTGCCAGCGCCGACGATCGCCAAAAGGCAGCAGATGCTCGATCTGCTCAGCCGACAACACGGGAAACGCCTGCTGCGCGCGACCGGACATGTCGCCCGGGAGCAAGGCGTGGTCGGATTCCATGTCCAGCGCCACGCCGGCGCGGGCTTGCGCTGTCGGTGCTTGGCCGTCTGAACTCATCGCGACGATGAACCCCATGGTTGCGCGCTAGACCCTTTTTCAGATCGATTTCGGCGTAGTACATCGCGCTCAGCGGCAAAGCCGATGGACTTGGCCCGCTGCGACTTTCAGCACGCCGCTGGCGCGCTCGCTGGTGGTCTGCCCTGATGCCCCGCTGGCCCAATGCAACGGTGCGAAAAGCACCGCCCGTCCCGACTTGAAAGCGTTCATCGAACTCCCCTGAATCGGCAAGCGGGTCGTCACCACAGCTTGAAGACTGCAAAGACCAGCGAGCGAGGGGCAAGGCTGCCGGCCACCTATTGGATCGACGAATTCGACTGGACGATGACGGAGGGGGGCGCAGGGCGGGCCTGACGGAGCACCGGCGCGAGCCCCGGCCTGCACGCCGCTACGCGTCTGTGCGCAACAGCCTTCGCTTCGACCTATGGCGTGGTGCTGCGAAATGCTCTACAAGGTCGGGAATGGATGCCTTCACCGAAAACACACTGCAGTTGCGCGAGGTCGAGACCGCATTCTGCAACTCGCGTTTCGTGTCGCTGTTTCAGACCACCGAGCCCGAGCATGCGGAGGCTTACGTGGCCAACCTGTACGGGCCGCACGCGTTGCAGCTGGCGTCCAGCCCCACGCTGGACATGCGCATGCGCGGCTTCGAGTTCGCCAAGCTGCACCTCGGCGAGATCCGCTACGGCTCGTCGGCGATCGCGTCGGTGTCGGAGTCCTTCCCGTGCTGGTTCTTCACCTACCTGCGCCAGGGTGTCGTGCGGCGCCACGGCGACGGCAACCCTTTCGGGCCGGGCGAGGGGAGCGTCACCGCGCCCGACACCTTGCAGCGCCTGCACATGTCGGCCGACATGGAGCTGCTGAACCTGCGCGTCACGGAGCACGACATGAAGAGCGCCTGCCGTGCACTGCTCGGTGCGGAGCTCAGCCATGAGTTGCGCTTCGATTCGCGCGCGCCCGCCGGTGGCAAGCAGGTCGGCGCGCTGCTGCGCGTGATGAGCCATCTGGCCGCCACGCCGGTCTACGCGCACCAGGCGGCGCGTCGCTTCGAAAACAGCTTGCGCGACGCCGCGCTATACGAACTGCTGCTCGCCTGGCCCAACAGCTACGCCAGCCATCTCGACCAGCCGGCCGCCCTGCCGCCGACCACGCGGCGCGCGCGCGACTACATCCACGCCCACGCGATCGAGCTGCCGACGGTGGCCGAGATCGCGCGCGAGTGCGGCGTGGGCGTGCGTGCGCTGACGCGCGGCTTCGAGAAGCACCTGTCCAGCTCGCCGCTGCGCTACATGCAGCAGTACCGGCTCGACCGCGTGCGCGTCGAGCTGCTCGCAGCGCCCGACTCGGCCACGGTGACCGACGTCGCCTTCAAATGGGGCTTCATGCAGCTGGGCAGCTTCGCGGCCCGCTACCGCATGCGCTTCGGCGAATCGCCGAGCCAGACTTTGCGCGGCCCGCGCCACTGAGCTGCGGGTCTTTTCCCCTCGGGATTTGCCCTCGATTGGCAGGCCCCGCTTCCGATTCGCCACAGCGCGCTTCCGAAAGCCGATAGACGCCCAGGCCCACGCATCGAACACTCCGCCGCAAGCGCCCACGTAGATGGCGCGCAGCCCAACCGGAGACATTCGATGACGACGACGACCCCGCGCATTGCGAAGACCCGCAGGCTGAACTACGTGGCCGAACTCGGTGCAAGCGCGCTGCTGGCAGGTGCGCCGCTGCTCGCGCAAGCGCAGGCCGCGAACCCGCCGGCCGCAGTCGCCATTGCCCCCGCCGCCGACACCGGGCAGCTCGAGCGCGTCACGATCACCGCCGAGAAGCGCCTCACGGTGCTCGACACCACGCCCGCCGCGATCTCGGTGCTCAACGGCTCCAGGCTGGCCGAGCAGGGTGCGACGAGCCTCTCCGATGTGGTCGCGCTGTCGCCCAACACCACGTTCACGACCGGCCAGGGCGCGTCGCAGCTCTTCATTCGCGGCATCGGCAACGTGTTTATCCTCGCCGGCGGCGACCCCGGCGTGGCGCTCTACACCGACGGCAGCTACGTGTCGGACCAGACCAGCTCCAACGTCAGCCTGTTCGACACGCAGCGCCTCGAAGTGCTGCGCGGACCGCAAGGCGCGCTGTACGGACGCAACGCGACCGGCGGCGCGATGAACATCATCTCGGCACGCCCGACCGACACCTTCCAGGCGCGCGTCGGCGCGCTGTTCGGCAACTATGGCCGCAAGGAGAGCGAAGGCTTCGTCTCCGGCCCGGTCGGTGACGGTTCGACCAAGCTGCGCCTGTCGTACCAGCTCAAGGAGTTCGACGGCTATACCGGCAACCCGTTGTCCGGCACCCGCTCGGGTCCGGTGATCGCCGGCGGCCTGAGCACCAGCGGTCCGGCCAAGCTCGATGACCTGTCGGCGCGCGCGCTGCGCCTGCAAAGCGACACCGATTTCGGCGGTGGCGGCAACCTGCGTCTGATCCTCGGCCATTACCGCGAAAAGGACGCCGGGCCGAGCACGCCGGTCCTGGTCGACCCGGTGATGAATTCGCAGCTGCTGTTTGGCGTGGTGCCTGGCAGCGACCCGCGCGCCTTCAAGAGCCAGGGTTCGACCAACAAGATCGAGGTCAACACGCTGCAGGCCCTGTACGAGCAGCCGATCGGCAGGAACACGCTGAGCATCGCGGCGAGCCGGCGTCACAGCGGCGCGTTCCGAGCCTTTGACAGCGACGGCACCGAGTCGCTCACCGCGAACTCGGGCTTCGACACCAGCAGCCGCGATACCAGCATCGACGTGCACCTCGCTTCGGACGAGGAGTCGGCGCTGCAATGGCTGGTCGGAGCCACGTGGCTTCGGTTCGATCAGCGGCAGGACATCGACATCGCCACGCAGGTGCCGGTGGGTTTCCTGGTTCCGGGGCAGCCGCTGAACGTGCCTTTCCCGGGCGGCGTGAAGTTCCTGCTCGGCGGCAATGTGCGCACGACGTCGGAGGCGTTCTACACCGACCTGCGCTACGCTCTTTCGCCGGCTTGGGCGCTGCTCGCCGGCCTGCGCGTCAACCACGACAGCAAGCGTGCCGACGAATATCAGAACGTCGCCGCTTTCGGCATCACTGGCACCGGCTCGCCGAGCGCGTCGTGGACCAGCGTGCCGGGCAGCCTGGGCGTGGAGCACAAGTTCTCGCCGAGCACGATGGCCTACGCGCGGCTGTCGCACGGCTTCAAGTCCGGCGCGGTCAACCTCGGCGCCTTGCAGCCCGAGTTGGTCAAGCCCGAGACGGTCACCAGCGTCGAGCTGGGCATGAAGACCGAGTTCTGGGACCGCCGCGGCATCGTCAGCGCGGCCGTCTTCAGCAGCGACTACAAGAACATGCAGGTGTCGCAGGTCGGCGTGGCCAACACCATCCTGGCCAACGCGTCGGCGGCCAGGATCAACGGCCTGGAACTCGAGACCTCCCTGCGCCCGGTGCCTGCGCTCACGCTGAGCGCCGGCGTCGGCCTGATGGACCCGAAGTACACGGACTTCACCAACACCGATCTGCGCAACAACCCGACGCAGCCGGTCAACGTCAAGGGCAAGCAGCTCGCGCAGGTGTCCAAGGCGCAGGCGAGCCTGGCAGCGGAGTTCGCGCAGTCGATCGGCGCCTACAAGACGGTGCTGCACGCCGACTACGTGTGGCGCGGCAAGTTCTACTTCACCGAGTTCAACACCGCCGATGCAGTGCAGCCGGCCTACGGCCTGCTGAATTTCTCGGCCTCGATCCGGCCGGCGGAGGGCCGCTGGAAGGTCTACGCCCAGCTGCGCAATGCCGCCAACACCACCGCGCTCACCAGCATGAGCATCGCCTCGCCGTTGCTCGCTGGTGCGCGCCAGGTGAGCTACACGCCACCGCGCGTGTTCGCCCTCGGCGCGACGCTGGACTTCTAGAAAAGAGAGGCTGACCATGACTCTGCCGCAACAAGCCAACACTGCCGCCGACCACTCGCTCGTGCAAGGCCTCTGCGCGCCGCACTTCGAGCCGCTGCGCCGCCAATTCGCTGCGATGATCGAATCGGGCGACGACCTGGGTGCGTCGCTCGCCGTCACCATCGACGGCGAATTCGCGGTCGACCTGTGGGGCGGCTGGATCGACGAGGCGCGCACGCGTCGCTGGGAGCGCGACACGATCACCAATGTGTGGTCCACCACCAAGACCATGACTTCGCTGTGCGCGTTGCTGCTGGTCGAGCGCGGCGAGCTCGACGTCGAGGCGCCGGTCGCGCGCTACTGGCCGGAGTTCGCGGCCGAGGGCAAGGGCGGCGTTCTGGTGCGGCATCTGCTGGGCCACACCTCCGGCGTCTCGGGCTGGGCACAGCGCGTCAGCACCGAAGACCTCTTCGACTGGGACAAGAGCACTGCGCTGCTTGCCGCCCAGGCGCCGTGGTGGACGCCGGGCAGCGCGTCGGGCTATCACGCGCTGAACTACGGGCACCTGGTCGGCGAGGTCGTGCACCGCATCACCGGCCAGCACCTGGGCCGGTTCTTCGCCGACCAGATCGCCACGCCGCTGGATGCCGACTTCCACATCGGCCTGGCACCGAGCGAGTTTCATCGCGTCGCCAATGTCGTGCCGCCGCCACCGCTGCCCATCGATCTGGCCGCGCTCGACCCCAACGGCGCGATGTTCAAGACTTTCACCAACCCGATGCCCGACGCGAGCGCGAGCTGGAGCGATGGCTGGCGCCAGGCCGACATCGGCGCTGCCAACGGCCACGGCAACGCGCGCTCGGTGGCGCGCGTGCAATCCATCGTCGCCTGCGGCGGCGAGGTGGCCGGGGTGCGCCTGCTGTCGCCGCGCACCGTGAACATGATCTTCCAACCGCAGGCCCATGGCGTCGATCTCGTGTTGCAGCTGCCGCTGAAGATGGGGCTGGGCTATGGGCTGCCCGAGCCGGCGGTGGCACCGTTCATTCCGCAGCGGCGCATCTGCTTCTGGGGCGGCTGGGGTGGCTCGATGGTCCTCGTCGACGTCGATCGCCGCATGACCTTCGCGTACATGATGAACAAGATGGCGCCGGGCATCATCGGCGGGCCCAATGTCGCGGCGCTGGCGACGTGCTTCTACGAGATCGTCGGAATGTAGCGATGGGATGGTGCAGTGAACCCAATTTCCGCCGCAACTCACTGCTCGAGTGTTCTCAGTCAAGCCGCGGTAGTGAAAGCTACCTCGGGGTCGGCCTGCCCATCACACGCCGTCAGGGGATGAGCAGCAGCTTGCCCGTCGTGGCTCGGCTCTCCATCGCGGCGTGGGCCCTGGCCGCGTCCGCGAGCGGCCATGTGCCGCCGATGTTCACCGTGACGTCGCCCTGGCGGATCCAGTCGAACAACCGGCCGGCATGCTTTCGCAGCAGCTCGGGCGTATGGACGTGATCCCGGAAGACGGCATATCCGAGCTTGACGCTCTTCGGCAGACTCATGATGTCGAGCGGACCGGGGCCGCCGAGCACAGGGCCATACCAGCAGAACGTGCCCGAGCGGCGCAGCGCATCGAGCGACCCTTGGAAGGTCGTTGGGCCCGAACCGTCGTACACAACGTGCACGCCCTCGCCGCCGGAAAGGCGCACCGCCGCCTCGGCGAAATGCCCCCCGGTGTCGACGATCACGTGGTCGGCGCCCGCGGCCTTCGCGATCGCGACCTTGCTCTCTTGCGACACGCGCGCGATGACCTGGCCGCCCCTGAGCTTGATGATCTGCGTTAGCAGCAGGCCCAGTCCGCCGGCGCCTGCATGGACCAGCGCGATGTCGCCGGGTTGCACGGGATAGAAGTCCGTCGCGAAGTGGCTGGCCGTCAGGCCTTGCATCATCACGGCCGCCGCGGTGCGGTCATCGATGTCGTCCGGCAGCTTCACGAGCGAGTCGACGTGCGTCACGATGCGCTGTGCGTAGCTCGAACCGACGAAGACCCACGCGACGCGTTGGCCTGGCTGCCAGCCGTGCACCGCCGAGCCGACTTCGAGGATTCGCCCCGCGCCTTCGACGCCGAGGATGGTCGGCTTGTAGCCGCCACCGATCGTGCCTTGGCGGGCGCCGATATCCATGAAGTTGACGCCGGCGACCGCTACCTCGACGAGAACTTCGTTTGGCCCGGGCGTGCGGTCGGATGCGTCGGTGTACTGCAACACATCGGGGCCACCCGTTCCGTTGAGCTTGATGGCTTTCATCGATCTTCCTTATGTTGAATGAAGGTTCCAGAAATGGCAAAAAAAAAGACTTACCTGAGCGCGCGCAGGGTCAACTGCCCCAGGGCCTGGAGTTGCCCATCGGTCGCACCGCCCCGCGCCGCGACTCGGATGCCCACGAAGCTCGCCCAGAGAAAGTCCACGATCGAGTTCAGCGGAAGGTCAGGCGAGATGTCACCGGCCGCTTGCGCCTCGCTGATGCGTTCTTTGAAGGCGGCGCGCAGAGTTTGGTCGACGGCCGCGCGGATCTCGTTCAGTTCCGCGCTGCGATTGCCGAACTCGCAGATCGAGTGCACGCCGAGGCATGCCTGGCGCGCTTCGCGCACGACCCGACCGACGGCAGCCTTGATGCCATCGACCGCCCGTGCCTTGCGCGTCAACGTCGCGATGTGCGCGCGGGCCTCGGCGCTGCCGTAGCGGCGCAGGGCTGCGAGGTACAGCTCCCACTTGTTGCCGAACGTGTCGTAGACACTCTGACGTCCGATCTTCATCGAGCCGACCAGCATCGCCGCCGACGTGCCCTCGTAGCCATGCTCCCGGAAAACCGCAATCGCGGCGTCCAGGGCCTGCTCGACATCGAATTCCTTGGATCTGGCCATGGCACCAAGCATAGACAATCTGGAACGATGAGTCAAGAATCTGGTCGATGTCGAAAAGGCCGCGGGGCCGGCGCTCGAAGGTGTGTCTTTCGATCGTGCGGCCAACGGCGCGGTCGGCAAGACCTTGGCCGGCCTGGCCGCAGCCTGGGGCAGGCACTTCTGGGCGAGAGGGTACTTCTGCGCGACGGTGGGGCAGATGACGGAGGAGATGATCAAGCAGTATCTGGAGCATCACTTCGAGCCCAAACCGAACGAAGACTTTCGGATGGAGCCGGAGTAGACGCGTCGTTCAGCCGACGCGTATCCGGACTCTCAGTCCGCAACACCAAACCCACCGGCTTTAGCCGGTGGTTGTTTAGTTCGACGGCATGCTTGCCGTCGTGATGGCGCTGACGGCGGCGTAATAGTCGATCGGTTCGCCAGCCAGGCTCTTCTCCGCGAAGAAGATGCTCTTGTGATCGGCCACCGCCTTCGCCAGCGCCGTGTCCGCAATCGCCGAGTCGGCGAAGCCGGCGGCATCCAGGCGGGTCACGTCGTGCCAGTGACGAGCAAACCGGTCACCACCCCGAAAGACGCCTTGCGCGCAGAAGACGTGGATCGCCGTGGCCTTCTCCCAGAAGGTCCGCTCGGCGCGCATCACCTGCGGCGTCGCCTCGGGAAACTCCACCCCTGACAGATGTGCGGCGGCATCGCAGTGAACGGAGCGCAGTTCGCAGGGCTCGCCGGTGGATCGCGCGCCGAACTCGAGCATGACCGCCGGCGGCACATAGCCCGTTCCCGAGACCAGCGGCGTGTAGTCGATGAACACCTTGTCGCCTTCGGCCCGGGCTGTGGCCGGCAGGCCCTGCTGCCCCAGGTCCTGCTGGAGCCGCGGGACGACTTCGGTCGTCACCCAGTCGGCCAGACGGGTGCGGATCTCCTTGCTCCACTTCATTTCCTGGCTCTTGCTGGCCGGGAGCGGTGTGCCCGCATCGCCGATCAAATCACCGGCAATGGCGCGGATGTCGTAGGTGAGGTCCACGTCCTCGGAGAACCGCTTGATGACGCCATAGGCCTTCGACAGGGAGGTGCCACCCTTGAAGACAAGATGAGGCGCATAGGGTGCGGCGAAGAGCTGCCGCAGGGACCACACCACCCAAACGTCCTTTTCCAACAGGTGAGGAGGGCGCCCAGACGCATTGGCGGCCTGGGCAAGGGCCTCCAAGCGCTCGCTGGCAGAGAGCTCGAAGAACTCAGCCACGCGGCACCAGCGCGCTGACCTCTCGCGCCATCCACGTCGGCATGCGCGCGCGCGCCGACGCCACTTCGTTCATCTCGGCCGGCGGCAGTTTGGCGCGCAACGCCCGCAGGGCTTCGCCGGCTTTCGCCGGCCCCAGCCATGCCAGCGCCCGCACCACGTCGCCGGCGGCGCGGCCAGGAAAGATCAACTGCCACACCGGCGCATGCCTGAATTCGACGGTCTGGGCGCCCAGTTTCAAGCGGCGGCTGGGGCCGGACGTCAGATAGACGGCCCGCATCGGCACCTGGCTGGTGAGGCCTAGCGCGTTGGCAGCGGACGCGCCATGCGACACGATGGTTTCCCCGCGCTGAGCGGCTAGCCCCTCGACCATCTTGGCGGTTGAGGGCGCACGGGACCCGAAGCGGTTTTCGACCGGCAGGACATAGATGCCGCGGCCCGCGCGCAGCAGGGCGCCGCGCTGCACGAGACGGGACAGAACTTGGTCCACGGCCGCCCGGTTACCCAGGTGCAGCAGTTCCTTCGCGACCAAAGGTGTGCCTTCCGGCAACCCGGCGGCGTGCTCCAGAACTTGTTTGGCGAGGGTCTGCATGGCGGTGGCTTCTGACTGGTAGAAGTATGGTGGAATTTCTGACAGTCTTCAAGATCCTTACGAGGTGCTTGCCGCCCCAGGCGCAGCCAATTCCGCACTCTATGGCCACTCCCGCTGGGCTCAACACCATGCCATTGGTGCAGTTGGCCGAGGTCGGGTCTCTCGGGCCACCGAGCTCAGCCTCAGCCGGGCGCCCCTTGGAGGTTGGCGTTTGAACTACCTACCTGTGCGCCGCCTCCCGTTCGAACATCGCCGCCAGTGCAGCGGCGGCCGGCGTGAGCGGCGCGTCGCGGCGCTGGAACATCGCGACGCGGTAGATAGGCAGGGCCTCGGTGATCGGCAGGGCCACCACGGCGTCCTTGAAGAAGCCGTGGCGCAGCAGTACCGATGGCACCAGACACAGGTGATCGGTGGCCGCCACCATGGCCAGCGTGTCCAGCGGTGTGTCGGTCTGGATGTCGACGTGCGGCGGTTCGAGGCCGCAGGACATGAAGGCCTCGTAGATGCCTGCGCCGATGCGCCCGCGCGGCGCGCCGACGACGAAGCGGGCGCTCTGCAGGCCGCGCAAGCTGCGCTCGCCGGCCAGCGGGTGACCTCGGCGCGCGACCAGCGCCATCTCGCTGTGGATCAAGGTCGCGGCCGAAAACTCCACGGCCTGCGTGTCTTCCGGCGCAGGGCAGATGGCGAAGTCGATGGCGCCCTCGCGCAACAGCGGCGCCAGCGTGTGGTAGAGGCCGCTGAGCGAGTGCAACTCGACCTGCGCGAAGCGCCTTCTGAATGCGGTGACGGCGCCCGGGGCCAGCAGCACCGACGGGGCCGTCGAGATGCCATAGCGCACGGTGCCGCTGCCCGCACCCGCCAATTGCGCCACGGCATCCCTGGCGCGTCGTGCCTCGACCACCACAAGCCGCGCATGGGCGCGGAAGCGCTCGCCGCACGCCGTCAGCCGAACGCCCTTGACGCTGCGCGTCAGCAGTGGCGCGCCGAGGTCCCGCTCGAGGCGGTTCAGCGATTTGCTCAAGGCCGGTTGCGACTGGCCGCTCGCCCGGGCCGCAGCGTGCAGGCTGCCGCTGTCTGCCACGGCGAGGAAGTCGACCATTTGCTGCAGCGTCATGATGCCATCTGGTTATTGCTGAGACGATTTTCGCAGTAGGCAAGACATCGTCGGGTCGCTATGTTCCCGGTCTTGCCCAGCTTCATCCCCGCCTGCCATGAACCGCCGCCCCAACATCATCTTCGTGCTCGCCGACGACCTGGGCTATGCCGATCTCGGCTGCACGGGCGCCCGCGAAGCCGTCTCGCCGCATCTCGACCGATTGGCGGCCCGGGGCCTGCTGTTCAGCAACGGCTACTCGAACTCGCCGGTGTGCTCGCCGACGCGTTTCGCGCTGATCACCGGGCGCTACCAGTACCGCCTGCGCGGTGCCGCCGAAGAGCCGCTGGCGCGGCGCGCGCGCGGCAGCACCACGCTGGGCTTGCCACCGCAGCATCCGACGCTGCCCTCGCTGCTGGGCGCTGCCGGCTACGCCACCGCGCTGGTCGGCAAGTGGCACCTGGGCTACCTGCCTCACTTCGGTCCGCTCAAGAGCGGCTATCAGCACTTCTTCGGCCCCATGTCGGGCGGTGTCGACTACTTCAGCCACACCGACGTGAGCGGGCAGCCCGACCTGTGGCAGGGCGAGCAGCCGGTGGACCTGAAGGGCCGCTACCTGACCGACCTGATCAGCGAGCGAGCGGTGCAGTTCGTCCAGGCGCAGACGGCCGCGCAGCCCTTCCTGCTGAGCGTGCACTACACCGCGCCGCACTGGCCGTGGGAGGCGCGGGAGGACGCCGCCGAATCGCAACGCATCGCAGGCCGCATCGCCCACCTGGACGGCGGCTCGATCGGGACCTATCGGCAAATGATCCGGCAGATGGACGAAGGCATCGGCCGTATCGTTGGCGCGCTGTCCGAACGCGGCCTGCTGGACGACACCTTGATCGTCTTCACCAGCGACAACGGCGGCGAACGCTTCTCCGACAACTGGCCCTTCGTCGGCCAGAAGATGGACTTGATGGAAGGCGGCATCCGCGTGCCGCTCATCGCCCACTGGCCGGTGCGCATCCGGCCGGCGCGCAGCAGCACAGCGGTGATCACGATGGACTGGACCGCGACGATGCTGGCCGCCGCCGGCGTGGCGCCCGACCCGGCCCACCCAATGGACGGCATCGACCTCGCTCCGCTGTTCGACGACCCCCAATGGCAGCCAACGCGCGAGCTGTGCTGGCGCATGCTGCACCGCGAGCAACGCGCGCTGCGCAGCGGGCCCTGGAAGTACCTGCGCGCCGACGGCCACGATTACCTCTTCGACCTGTCGCGCGACGCCCGTGAGCGCGCGAACCTGGCGCAGCGCGAGCCGCAGCGGCTTGAACAACTGCGCGCGCGCTGGGAGGCCTGGGCCGCGACGATGCCTGGCATTCCCGCCGATGCCAGTGCCTCGCTGGTGTTCGGCGAAGCCGACATGCCGCGCGCCACGCACTGAATTCGCACCCAAGACCCCAGGAGACGAGATGCAACGCCGACAACTGATTCGTGGCGCCGCCGGCGCGGTGCTGGCCCCCGCCGGCTGGCCCCTGCTTGCGCAGGCACCGGCCGCCGGCTCGATGCGCATCATCATCGGCTTTGCCGCCGGCGGTGGCCTGGACGCGCTGGCGCGGCTGGTGGCCGAGCGCCTGAAAGACGCGCTGGGGCGCCAGGTGATCGTCGAGAACAAGACCGGCGCCGCGGGTCGGCTGGCGGTTGAAGCGGTCAAGAGCGCAACCCCCGATGGCGATACGCTGCTCATTGCCCCGCAGGGGCCGATGACGCTGTTTCCCTATGTGTACCGGAACCTGCGCTTCGACCCCAGCAAGGACTTCACGCCGCTGAGCCGGCTGGCGGTCTCCGACTTCTGCCTGGCGGTCGGGCCCGAGGCGCCCGTGGCCGACGTGGCCGGGTTCAAGCGCTGGGTGCTGGCCGCTGCCGGCAAGGCGAGCTATGGCACGCCGGGGGCCGGCACGATCCCGCACTTTCTGGGTGTGCAGATCGCCCATGGCCTGGGCATCGAGATGACCCACGTGCCCTATCGGGGCGGCGCGCCAGCCGTGCTGGATCTGGCGGCCGGCACGGTCAGCGCGGCGGTGGTGCCCATTTCGGACCCGCTGGAGCTGCACAAGGCGGGTAAGGTGAAGATCCTGGCCACCACGGGGGCAGCGCGCAGCAAGCTGATGAGCGGCATTCCGACGCTGAAGGAATCCGGCGTGGACCTCGACGTGACCTCTTGGTATGGCCTGTACGGGCCGGCCGGCATGGCGCCCGACGTGGCGCGCAAGCTCCAGGCGACCGTGGCAGCCGGCCTGAAGGAGCCCGGCTTGCAGGAGCGATTGGCCAAGATCGGCTTGGTCGCCGCGCCCAGCACGGCGGCGCAACTGCAGGCGCAGCAGCGCGCCGAACTGGCGATGTGGGCCCCTGTCGTCAAGGCCTCGGGTTTCTCGCCCGAAGACTGAAGGGGCGCGCCTTCGAAGGCGCAAAGCAAGTTTGGCATTGCATTCCCCAGTTAGGTACAATCGTTCCTGATTTGGGAATGTTTCAATGCAACCCCTTGACGCCCTCCTTTCCAAGCCCGAGCAACGGCTGATGAGCATGGTCTTGATCCGCCCGGACCAAGACTTTGGAACCCTTGAACTGCTGAAGCGCATGGGCAACAGCAGGAGCGCAGGGAGCACCGTGCTTAGGCGATGGGTTGATTCCGGTCTCCTGCGTGAGCGAAAAGTTGGCAACCAACGCAGGTTGTCCGCCAACCCACAGTTTGTGCTCTATCCCGAGCTGCGGCGGATGGTGCTGAAGACAGTTGGGCTGACTGAACCGCTAGCGAAGGCCCTCGCGCCCATTGCAGGCCGACTGACGGAGGCGTTCGTGTTTGGCTCGGTGGCGTCAGGCACCGACACCAGCGAGAGCGATATCGACGTGGCTGTCGTCGGTGATGTCGACTTGTTCGACATCTCTCCGCTGCTCGACGCGGTTCAGGGTGAACTGGGGCGTTCCATTCACGTGAACGTCTATTCGCCACTGGAGTGGGCCGCAGATGACCCGGTGCTGGCTGCCATCAAGAAGGGGCCGCGTGTTGACTTGATGGAGGCAATACGTGCCGAGACCACCTGAGTACGACGGGCTCCTCAAGATCGGCAGCTTCAAGGAGGCTGTGTCCAACAAGGACTCGATTGCACAGTTCCTGCGGACGGCCGACGACATGATGGCTGCTGCAAGGCTCCCCTCAGCAGACTGCATGACGTCCGCAATCGGGTGACGTATCGCGCACCTCTACCTCCCATCACGAAGGCTGATGCCGATGCGCTGCGGGCCATCTTGGAAGAGATGTTGCCCATGGCCAAGGCGCTCGTCGGAAGCTAGCAGGGGAGGAGGGCCAATGGCGAGCGTGTTCTTTTCGTGGCACAAACGGAGCGCGAACTGACGGTATCGGCGACGGTATCGGAGCGGTCAACCGCGGACTCGAAGGCCTTGCTACGCCCTGGCTTCGCGGACGTGTTGACAATCGCGTGGAGTGAGGGGCCAAAGCTCGGGCTAAGCCGATAGAGCCATATCAGGCTGCGCCAGCGCCAGCCGCAACCGCGCCTCGATCTGCGGCGCCGGCATCGGGCGCCCGACGTGGTAGCCCTGGATCGCGTCGCAGGCGTTGTCGTGCAGGAAGGCTGCCTGCTCCGCGGTCTCGACGCCTTCGGCCAGGACCTTCATGTTCATCCGATGGCCGAGCGAGATGACGGCCATGACGATCGCCTTGTCGTCGTCGTCGGTGGCGATGTCGCGCACGAAAGACTGGTCGATCTTCAGATGGTCGATCGGGAAGCGCTTGAGCGCCCCGAGGCTCGAGTAGCCGGTGCCGAAGTCGTCGATCGCCAGCCGCACGCCCATCGCACGCAGGCGCTGCATCACGCCGGCGGCCTGCTCCACGTCCTGCATCAGCATGCTCTCGGTGACTTCGAGTTCGAGGCAGGCCGGGTCCAGACCGGTGTCGTGCAGGGCTCGTGCCACGGCGCCGATCCAGGTCGGCTCGCGGAACTGGCGCGCCGACACGTTGACCGCCATGCTGATCGGCGGCAGCCCGCTGTCCCGCCAGCGGCGACCCTGTGCGCAGGCCTCGCGCAGCACCCAGTCGCCCAGCGGAACGATCAATCCGCTCTCTTCGGCCAGCGGGATGAAGCTCGCCGGCGAGACCACGCCCAGCTCCGGATGGCGCCAGCGCACCAGCGCCTCGACACCGTAGAGGCGATCGTCACGCAGGTCGATCTGCGGCTGGTAGAGCAGGAACAGTTCGTCGCGCTCGATGGCATGGCGCAGGCCTTCCTGCATCGCCAGGCGCTCGCGGCTGCGCAGGTTGAGCTCACCGCTGTGGAACTGGAAATTGTTGCGTCCCTGCTCCTTGGCACGGTACATCGCGGCGTCGGCGTTCATCAGCAGGGTGGCGGCGTCGATGTCGGCTTCGGCTGCCGAACTGGCCAGACCGATGCTGCACGTCACCCGCACCTCGCTGCCGCCGGTGGTTATCGGTTCGGAGATGGCGGCGATGATGTTCTGCAAGGTCGGCACCAGTTCTTCGGCGCGCTTGTGCTGATCGCAGAACAGCACGATGAACTCGTCGCCGCCGAGCCGCGCCACGGTGTCGCTGGCGCGCACGCAAGCCTGCAGGCGGCTGGCCACCGTCTTCAGCACCTCGTCGCCGGCGCCGTGGCCGAGGCTGTCGTTGATCCACTTGAAGTTGTCGAGGTCGATGAAGGCCACGGTCACGCAGCCCGCGCCGCGCGGCGCGCGCGCCAGCGCCTGCGTCAAGCGGTCGCGCAGCAGCGCGCGGTTGGGCAGGTCGGTCAGCGTATCGTGGTGGGCCAGGTGGCGAATGCGGTTCTCGGTGCGCCGGCCCTCGATCGCGATGCCGGCGATCCGCGTCGCCAGCTCGATCAGCTCGCAGGCGGTTTCGCTCGGCGTGCCGAGCGCGCGCGCATGCAGCGCGAAGGTCCCGAGCACGCTGCCCTCGGGGGCGAACACCGGCGACGACCAACAGGCGCGCAGGCCGTGGGTGGCGGCCAGGGCACGCTGGTCCGACCACAGCGGATCGTGCTCGATGTCGCTCACGACCACCGCCGCCCGGCGGTGCACGGCCGTGCCGCAGGAGCCGGCCTGCGGGCCGACGCGCAAACCGTCGAGCCCTTCGATGTAGGCCTGCGGCAGGCTGGGCGCGGCGCCCCGGTGCAGTTGCAGCCCGCTGTCGTCGAGCAGCAGAATGGATGCCATCTGTCCCGGCAGCTGCGACTCGATCCATTCGCACAGCCGCTGCAGGATGCCTGACAGCGGCGCACCGGCGGCGATCATCTCGAGCAGGCGGCCCTGTTCGCCGAGCGCGGCTTCCGCGCGTTGGCGTTCGGCGACTTCCTCCTGCAGGCGATCATTGGCGGTCTGCAGCCGCGCGGTGCGCTCGCTGACCCGTTCTTCGAGACCGCCCACCAGGCTGCGCAGTTGCGTCGTCATGCTGTTGAAGGCCTCGGCCAGCACGCCGAGTTCGTCATGCGCGGCAACGTGCACCTGCTGCGACAGGTCGCCACCGCGGATGGCCTGCGCGGCGCGCGCCAGGCGCTGGATCGGTTGCACGATCTGGCGCACGACCACGAAGCCGACGACGGTGGCCACCACCAGCATCGCGGCCATGATCGCCAGCGTGAAGTACACCGCGCTGATCGCAGCGGCCATGGCATCCGACAGCAACTGCTCGACGACGATGCGAAACATGCGGTCCCCGACCGTCACCCGGGCCGTGGCGAGCACGGCCGGCGCCGCCGACAGGCCGGCGTGCACGCCGTCTACCTGCGGCGCTGCGAAGGTGGTGCCGCGCAATACCACCGATGGGTTCTGGTGGGCGATCACACGATCGTCGGCGTCGACGATGTAGGCGCTCTGGCCGGCCGCCAATTGCAGGCCGGCGATGATGTCCCAGATGCTCTTCAGCCGAATCTCGGCGATCAGCACGGCTTCGACTTCGCCGTTGCGGGGATCCTGCAGCGGCACCGACAGGGTCAGCAGCGGCTCGCCTTTCAAATCCTCGAACCGGATCCGCCCGTAGTGGGCCCGGCCTTGCGTGAGCGGAATGGTGAACGCGGTCGACTGCGAGTGGTCGAGGACTTCCGCGCTGGCAACCTGGGAACGCAGGACGTGCGCCAGTTGGCGCCCATCGCGGCCGAGCAGCGTCAGCTCTTCGAAGGCGCGTTGGTGGGCGATCAGCGAGGCCAGAACGACTTGCTGCCGCTCGGGGTCCGTGCTCAGCCGCGCGCGCGACTTGGCGGCCAGCCGCATTTCGCTCTCGATCTGATGAAAGAACCCCCTCACTTCGGCGGCCACGCGGCGCGTCATCTCACCCTGCAGCTGCAGCGCCTGCTGCTCCTGGACTGCATAGTTGCGCCAGCCGAGCCCGAGCCCGACCAGCACGCAGGGCACGATGGCCAGGGCCAGGAATGCGACGCTCAGGCGCCGCCGGATGCTCTTGCTCATGGTCCGGCGCGTTGAATCGTCCGAGGCGGTTGCGGCGCGCTGTGGCTCAGCGCACGACCCGCTGCGCCTGGTTGACGATCGCATCGGGAACTTCGATACCGATCGTCTTGGCCATCTGCAGGTTGATCGTCAAGAAGTACTCCGGGGTTTCCACCGGAAGGTCGGCCGGCTTGTTGCCTTTGAGGATCTGGTCGGTTATGCGCGCCGCCTGCTGGCCGATCTCGGCGAACTCGGTGCCGAAGTTCATCAAGGTCTTGTTCGTCAGATAGGCGGCGTTGCTCATGCCGACCGCGATGCCATGGTTCGCAGCCGCCGCGAGCATCGGCTCCATCGGAAACAGGCTCGGGGTCGGGGCCAGAAAGAGCGCCGAGCCTCTGGGCAGCTTCTCGATCAATGCCGTCGCCGCCGCGGAATCGGCGGCTTCGATCGCGACCAGCTCGACGCCGATGGCCGGGGCGGCGACCTGCAGGCTCTTCAGCGACGTGAGCGAGACGCGGTCGCGCGGGTGATAGATGAAGTGGATCTTCTTGGCCCCCGGCACGATCGCGTGCAGCCACTCCAGGCCCTTGGGCAGCGCGCCGCCGTTCTGAACGCCGGTGATCTGGCCGCCCGGCCGCGCAAGGCTCGAGACGAGTCCTTCCTCCACCGGATTGACGACCGGCGCGAACACGATCGGCACACCGGTCCCCGCGAACGTCTTCATCGCGGCCTGGGCAGGGCGGGTTCCGATGGTCAGCATCAGGTCGACCTTGCGCTCCTTCTGCGCCTTGACTTCGTTCTCGATCGCATCGGTCTTCGGGTCCAGCACGCCGGAATACAGGTAGGTGATGTTCCTGCCCTCGACGTACCCCAGCAGCGCCATGCGCTCCTTGAAGCCGATGAAGACGTCCTTCATGACCGGGACGTAGTCCACGACGCCGATGGTGACGCTGCGCGGCGCAGCCTTCTCGCCGCAGGCCGATGCCAGCAGCGCCGCGACGAACGCGCAGCTCAGCGCGGACGCCATGCGCAGGGGGTTCAGATTCGGCACGATGTCACCACTTTCGATTCGTCGTCGGCAAATGCATGCCAGGGTCAGCGGATCACGAGACTGGCCTGATCGAGCAGCTGGTCCTGAATGTCGACTCCGATCCGCCGCGCCGTGACCAGATTGATCCGAAGCATCTGCTCGGCTTTTGCCACCGGCAGGTCGGCGGGCTTGGCGCCCTTGAAGATCTGCGCCACCAGGCCGGCCGCTTGCCGCCCCATCGCGTCGAAGTCGGCGCCGTAGTACAGCAGCGTCGCACTGCGCAGGTGAGACGGGCTGCTGGCGGCAACCGCGATGCCGTTCTTCGCCGCGGTTTCGATCAGCGCCTCCAGCGGATACAGGCTCGGAGAAGGCACGAGAAAGAGCGCGGCGCCGCGGGGCAGGTGTTCGACGAGCGTCAGCGCCATGGCGCGGCTGTGCGCCGGGATGGGCTCGATCTCGACGCCGATCGTGCCGGCGGCGGCATGCAGGCTCTTCAGCGCCATCAGCGCCACGCGGTCGTTCGGGTGGTAGACGACGTGAACCCGCTTCACCTTGGGAATGGTCTTGTGCAGCCATTCCAGGCTCTTGGGCAGCGCGTCGCCGTTCTGCACGCCGGTGATGTTGCCGCCGGGTCGCGTGATGCGCTCGACCAGGCCCTCTTCGACCGGGTTCACGACCGGCGCGAAGACGATCGGGATAGCCGTTCCGGCAAGCGATTTCTGGGCCGCGATCGCGGGTGACGTTCCCAGTGCCAGCAGCAGGTCGACCTTCAGCGTCCGGAGCGCGACCACCTCGCGCTCGATCGTGGCCGGCTCGGAATCGAGCACGCCGTGATAGACGTAGGTGACGTGCCGCCCTTCGCTGTAGCCCAGCTCGGCCATCTGTGCCTTGAAGCCCTGGAGCACGACGTCCATCCCGGCGACATGGTTCACGATGCCGATGGTGTGGTGCCCGGGCGTGTCGCTGCAGCCCGCCAGCAGCGCGATGCCCAGCGCCAGACCGACGGCAACGGACAGCCGGCGCCTGAAGCGGCACATGATGGACATCGTTCTCCCTCCCCAGGCTGTGGCGTGGGTCGCACTCGGCCCGCTTTACGTTATCGGCACCAGCGGGGCGGCTTTGAGCGGCATCCGCGAGCCCGCGTCTTCTGGCGAGATGAGCGGGCATGATCGAAGGACTCTCGGCCTCTCAGCCGACAATCCCGGGATGAGCCGTGCCGACACCCACCTGCGCCAGGTTCTCGCCGCGATGGCGGGGCCTGCGGCGCGCCCGCGCGAAGACCAGACCGCGGCCGTGGCGGCGCTGGTCGAGCAGCAGGCCCGGGTGCTCGTCGTGCAGGCCACCGGCTGGGGCAAGTCGGCGGTCTACTGGGCCGCGACGTCGGCCCTGCGCGCCGCGGGCAAGGGGCCGACGCTGATCGTCTCGCCGCTGCTGGCGCTGATGCGCGACCAGGTCGGTGCCGCGGCGCAGGCCGGGCTGCGCGCGGCCACCGTCAACTCCACCAACCTCGACGACTGGGACGCGGTCTTCGACGACATCGCCGGCGACCGGCTGGACGTGCTGCTGGTCTCCCCCGAGCGCCTGGGCAACGCCGGCTTCGCGCGGCGCCTGCCCGGCCTGCTGGCCGCGACCGGGCTGGTGGTGATCGACGAGGCCCACTGCATCTCGGACTGGGGCTTCGACTTCCGACCCGACTACCAGCGCCTGGCGAAGACGCTGCTGGGCATCGACGCCGAGACGCCGGTGCTGGCCACGACCGCGACCGCCAACCGCCGGGTCACGCTGGACATCGCGGCCCAGTTGGGCCCGCGGACGCTGACCTTCCGCGGCTCGCTCGCGCGTTCGTCCTTGCGCCTGGCCGTCGTGCCCGGGCTCAATTCGCTGGAACGTTACGCCTGGGTCGGCGATGCGCTGGACGCGTTTGCGGGTTCCGGCATCGTCTACGCCCTGACGGTCGCCGAGACCGAACGGCTGGCGGGTTTCTTGCGCTCCTGCGGGTTCGAGGTGGCGGCCTACCACGGCAGCCTGGACACGGCCGTGCGCCAGGGCATCGAGGATGCGTTGCGCCGCAACGCGCTGAAGGCCGTGGTGGCGACTTCGGCGCTCGGCATGGGCTACGACAAGCCCGACCTCGCGTTCTGCATCCACGTCGGCTCGCCGGCCTCTCCTGTGGCTTATTACCAGCAGGTCGGCCGTGCGGGCCGGGCGCTGGACGAAGCCGTGGCCGTGCTGCTGCCCGCCGAAACCGACGAACGGATCTGGGCCTATTTCGCGACGGCGGGCGTGCCCGACGAACAGCGCGTGGGCAAGATCATCGGCGCGCTGTCGCCGAGGCCGCAGACGCTGGTCGAGCTGGAGAACGCCACCGCGATCCGGCGCGGGCGGCTCGAGGGGCTGTTGAAGATCCTGGCCGTCGACGAGGTGGTGAAGCGCGAAGGCTCGGCCTGGGCGCTGACGGGCACGCCGTGGACCTTCGACGCCGAGCGCTGGCAGGCGCTGGCGCAGGTGCGCGAGCGCGAGGCCGGCCTGATGCGTGCGTTCGCCGCCGGCAAGGGCTGCCTGATGCGCTTCCTGCAAGAGGCGCTGGACGATCCCGAGCCCAGCGACTGCGGGCGCTGCAGCGTGTGCACGCGCCGGCTTCCAGGCCCCGGTGCGCGGCCGAGCGAGCAGCGCGTCGAGGCGGCGCGCGTATTCGCGCGCGGACAGGACGTGATCATCGAGCCGCGCAAGCTCTGGCCGGCGGCGGGCACGCGCAAGGGCCGCAAGGGGCGGATCATCGGCTGCAGCGAGGGCCGCGCCCTGGCCTTTGCCGACGATCCCGGCTGGGCCGAGGCACTGCTGCCGCTGTTCGCCCGACCCGACGGAGCGGACGAGCCCGTGCCCCAGCAGGTGCTGGACGGGGTGGTCGGCGTGCTCGGCCGCTGGCGGCGCAGTTGGGGTGCCAGGCCGGTGGCCGTGGTGCCGATGCCGTCGGCGCTGCACGCGCAGCTGGTCCACTCGGTGGCGGCGCACGTGGCGACGGTGGGCCGGCTGCCGCTGGTCGACGCGCTGCGCCTGGCCGGCCCGACGCCGGGCGCCGACCTGGCTTCCGGCGCCAAGGTGGCGGCGCTGCTCGAGGCCCTGGTGCTGCGCCCCGAGGTGGCGGTGCCGGCCGGCCCGCTGCTGCTGATCGACGCCGGCTACCGCAGCGGCTGGTCGGTGACCGTGGCGGCCGCGCTGCTGCGCGAGGCCGGTGCCGTCGCGGTGCTGCCGCTGGTGCTGCATCAGCTGCCTTGAGCCAGGACAGCGTGCGCGCCCCGACGCGCCCGCTGCCCCGAGCGCCACCTTCAGAGGATGCCCAGCGCCTGCTTCAACGCGTCCGCGGCCGTCTTGTTCAGGCGGATGGTCCAGACCGGCGAGGCCCAGACCTTGTCCTTGAAGGCGTACCAGACGCCGCCGTCGCGTTCGGCGTACATCCGCGTGAAGCGGAACTGGTCCTCGAAGCCCGCCGGCAGGGCGGCAAACTTCAGCAGGCGCACGCCACCCACGGTTTCGATGCTGTAGGTGGTGTCCAGCAGCGTCGTGTAGTTCGTGCTGTTGCCGTTGCTGACGAGCCGGTTGTTCTGCGTGAAACGCGCCTGGTTGCCGTTGGCGTCGAAGGCGACGCGGATCTCGACCTGGTTGGTGTACAGCGCCGATGACGGCGTGGCCGTGTACCGCCAGACGAAGAGCGACGTGTTGCCATTCAGCGTGGTGCCGATCAGGCCGCCCGGGTAGCGCGCCACCATGTCTTCCAGCGATGCCGCAAAAGGCCAGGTGTTGAAGGCCGCCGAGGTGTTCGGCGCGGGTGCCACGCGCACCTGGTCGGTCACTGCAGTGGCAATGGCGGGTGGCGTGGCGCTGGCCTGGTGGCCGCGGTAGTCCATCGTCGCGCCCTCGGGGAAGCGCGTGCTGGCCAGTTGCGGGTTGGCGCTGGGTGTCGGCCCCCAGTCGTTGTAGGCGTCGCCGTTGTCGGTGCTGCCATAGGCGCGGATGTCGTTGACCACGTCCGCCATCAGCCGCCCGCCCAGTGTCAGCGTGACGCTGCCGACGCGCTCGTCGAGGTAGGTCTTGCAGTAGATGCCGCGGTACGGCGGCTGGCCGCCCGACGTGAGGATGCCGACACCATCGCTCGGGCAGTCGTACCACTCGCTGCCGGTCCAGTAGCTGCGGTTGCGGGCGAAAGGCTGCAGCACGCCGGCGCTCATCGTGCGCCGGGTCTCGTTGATCGCGAAGTTGCCGTTGGCGTCGAGCACGCTGTTGTCGCCTTCGAAGGTGCGCCAGCTGTAGTTGGCCGCGTCGGTGAAGCTGAAGCTGCGCAGGTTGGCGAAGGGCCCGCTCGCCACCGGCGCCGTCGGGGCCGTGTGCTCCGGGATGTTCAGCGCCGTGCGCAAGGCCGCCCAGGCGGTAGCGTTCAGGCGCTGGTCGTAGCGCGTGCGTTCCAGGTCGCGCATGCCGCGAAACACCGCACCGCTGAACTCGACCCAGTAGCGCTGCTGCGACAGGCGCGATGTCAGCTCGGCCGGGTAGCCGGTGGCCACCCGCAGCAGCCGCAGGCCGCCCTGGGTGCTGATGGCCAAGGTGCCATCGCCGACGGTCTCGCAGTTGATCGCGGCCTGGTCGGCGCGGCGCAGGTCGCACTTGTAGAAGCGGATGCGCTGGCCCGCCACGTCGAAGCCGGCGCGGAAGCGCTTGAAGGTTTCGAGCGCGGCGTCGGGCTGGGCGGCCAGCGCCAGGTCGGACACGAACACGGTGTTGGCGTTGCCCGGCACCACGGCAGCGTCCACCAGGTTGCCGGGCATGCCGCTGTACTGCTCCAGCGATGTCGCTTGGCGGTAGAAGCCGTCGGGCCAGCGCACGCTGGACTTGGAGGTCAGCTCGATGCGGTCGACGCCGCCGATGTCGGCGCGCTGCGTGCGGCTGGACATCTTCGATCCGGCCGGGAAGGTGGCGGCCTCGGGCAGCAGCGCGGGGTCGGGCCCCCAGTTCACCGGCAGGCCGCTGACGGGGTCGGTGCTGGCGCCGATGCTGTCGGCCAGCGGGTGGGCACGGAACCGCGTCACCACCGCGCGCAGGGTCTGGCCGGCGATGTCCTCGTAGACGACGCGCGTTTCGCTGGCCGAGGCGCCGCAATAGGTGCTGAGCTGCGGCGCGGTCGCCGTGCCCGACTTCGTGTGGCTGACTTCCCATTCCCGCTCGCACGTTTTCCATTCGGTGCCGGTCCAGTAGACCTGGTTGCGGTTGAACGGCAGCACGGTGCCGGCGCTCAGCGTGTGGCGCACCTCGCTGGCCTTGAAGCGGCCGTTGCTGTCGGTGATGCTGCTGTCGCCGACGAAGACGGTGTAGCTGTAGGTGTTGGCGTCGGTATAGGCAAAACGGCGCAGGCTGACGAAGGGCCCCGCGGCGTCGGCGGTGCCTGCCGGCTGCGCCAGCTGGTCGGCCACGGCGAGCACGCTGGTGGCGCTCAGGTTCATCGCGGCCAGCGCCGCCGCGGCGGCTTCCTGCGCCCGCGCACCGGTCGTGCCGGCCGTGCTGTCGGCCAGTGCGGCGGCCAGCACCGGCAGCTGTGCGGATGTGGCCTCGCGGACCAGCGCCGCCACTTGAGCAGCGGGCACGCCGCTGGCGGCGGCGAGCTGGATGGTCTGGATCGTCAGTGCACCCAACGCGCGGCCGGCCAGCAACAGGTCGGCACTGCCGGCGGCGGGAATGTGCGGCGCCAATGGCAAGGCCTGCAGCGACA
>Ga0307513_10002297_pt1 | contig 26683 bp, 22 predicted proteins | sample 15_EM_MG_FD_202174 | JGI IMG/M metagenome (GOLD analysis project Ga0307513, IMG submission 202174) | Populus trichocarpa ectomycorrhiza microbial communities from riparian zone in the Pacific Northwest, United States - 15_EM | ecosystem: Host-associated > Plants > Roots > Unclassified | place...
TTGTCGTTGCTGGTGTGGCGCAGGCGATATACGCGATCGCCGTGGCTGATCAGAATTTCGCGGCGCCCATTGAGCAGGCGTTCGCTGCTGAGGGTTTCTTCCACGCGTACCGGCTGGGAGACGACGCGTTCGTGCAGAACCCCTACCGCTTCGGAGCGGGAAAGTTCGGGGCGTGAAAGGAAGATCGGCTGTGCGCTCATCTGGGTAGCTCCTGTGGGAACAGGATTAGATGATAATGATTCTCATTACTGCGTCAAGACCCCTGTTCACTCGGCGGTAGCGACCCCCAGCCGTGCCCACACCGCCTCGTCGTACCGGTCCACCAGCTCCAACGCGCCCAGGTTCTCCAGCAATTGCGAGGTGCGGCTGGCGCCCAGCATCACCGTGGACACGTGCGGATTGCGCAGGCACCACGCGATAGCCAGCTGCGAAGGCTTCTCGCCCAGCTCCGCCGCCACCGCAGTGAAGCGGCGTACGCGATCGATGCGCCTGTTTCCTTCCTCCCCTATCACCATGCGCTGCAACCACGCATTGTCTTTCTGACCCAGCCGCGACTCCGCGGCCACACCTTCGTTGTACTTGCCGGTCAGCAGGCCCGACGCCAGCGGCGACCAGATGGTGGTGCCCAGCCCCAGTTCGGAATACAGCGGCGCGTATTCGAGTTCCACTCGCGTGCGGTGCAGCAGGTTGTATTGCGGCTGCTCCATGGTCGGCGCATGCAGGTGATGCGCGCGCGCAATGCGCGAGGCTTCCTTGATCTGCGTGGCGGACCATTCTGAGGTTCCCCAATACAGCACTTTGCCCTGGCGGATCAGCGCATCCATGGCCCAGACGGTTTCCTCGATCGGCGTGTCCGGATCGGGGCGATGGCAGAAATAGAGATCCAGATGGTCCACGCGCAGGCGCTGTAACGCCGCATGGCAAGCCTCGAACACATGTTTGCGCGACAGTCCGCGCTGGGTCGGCTTGGGATCGTCCACCGCGCCGAAGAACACCTTGCTGGAAACGCAGTAACCGTCGCGCGGCAAGCGCAGATCAGCGATCACGTCGCCCATGACCTTCTCGGCCTCGCCCTTCGCATAAACCTCCGCGTTGTCGAAGAAGTTGATGCCGTTGTCGTACGCGGCCGCGATCAGGTTGCGCGCCTCGCTGCGCCCGATCTGGCCGCCGAAGGTGACCCATGCGCCGAAGGACAGCGCCGAAAGCTGCAAGCCGGAGGAACCGAGGCGTCGGTATTGCATGCGTATTGCTCCCAAACGTTTCTGGCGAATGAGAAGAGTTTACTCATGCCAGATGGCGCCCCTGTACAATCGCCGCACTTTCCTCCTCCGGGGAGTAGCCCGCCCGCCGCGTGCGGGGTCTGCGTATCAACATACTTGGCCGCATTCCTGATGGAATCCTCGCCATGGTGCGCAGGGCCGAAGCTTCGGCTTCGTCGTCGGGCAAGACCGTAGGCAGGCGTTACGTTACCCGGACCGGGCTGCGTGGCGTTTGCCTTCGCGTCCTTCGCGAATGCCCGGTCCCTGAGTCGATCCATGCTTACCCTGCAAGCCCTGCTGGTTTCCACCGGAACGGTGGCGCTCGCCGAAATCGGCGACAAGACCCAGCTGCTGGCCCTGTTGCTCGCGGCCCGTTTTCGCAAGCCGTGGCCCATCGCCTTCGGCATCCTGGCCGCCACGCTCCTCAATCACGCGATCTCGGCTTGGCTGGGCGCCGAACTGTCCCAATGGCTGTCGCCTGAAATATTGCGCTGGATCGTCGCGGGCAGCTTCCTGGCCGTAGCCTTGTGGACGCTCAAGCCCGACAAGCTGGACGAAGGCGAGAAACTGCCAGCGCACGGAGCGTTCATCGCCACCACGATCGCCTTCTTCTTGGCGGAGATCGGCGACAAGACCCAGGTGGCGACCATGCTGCTCGCGACCAAGTATTCGCCGCTCTGGCAGGTGATCGCTGGCACCACGCTGGGCATGCTGGTCGCCAACTTGCCGGTGGTCTGGCTGGGCCATCGCTTCGCTGATCGCCTACCGCTGAGACTGGCCCGCATCGTGGCGGCGGCGGTGTTCCTGGCTTTGGCGATCTGGGTAGCGCTGCGTGCTATCGGCTGAGCACAGGCTGATTTGCCTTGCCCAGCCTGCTGCCCTGCTCTAGTCTGCTTCGATTCGGGGATCAGGCGGGGCTACACATGCTGGAAGGTTTGGGGCGAATCGGATTCGGGTTGTTCGGGCTGGCGGTGCTGATCGGCATCGTGTTTCTGTTTTCCAACAACAAGAAGGCCGTGGACTGGAAACTGGTCGCCACCGGCGTGACCCTGCAGATCGCCTTCGCAGCGCTGGTGCTGCTGGTTCCGGGCGGGCGCGAAGTGTTCGACTGGCTGGGCCAGGTCTTCGTCAAGATCCTCAGCTTCGTGAATGCCGGTTCCAGCTTCATCTTTGGCAGCATGATGGATGTGAAGACCTACGGCTTCATCTTCGCCTTCCAAGTGCTGCCGACCATCATCTTCTTCGCTGCGCTGATGGGCGTGCTGTACCACCTGAACGTGATGCAGGCGGTCGTGCGCGCGATGGCCTGGGCCATCACCAAGGTAATGAAGGTCTCCGGCGCGGAAACCACCAGCGTCTGCGCCAGCGTTTTCATCGGCCAGACCGAGGCGCCGCTGACCGTGCGCCCTTATATCCCCAAGATGACCGAGTCCGAGCTGATCACCATGATGATCGGCGGCATGGCGCATATCGCCGGCGGCGTGCTGGCCGCCTACGTCGGCATGCTGGGCGGCGGCGACCCGGCGCAACAGGCGTTCTACGCCAAGCACTTGCTGGCCGCTTCGATCATGGCCGCGCCGGCCACGCTGGTGGTCGCCAAGCTGCTCATCCCGGAAACCGGCACACCGCTAACGCGCGGCACGGTGAAGATGGAAGTGGAGAAGACTTCCAGCAATATCATCGATGCGGCGGCGGCGGGTGCTGGCGATGGCCTGCGTCTGGCCCTGAACATCGGCGCCATGCTGCTGGCCTTTATCGCGCTGATCGCGCTGGTCAACTGGCCGCTGACCTGGTTCGGCGAAATCACCGGACTGCAGGCCATGCTGGGCAAGCCGACCGACCTGGCGATGATCTTCGGCTACGTGCTGGCGCCCATCGCTTGGGTGATCGGCGTGCCCTGGCAGGATGCCAGCACCGTCGGTTCGCTGATCGGGCAGAAAATCGTCATCAATGAATTCGTCGCCTATCTGCAGCTGGCGGAAATCGTCAACGGCAAAGTGCCGGGCGTAAGCCTGACCGCGGAAGGCAAGTTGATCGCGACCTACGCGCTGTGCGGTTTCGCCAACTTCAGTTCGATCGCCATCCAGATCGGGGGCATCGGCGGACTGGCGCCGGAACGGCGTTCGGATCTGGCGCGCTTCGGTTTGCGCGCCGTACTGGGCGGCACCATCGCTACGCTGATGACCGCGACCATCGCCGGCGTACTGTCGCATTTCGGATAAACACATGGCTTCGGTAGTGGTAGTGGGTTCCTTCAATGTCGACCATGTGTGGCAATGCGAGGCATTGCCCGCGCCTGGAGCCACCATTTCGGGCAGCTACACCAGCGGCCCGGGCGGCAAGGGTTTCAATCAGGCCATCGCCGCGGTGCGGGCGGGCGCAGGCACCACCTTTATCTGTGCGCTAGGTGACGACGCGGGCGGCGTGCTGGCGCGTTCGCTGGCTACAGCGGATAGCGTCGATCTGCGCGATCTGGTTTCGGACCGGCCCACCGGCACCGCCGGCATCTACGTGGAGACGCGCGGACGCAATACCATCGTGATCGGCTCTGGTGCCAATGCTTCGCTGACTCCCGCTTTCGTGCATTCACAAGATGAGGTCATCGCCGCCGCCGGCGCCTTGCTGGTGCAGCTGGAGTCGCCGGGCGAAAGCATCATCGCGGCACTGGAACTGGCGCGGGCGCATGGGGTCGTGGGCTTGTTGAATCCTGCGCCCGCCAATGCCGCGACCAGCATCGAATTGCTGACGCTCACCGACATCCTCACCCCGAACGAAACCGAATTCGCCGCCCTGGTCGCCCGCCATATCGGCGAGAAGATCGAGCCGGACGATGTCGGCGCCACCGATGGCGTCAGCCTGCACTCGCTCTGCCGCGAGTTGCTGGCGCATGGCACGGTGGTGTTGACGCTGGGTTCGGCGGGCGTGTTCGTATCGCACGCCGAGGACGCATTGCGTGGGGACGCCAAATCCCATTACCGCCTCGCCGCCGAGCAGGTCGACGCCGTCGACACCACCGGCGCGGGCGATGCCTTCAACGGTGCATTGGCCGCTTCGCTGGCCGGCAATCCGAATATGGCGTTCGCTGAGCACGTGCGCTTCGCCAACCGCTATGCGGCGGTGTCCACGGAACGGGCCGGCGCTGCCCTGGCCATGCCACGCCTGGCCGAAGTCGCGGCGCGCTTCGATATCGCCGACTCCGGCCCCTAAGCGTCCCGTTACAATGCCGATATGCAGATCGGCCCGCATTCGATAGCTCCCGCACTGATCCTGGCCCCCATGGCCGGAGTCACCGATAAGCCGTTCCGGCAACTGTGCAAACGGCTGGGCGCGGGGCTTGCGGTATCGGAAATGACCACCGGCAATCCGCAGCTGTGGCATACACGGAAATCGTTACATCGCATGGACCACATCGGCGAACCCGCGCCGATCAGCGTGCAGATCGCCGGCACCGAACCCCAGATGCTGGCCGATGCGGCCCGCCACAATGTCGATCACGGCGCGCAGATCATCGACATCAATATGGGTTGCCCCGCGAAGAAGGTGTGCAACGCATGGGCAGGCTCTGCACTGATGCGCGACGAAGCGCTGGTCGCACGCATTCTGGAGGCCGTGGTGCGTGCAGTGGAGGTGCCGGTGACCTTGAAGATCCGTACCGGGTGGAACGCCGAAAACCGTAACGGCTTGCGCATCGCCCGCATCGCCGAGAACGCCGGCATCGCCGCACTGGCGGTGCATGGCCGCACCCGCGATCAGCAGTACACCGGGGTGGCCGAATACGACACCATCGCCGAGATCAAATCCGCATTGCGTATTCCGGTGATGGCCAATGGCGACATCGATTCCCCGTACAAAGCGGCTTTCGTATTGCAAGCCACGGGCGCCGACGCCCTGCTGATCGGTCGCGCCGCGCAGGGCCGGCCGTGGATCTTCCGCGAAATCGCCCACTACCTCGCCACGGGGGATCTGTTGCCGGCGCCCACGCTGCGCGAAGTGCGCGAAATCCTGCTGGGCCACCTGCATGCGCTACATGATTTCTACGGCGAATATCAGGGCGTGCGCATCGCGCGCAAGCATCTGGGCTGGTACGCCAAAGACCGGCCGGAGAACGCGGCGTTCCGCGCGGTGGTCAACCGCGCCGAGAGCGCGGGCGCGCAAATCCGCCTGACCAGCGATTACTTCGATGCCCTGATTGCCGGCGTTGTCCCCGAGTTATCCGCGGCGGCTTGATCCGGTCCGCCAGGGTCACCTGGTTGCAGCAACCCGCACTCCACGGAGGAATGTCATGAGCGATCCGTCCAGCACCACCGAATTCCCTTATCTCCACGGCTTTTCCGAAGTGGAGCAGGCGCGCCTAGTGAAACAGGCCCAGATCGCCGAATCGACCATCTTCCATGACATCGACTACGCAGGCGCCAGTCGCCTGCTGGAAGTGGGCAGCGGCGTCGGTGCGCAGACCGAAATCCTGCTGCGACGGTTCCCCGCACTGCACGCAACCTGCGTGGACCTGAGTCCGGCGCAGCTGGGCGCCGCGTCCCGACGGCTGTCGGCGATGCCCTGGCTGGAGGGGCGCTATGCGTTGCAACAAGCCGATGCCACCGACCTGCCGTTCGCGCCGCGCGGCTTCGATTGCGCCTTCCTGTGCTGGGTGTTGGAACACGTCCCTTCGCCGGCGCGGGTGCTCAACGAAGTGCGGCGGGTGCTTTCCCCGGGTTCGCCGGTGTACATCACCGAAGTGATGAACGCTTCTTTCCTGCTCGATCCGTATTCGCCCAACGTGTGGCGCTACTGGATGGCGTTCAACGACTTCCAGATCGACAGCGGCGGCGACCCGTTCATCGGCGCCAAGCTCGGCAATCTGTTGCTGGCCGGCGGTTACCGCGACGTCTCCACGCAGATCAAGACTTTCCACTTCGACAATCGCGAACCGGCGCGACGCAAGACCATGATCGCGTTTTGGGAAGAGTTGCTGCTGTCAGCTGCCGACCAACTGCTGGCCGAGGGCAAAGTCACCGACGATGTGGTGGAAGGCGTGCGTCGCGAGATGCACCAAGTACAGAACGACCCCGATGCGGTGTTCTTCTACTCGTTCGTACAGGCGCGCGCGACTGTCTACTGAGTTGTGCATAGTTTGGCGGGTGACTTGCCCGACCATGAACGCATTGATGCCTCCGATTGCACCGGAATGCCGGAAAGACCTGCTTTACCGCGTTTTTTCCAGCGTTTCGAATCGTACGTCGACGCATATGTGACGATGGTAACGATGCTATTCGGCACTCGATTCAGGCGCGCATCGGCGTAACGTCGCAAGCGTCGGAATCCGCTTTCGGCCTCTGCCGAACCATATCCCCCAGGAGCACGGCAGACTCCGCCAGGAGAACAGCATGTATACAAGAATCGCAGTGCTCGCCGCGCTGCTGGCCGCCACACCTCTCGCCCATGCGGACGAATCCGTTGCGCAACTTGCGCAGGAAACGGGACTTTCCGAGCGTAACGTGCGCATGGTGGTCGGTGGCCGAACCGCCTATCCCGAATACAAAGTCATTTTCAATCGCGTGGATCGCCAGTTCAAGGAAGCGATCGGCGAAGTCAGGTATGAGCGGATTACCGGAAGGAAACCGCTTCCTGCGCTTTCGGATAACTCGCGCGAAGCGCGTGTGGCCGCTCGCCGGGAAGAAGCCAAGGACAAGGTCGCCGGTCTTTGAGCCGAGCGTCCGGTCGAGCCGTCGTTGTCAGCGACGCTCCGCCGGCGCTGGCGCGGGTTGGTGCCAGATGCGATGCCACAACGCGAACAAGGCTTCCATCAGCTTGCCGCGCGCGACGGGCGCGCGGTAGGCGGCCTGCAGTTGCTTGGGCGGCACCGCCTGCCATCCGTCGGCTTCACGTTGGGCCACGACGAAGCTGAAGTTGTAGTCCGGTTCCAGACCCATGCGCAGGTCGCTCAGCACCAGTTCGTCGCTGACGACCCGCGCCCGCATGAATCCATGGTTGAACCAGGCCAGCTCCTGCACCGCTTCGATGTTCTTGGCTTCGGCCAGCGCCTGCACGTTGGACTTGTAACCCTTGAAGTCTATCGCGCCATGATCGGCCACCAGCGAGCGGTCGCCGATCACGTAGCCATCGGGGGTCATCGCCACCACGCGCCACAACAGGGTGTTGAGCGGCATGGGTACGGAAAAGCGCGGGGCATCTTGCAGACCCATCGCGGCAAGGTCGCGATCGGCCTGCTCGTCGATCCAGGACTTGGCCACCAACGACCAAGCCAGATAGGCGGTGCTCAACATCAGGCCGGCGAGCAGCGCGTGCTGCGCATTTGGTTTTTTCGCGTGCGAACCAAGTGATCACACAACCCGCCAGCAGCCATACTGTATACATCGGATCGATGATGAACAGGCTGGAGCCCATCACCGGCGGCGTGTGCATCGGCCACACCAGCTGCGTGCCGTAGACGGTGAAGGCATCCAGCAGTGGATGCGTCACCAATGCCAGCTGGATGGCCCAAAACCACCTGGCCGGCGATTCCGCCACGCGCTTGCCGCGAGTCCTGCACAGCCACCAGATCAGACAGCCTAGTATCGGCAGCACGAACAGCGAATGGCTGAAGCTGCGGTGCACCGTCATCAGCGATACGGGATCTGTGGTGGACAAGGCGATGAATAGCGAGTCCAGATCCGGCAGGGTGTTCAGCGCTGCGCCAGCCAACAGGGCGGCGCGTCGGTGTTTGGCGGGAGCAATGACGGCGGCGATGGCGCCGCCGAGGAACAAGTGAGTAACGGAATCCATATCCAGATGCTAACAGTCCTGCACCTGCTGCCGTAGGAGCGACGTGAGTCGCGATGGGCATCGGCGCCGTTGCTGCACATGTGGATCTATCGCGACTCACGTCGCTCCTACGCATTCGGTATCACGCGGCCCTGGGGAGATCCTGCATCACCAGCCGCAATCGTGCCGGCAACGCCGCCAGAATCTCGCCGGTATGCGAAAGCAGGCAGAGGCTGCCATCGGCTTCCTCGCTCAAAGCGGTCAGGCTTTCCACCCAGTCGCCGTCGTTGGCGTAGATCAGACCCTCGCGCTGGATCAGGGCCGCACGGTGGATGTGTCCGCAGATGATGCCGTCCAGGCCACGTCGGCGGGCATCGTCCAATCCCGCCTGCACGAACCGAGTGATGTAGCGTTCGGCTGCGACGCTCTGGCGCTTCAGATATTCGGATAGCGACCAGTAGCGCAGGCCGAAACGCCGGCGCAGCCCATTGACGATCTTGTTGCCGGTCAGGATGCGGTAGTACAGCCAGTCGCCGAAGCGCTCCTGCAGGCCGCCGAAATGGGTGACCGCATCGTAGTCGTCGCCATGGGTGACCAGCAGGCGGCGTCCGTCGGCGGTGACGTGGATGGCGCGGCGGCGGACCTGCATGGCGGGCAGCACCAGTCCGCAGAACCGACGTATGGGCCGGTCGTGGTTGCCGGGGATATAAATCAGCTCGGTACCACGTCGGCGCAAGGCGTGCAGGGCCTCGACCACGCGATTGTGCGCGTGATTCCACGTCGCGCGCTTCTGCGCCATCCACCACAGGTCGACGATGTCCCCCACTAGGTAGAGCTGGCGGCAGTGCAAGGTTTCCAGGAAATCGGCGAACTGCGCCGCATGGCAATGCTTGGAACCCAGATGAACATCGGAAACGAACACCGCCCGGCGCATCGACGGAGTCGCAGCCGCCTTCATACGGCTGCCTCCGCTTGGGATGCAACTGCTTTCAGGTAACGGGCGCGTTTCTTCGGGCGTATGCGCTGCAGATCGACCTCGATCAAGCCGTCGATGGAATCGCTAAAAGCCGGGTCCACGCCGAAGGCGAGAAAACGAGCGCCACCCGGTTCGCATAGCTCCGTGTATTGCTTGTAGAGCATAGGAATAGTGGCGCCCAGGCTGTCCAGGTTCGCCTTCAGCACACCGAAAGCGGTCTCGGCGTCGAGTTCGCCGAACGAGGGCGGCACGTCGCGGTATTGGAAGGGATACCGCGAGATCGCTTTTCCCTCCACTTCACCGTAATAGCGGGCGTAGTAGGCGACGATCTGCTCGCGCGCTGCCAACGGCAATGCCGCGCTTAAGGAAACCGCGCCGAACAGATAGCGCACGTTGGGATGCCGGCGCAGATAGGCGCCTATGCCCTGCCACAGGTAATCGATGCTGCGGCTTCCCCAATACTCCGGCGCTACGAAGCTGCGACCCAGTTCCATGCCTTCGGCCAGGCGCGGTACGACGTCGTCCGTGTATCGGAACAGCGAGGCGGTGTACAGACCTTTCAAGCCATGCGTCGCCAGCGTCGCGGCTCCACGCGCGATGCGATAGGCACCGGCGATCTTCCTGGCGGCCTCGTCCCATAGCACGATGTGTTCGTAATGCGCGTCGTAGGAATCGATGTCCAGGGCATTGCCCGTGCCCTCGCCCACCGCCCGGAAAGTCAGCTCACGCAGGCGGCCGATCTCGCGCAGCAGCGGCGAACCGGCGGGTAGGCGGCCCACGCAAATGCGTTTGCCGTCGCTGGTCTCCCCCAGGATTTCCAACGCGCGCACGGCGTCGCCCAGCACGCGCGGATCGACGGGTGTTATAAGCGTCTGCTGCGGCGGCGCGTTCTCTTCGCTTTTCTTGCCCAGCGAGTACAGGGTCTGGCGCACCCGTGCCAGCGCGGCCTCCGGTTCGGCCGCGCGATCCATCCGCATCACCGATCCCACTCGCAAGGCGATGCGTCGCCCGCTGCGCTTGAACATCTCGCGCGCCAGCAGCGCCGTTCCCATCGGTTTGGACAAGGCGGAGGCGCCGTAGAACAGGGCCGAGTTGCGCGCCTGTATCCGGACCGGCAGCACCGGCGCGTCGTTGTCCATGGCGAAACGCAGGAAACCCCGGCGCCAGCGCGTGTCAGTGATGCCGCGCGCACCCAGGCGCGACACCTCACCTGCGGGAAACACGATCACGCATTGCTCTTCGCGCAAGGCCTGGTCGATCGCCGCCAGGCTCTGCGCGCTGGGCTTTCCGCCCAGTATCCGCACCGGCAGCAGCAACTCGCGCAGACCTTCGATCTGGCCGAGCAGATCATTGGCCACGATCTTCACGTCGGTGCGCACGCTGCCCACCAGATGCAGCAGCGCCAGGGCATCCAACGCGCCGGAGGGGTGGTTGGCGACGATCAGCAGCCTGCCCGACGCGGTGATGCGGCGGCGCTCCACCTGATCGACGGTATAGCGCAAGTTGAGGAAATCGAGCCCGGCCTCGATCAGTGCGAAACCGGTCAGGTGCGCATGACTGTCCAGGAATCCGTAGACATGCTCCAGCCGCGACCACTGCGCCAGCCCACGTAGCAACGGCCGCGCGACGGCGGCGCGGCGACCGCGGAACCAGTGCGGATAGCGTTCGGCCAGTTGCCGTTCCAGGGTGTTCATGAGCTTCGTCCCGCAGCCCGCCCTCGGCGGGTTTCGCCGGCAGCCTGCCCGTGGCGGGCGTCAGCCTGGTTGCGGTTTTGCGGCAGCCAGGTGACAGGCGATTGGCTCGGCTACGCCGATTCCTTAACGCCAATCCCCTCCTGAACCGGCACAATGCACTCCCGACCGGGTGCGTGTATCATGCGCACCCATCTTTTCATCTCGATCAAGGGATATAAGCCGAATGTCCAACTTCCTCTTCACCTCCGAATCGGTCTCCGAAGGCCATCCGGACAAGGTCGCCGACCAGATTTCCGATGCCGTGCTCGACGCCATCCTGGCCCAGGACAAGCGCGCGCGCGTTGCCTGCGAAACCATGGTCAAGACCGGTGTGGCCATCGTGGCCGGTGAAATCACCACCAGTGCCTGGATCGACCTGGAAGCGTTGACCCGCAAGGTGATCGTGGATATCGGCTACGACAGCTCCGAAGTCGGCTTCGACGGCGCCACCTGCGGCGTGCTGAACCTGATCGGCAAGCAGTCGCCCGACATCAACCAGGGCGTGGACCGCAAGAAGCCAGAAGAACAGGGCGCTGGCGACCAGGGTCTGATGTTCGGCTACGCCACCAATGAGACCGACAGCTACATGCCGGCGGCGATCCATCTGTCGCACCGTCTCGTCGAGCAGCAAGCTAAGGTCCGCAAGCAGAAGAACTCCAAGCTGCCGTGGCTGCGCCCCGACGCCAAGTCGCAGGTCACTCTGCGCTACGAGAACGGCAAGGCCGTGGCTATCGACGCGGTGGTGCTGTCGACCCAGCACGATCCGGACGTGAAGCAGAAGGATCTAGTGGAAGCCGTGCGCGAGGAGATCATGAAGCCGGTGCTGCCCGCCAAGTGGCTGCACAAGGGCACCCAGTTCCACATCAACCCGACCGGCAAGTTCGTGATCGGCGGCCCCGTCGGCGACTGCGGTCTGACCGGCCGCAAGATCATCGTCGACACCTACGGCGGCTGGGCCCGTCATGGTGGCGGCGCGTTCTCCGGCAAGGACCCGTCGAAGGTGGACCGTTCCGCTGCCTACGCCGCGCGTTACGTAGCCAAGAACGTCGTCGCTGCCGGCCTGGCCGACCGTTGCGAAGTGCAGGTCAGCTACGCCATCGGTGTGGCCCATCCGACTTCCATCTCGGTCACCACCTTCGGCACCGGCAAGATCTCCGACGAAAAGATCGAAAAATTGATCCGCAAGTATTTCGATCTGCGCCCATACGGCATCCTGCAGATGCTGGACCTGATCCATCCGATGTATCAGCAGACCGCCGCCTACGGCCACTTCGGGCGCAAGCCGAAGGAATTCACCTACACCGACGGCGCCGGCAAGAAACACACCGCCACTTCGTTCTCGTGGGAGAAGACCGACAAGGCCGAAGAGCTGCGCAAGGCTGCTGGGCTGAAGTAACCGGCAGGCCGTTGCTCCCTTCTCCCACTGGGAGAAGGTGCGCGCAGCGACGGATGAGGGCATGGGAATTCCGACCCACGGAAACTCGACGTGATCAGATAGTCCACTCCCTCATCCGCTCTTCGGGCACCTTCTCCTGGTGGGAGAAGGAAACTAGGACGGGCCGCTTTGCGGCCCGTTTCTGTTTCTTACCATGCATGCTCGCCCCATCAATATGGAATACAAGTCTTGACCACAACCGCAGCAGTGCTGGAGCTACTCGAATTGATCGCCACCGACCGCACCGTGCTCGACGCATGGCCGGAGGAGGAGCGTGTGCGCCTGCACAAGGCCATCGCCTCGATCTACCACCCCGAGCCGAAGCTGCGCAGGAAGAAGACCAAGGAGCTGGAACGCGAGCGCCACGCCGAGAAGCTGCGCCGCGCGGACGCGCTGCTGGACCAGACCGGCATCCGCGCCCTGCGCCGCGCGCCGGTGTTCACCACGCCCAACTATTTCCCGCCGGCGGGCTTCGTCGCACAGGACAGCGTGGAGACGGCGCGCGAACCGCTCGAATCTCCAGAGTTGCGGCATTGCTATGTCTGCAAGAAAAAGTACACGCGGGTGCACCACTTCTACGACCAGATGTGCCCCGAATGCGCGGAGTTCAATTTCGCCAAGCGCACCGAACTGGCCGACCTGACCGGGCGCGTCGCACTGCTGACCGGCGGACGGGTGAAGATCGGCTATCAGGCCGGGCTCAAGCTGCTGCGCGCCGGCGCGCATCTGATCGTAACCACGAGATTCGCGCGCGACTCCGCGGCGCGGTATTCGCAGGAGCCGGATTTCGAACAGTGGGGCCATCGGCTGGAAGTGTTCGGCCTGGACCTGCGCCACACGCCCAGTGTGGAAGCGTTCTGCCGTGAACTGTCGGCGAAATACTCGCGCCTGGACTTCATCATCAACAACGCCTGCCAGACCGTACGCCGGCCGCCTGAGTTCTATGCGCACATGATGGAGGCCGAAACCGCCGCTCTGCGCGATACGCCGGAACACGTGCGCAAGCTGCTGGGCAGCTACGAAGGGCTGCGCAGCCATGATTTGTTGCCGCAGGCTTCGGCGCTGCAGGTTGCGATCAAGCAGAGTTTGCCCGAAGTGGCCGGGCTCACGCATGCAGCGGAACTGTCGCAGGTGCCGCTGTTGGCCGAGGAGTTGCTGGGCCAGAAACATCTGTTCCCCGAAGGCCGGCTGGATCAGGACCTGCAGCAGGTGGATCTGCGCGGCCGAAATTCATGGCGTCTGCAAATGGCCGAGGTGCCGTCGGTCGAGCTGCTGGAGGTGCAACTAGTCAACGCCATCGCACCCTTCCTCATCAACGCACGTCTCAAGCCGCTGATGCTGCGCACAGAGAACCGCGACAAGCATATCGTCAATGTGTCGGCGGTCGAAGGCCAGTTCTACCGCAACTTCAAGACCACGCGCCATCCGCACACCAATATGGCCAAGGCGGCGCTGAACATGATGACGCGCACCGCGGCCGCCGATTACCACGGCGACGGCATCCACATGAATAGCGTCGACACCGGCTGGGTGACCGACGAAGATCCGGTGGAGCTGGCCGCCCGCAAGACCGTGGAGGAACGCTTCCACCCGCCGCTGGATATCGTCGATGGCGCGGCCCGCATCGTCGACCCGATCATCCATGGCATCAACACCGGCGAGCATGTGTGGGGGCAGTTCCTGAAGGATTACCGACCCACCGACTGGTAAGCAAACCGTTGTAGAGCCGAGCTTGCTCGGCTGCCGTCGATCGAGCGCGAAAAACTGCTCTTCTCCTCTCCTTTCGTGGGAGAGGATGCCCGGAGGGCAGGAGAGGGGAGCGCGAGGGGAGCGATGCGTGCTTTTCGCTTTTCTTCACTCGACATGACCTTTTCAATTCATTGCCAAGTGCTCCGGCTCACCCTCTCCCGGCCTTCGGCCACCCTCTCCCATCAAGGGAGAGGGGAACAAGATTGGAGTGCCGCCAGCTTCTGTGCGGCGCCATCAAATCGCTAGACGCTCCCTTCGGCTACTATCTCCCGATGGGGAAAGAAGACAACCGCAGGCCGATAGCCGCGCGCGCCAGTAGCTGGGCGCGCGCGCTTAGCGCGTCTCTGGCGCGCTCGTCCATCACTCCGAACCAGATCTCGGTGATCAGCATTTTCTTCGCCGCCGTCGGCGCGATGATGCTGACCTGGGGGATTTCGCCATGGGGTCTGCTGCTTGCAGCGGTTTGCGTGCAACTGCGCCTGCTGTGCAACCTGCTGGACGGCATGGTCGCGGTGGAAGGCGGCAAGCAGACGCCGACGGGCGCGCTCTACAACGAATTCCCGGACCGCATCGCCGATTCGTTGCTGATCGTGGCCCTAGGTTACGCCGCGATGCATCCGTGGCTCGGCTGGCTGGGCGCGTTGCTCGCCGCGCTTACCGCCTACGTCCGCGTATTCGGCGGCAGCTCGGGCTTGGCGCAGGATTTCCGCGGGCCCATGGCCAAGCCGCACCGCATGGCGGTGCTGACCGTGGCCTGCCTGGTCGGTGCAGCGGAATGGCGCTGGAATGGAACGCGCCATTGCTTGCTGCTGGCAGCGACCCTCATCGCCGCTGGATCGGCGCTGACCTGTTACACCCGCATCCGCGCGATCGCTGGCCAGCTGAATCAGAAGGGCTAACACGGTGTTCTCCCGCCTGCTGGTCTTCTTCGTGCAGGTATTCCTCGGCGCGTATCCGCGCTGGGCGGGCTCCAAACCCACGCGCAAGCAGCGCATCTACTTCGCCAACCATTCCAGCCACGTGGATACGGTGGCCTTGTGGTCGGCGTTGCCCCCGCGCCTGCGCAAACGCACACGTCCGGTTGCGGCGCGCGACTACTGGGGTAGCGGCCTCCGCAACTTCGTCGCCCGCAACGGCTTCAACGCGGTGCTGATTGAACGCAACCGCGACCAGTGCGAAGGCGATCCGCTGCAACCGCTGTACGACGCGTTGATTGCCGGAGAATCCCTGATCCTGTTCCCCGAAGGTACCCGCAACAGCGAAATGCAGTTGCTCCCATTCAAGTCGGGCCTGTTCCATCTGGCCACGCGCTTTCCCGACGTTGAATTGATTCCGGTCTACCTGGATAACGCCCGCCGTAACATGCCCAAGGGCAGCCTGTTGCCGGTGCCGCTGATCTGCACCGTGCGTTTCGGCCCGGCGATGCGGCTTGAGCCGGATGAAAACAAAGTGGATTTCCTGCAGCGCGCCCGCGATGCGGTTGTGGCATTGGCATGAATACGAATTTCTCGTCCGGAAGCCTGTCGCTGGACGACTTCCTGCATACCGCCCTCGCCCGCGCCCCGCAGAAATTCTGGTGGGTGATCGCCGGGGTCATCGGCGTGCTGCTGCTGGCCAGCCTGATCGGCTGGATACTGGCCAAACGCAAGCCGGGACCGGTAGTCGACAACCTCAACGCACGCGTGCGCGCGTGGTGGGTCATGGTCGGCGTGCTGGCGGTCTGTTTCCTCTTAGGCAAGATCGCGACGTTGGTGCTGTATGCGTTGCTTTCGTTCTTCGCGCTGCGAGAGTTCCTGACCCTCACGCCGACGCGGCGCGGCGACCACTGGTCGCTGTGTCTTTGCTTTTATGTCGCCATCCCGCTGCAGTACTGGCTGATCGGCATCGATTGGTACGGGCTGTTCGTGATGTGCATCCCGGTGTTCGGATTCCTGTTGCTGCCCGCGCTCTCCGCGCTATCCGGCGACACCGAGAACTTCTTGGAACGCAACACCAAGGTCCAATGGGGCCTGATGCTGACCGTGTACTGCCTGAGCCATGCGCCAGCGCTGATGCTGCTGCGCATTCCCGGCTACGAGGGCCAGAACCTGTTGCTGCTGTTCTACTTGCTGCTGGTGGTGCAGCTGAGCGACGTGCTGCAGTATGTGTTCGGCAAGCTGTTCGGCAAGCATCTGCTCGCGCCGCTGGTAAGCCCTTCCAAGACGGTGGAAGGCTTGGTGGGCGGCGGTCTGTCGGCCGCGGGCGTGGGCGCGGCGCTGTGGTGGATCACTCCCTTCACACCGCTGCAATCGGCCTTGCTGTCGCTGCTGATCGTGCTCTGCGGGTTCCTGGGCGGACTGGCGCTGTCAGCGGTAAAGCGCAGCCTGGGGGCAAAGGACTGGGGCGAGATGATCGAGGGACATGGCGGCATCCTGGACCGGCTGGACTCGGTGGTGTACGCCGCCCCGGTGTTCTTCCACGTGGTGCGTTACCTGTACCAGTAGCCCGTCTTGTAGAGCCGAGCTTGCTCGGCTGCTCTTGATCTGGGCGTTAAAGGCAGCCGAGCAAGCTCGGCCCTACGAGAGACGAGGCCTGTACAATGGCGCCATGTCTCTCATGCAATTGCAGCGCGTCGATTTCAGCATCGGCGGACCGCTCCTCCTCGAACACGTCGATCTCACCCTGGAACCCAACGAGCGCGTCTGCATCGTGGGGCGCAACGGCGCGGGCAAATCCACTCTGATGCGGCTGCTGGCCGGCGAACTGACCCCGGACGATGGCGAAGTACGCCTGCAGAATGGCGTGGTGGTCGCGCGGATGGCCCAGGAAGTGCCGCAGGACACCGCCGGCACGGTGTTCGATGTGGTCGCCGAAGGCCTGGGCGATCTGGGCCACCTGCTGGCGCTTTATCACCACGCGCTGCACGACGGCGACATGGAGGCGATGGGCGATGCCCAGGAAAAGATCGAGGCCCAGCACGGCTGGGACCTGGATCTGCGCGTGCAGCAGGTGTTGACTAAATTGGAACTGCCCGAGGATGCCGACTTCTCCGCGCTTTCCGGTGGCATGAAGCGCCGCGTGCTGTTGGCCCAGGCACTGGTGCGCAAGCCCGATATCCTGCTGCTGGACGAGCCGACCAACCACCTGGACATCGATGCGATCGCCTGGCTGGAAGGCTTCCTCAAGCAGTTCGAAGGCAGCATCGTCTTCGTCACCCATGACCGCAGCTTCCTGCGCGCGTTGGCTACGCGGATCGTGGAAATCGACCGCGGCCAGGTGACCAGCTGGCCGGGCGACTATGAAAACTACCTGCGCCGCCGCGAAGAGCGTCTGCACGCCGAAGCGCAGGAGAACGCACGCTTCGACAAACTGCTGGCGCAGGAAGAGATCTGGATACGCCAGGGCATCAAGGCCCGCCGCACCCGTAACGAAGGCCGCGTTACCGCCCTGAAAGCGCTGCGTCGCGAGCGCTCGCAGCGGCGCGAGTTGAGCGGCAACGTCAATATGGCCGTGTCCGCGGCGCAGAAATCCGGCAAGAAGGTCATCGAGATCGAAGGCATCACCCAGGCCTACGACGGCCGCGTGCTGCTGGATAACGTGTCGACGACGATCCTGCGCGGCGACCGGGTCGGCATCATCGGGCCCAACGGCGCCGGTAAGTCCACGCTGCTCAAGATCCTGCTTGGCGAGCTGCAGCCGCAAGCCGGCGAAGTCACGCTTGGCACCGGGCTGCAGGTCGCCTACTTCGACCAGCACCGCAGCCAGCTCAACGATAGCCTCAACGCGTTGGAGAACGTGGCCGAGGGTCGTGATTTCATCGAAATCAACGGCACCCGCAAACATATCATCGGCTACCTGCAGGATTTCCTGTTCTCGCCCGAGCGCGCACGCGCGCCGATCACCCGCTTGTCCGGCGGCGAGCGCAACCGCCTGTTGCTGGCCAAGCTGTTCGCGCAGCCCTCCAACCTGCTGGTGATGGACGAACCCACCAACGACCTGGACGTGGAAACGCTGGAACTGCTGGAAGAGCTGCTGGGCGAATACAAAGGCACCCTGCTGCTGGTTAGCCATGACCGCGAGTTCATCGACAACGTAGTCACCAGCACGCTGGTGCTGGAAGGCCAGGGCCGCCTCGCCGATTACGTGGGCGGCTACACCGACTGGGTACGTCAGCGTCCGAACGCGTTGTTCAACGCGGAATCCGCGGCACCGGCGAAAGCCTCGCCGAGCCCGGTGCAAACCGCCGCGGTGGTCGCCGAACCCAAGCGCAAGCTGAGTTACAAGGATCAGCGCGAACTGGAACTGCTGCCGGAACGCATCGAGAAGCTTGAAGCCGAGATTGCCGCGCGTGCCGCAGCGATGAATGAACCGAAGTTCTATCAGCAGGACAGCGCCGCGATCCTCGCATTCAACGAAGCCTCAGCGAAGCTGCAAAAAGAGCTGGAACACGCCTACCAGCGCTGGAACGAGCTCGATGCTTGATAGCGGGAAGGCGTAGGAGCGACGTAAGTCGCGAAACATTTGATGCCAAACGGCACAGGTTTCGCGACTTATGTCGCTCCTACGAACATCGAAACACGCGGTGCGCTTCCGCTTTGTCTTTGATCCGACGCTAAAACCCCCGTGAGACGCGGCAAGCGGGTCGGGATAAACCCGAAGGGGCGGCGCACAGGGATGTGCGCCGTTTCCGGAGGCGCAGGAGGCGCCTTACGGAAATTCCCGGCACGCTTGCGGACCCGGCGGCTTCATCGCCGGGCGCGACGTTAGGGTGTGTTTCTTTGGTTACTTTCTTTGCACAAGCAAAGAAAGTGACTCGCGCAAAGCGCGAAACGCTTTTGCTTCGAAGCTAAGGCAAAGATCAAGAGCACCCCTCCTCAATCCTCCCCTGCGCTGCGCGCAAGGGAGGAGGCAGAAGCAGGCACGAGCAAACGCAAAATCAAGATGTATCCCAGCTTACGCTGGGATGACATCATCATTGTTCGCGAGAGGTGCTGGGTCCTCGCCTTCGCCGACATGACGGACCAACAACTAGCCGGTGTTCTGCACGCCCTGCGACACACCGTTCACGCTAGCCACCAGCACACGCAGCAACGCATCGTCCTCGCGCCCACTATCGCGCCAGCGCTTCAGCAGATCGACCTGCAACACACTGATCGGATCCACATAGGGATTGCGCAATCGGATCGACAACGCCAGCCGCTGATCGTTCTGCAGCAGCCACTCGTTGTCGTTGAGCCGCAGCACCCACTTCTTGGTCAGAGCCAGCTCGCGTTCGATCAGCGGGAAGAACTCCTCGTGCAACGGCCCCGCCATGCGCGAGAACATCTCCGCGATGCTCAGATCGCCCTTGGCCAGCACCATGGAAATGTCGTCCAGGAAGGTCTTGAAGAACGGCCAGTCGCGCGCCATTTCCCGCAGCGTCTCCTCGCCGCCCGCCTTGATCACCGCCTGCAGACCACTACCCACGCCGAACCAACCCGGAATGACGGCGCGCGACTGGCTCCAGGCGAAAACCCAGGGAATCGCCCGCAGATTGGTCAGCGCCGCGTCTTCGCCCAAACGCCGGGAAGGCCGCGAGCCCAGCGTCATGCGTTCGATCACGTCGATCGGCGTGGCCTGGCGGAAATAGTCCATGAACTTCGGCGCGCCCACGAAACCGCGATACGCCCGCGTGCTTTCCTTGGCCACACTATCCATGACTTCCCGCCACTTCGCTTCCCGCGGCTCCAGCGGACGCGGGCGCAGGCTGGACACCAACACCGCGCCGGTCGCCTGTTCCAGCGAACGCAAAGCGAGCGCGCGGATGCCGTATTTGCGATGGATCACTTCGCCTTGTTCGGTCACGCGCAAACGGCCATCCACGCTTCCACGCGGCGAGGCGTCCACGGCACGCGTGGTCTTGCCGCCGCCGCGGCTGATGGAACCACCACGACCGTGGAAGAAGGTCAGCTTGATGCCTAACTCTTTAGCCGCCTGCAGCAGTTCCACCTGCCCACGCTGCAGCCCCCAACGCGAAGCGGCGATGCCGCCGTCCTTGCCGCTGTCTGAATAGCCCAGCATCACCATCTGCACGTTGTCGCGCGCTGCCAGATGAGCGCGATAGACCGGATCAGCCAGCAGATCCCGCAAGGTGTCCGGGCCATGCTCCAGGTCATCCACGGTCTCGAACAGCGGCGCGATATCCAACGGCACATTGTCTTGCCCATCAACGAGTCCGCCGCGCCTGGCCAGTGCAAGCACGGTTAGCACGTCGGCGCGATTGTGCGCCATGCTGATGATGTAGGCGCCCAAGGCATCGGTGCCATGCAGCTGCCGCGCTTCGGAAAGCGCGGCGAACACCGCATCCATGCGCAGGTCGATCTCGTCGTCGTTGTGGGGCAGAACGATTTCGCCGCTGGCATAAGGTCCGAGTAACGCTCCCCTTTCCACCGCATCGCGCGATTCCCACTGCTCGTCCTTAAATGCTGCCGCGACCGCGCGCGCATGCACGCTGGATTCCTGGCGCACGTCCAGGCGCGCCAAATGGAACCCGAAACTGCGCACCCGCCAGGCCAGCCGGCGTACGGCAAACCAGCCCGCATGCACGCCGCGGTTCTGTTCCAGGCTGTGCAGGATCAAATCGACGTCGTCGGCGAATTCGCTTGGCGTGGCATAGCCCTCGGCCGCATCGTCCAAGGTCGCCTGCAGGCGCGCGCGCATCAGGTCGTTGAGCAGACGGTACGGCTGGTCGGCGTGGCGCGGCTTGGAGCGCGCGGCGGCTTGCGGCAGCAGCGCACGGTAACGCTCGACCTGCGCTTCGACTTGCGGCGATACGCCGACCATGTCTTTGGACTGGCTCAAGAGCGTGGTCAGCTGACGCAATTCCTTCAGATACAGCTGCAGCACCGAACGACGCTGCGCGCGCAACGTCGCGGCGATGGTGCCCCCATCGACATTTGGATTGCCGTCCATGTCGCCGCCCACCCAGGTGCCGAAGCGCAGCAGCCGTGGCACGTCGATGGCCTTGCCGAAGGTTTCGACTAGCGAAGTCTCCAGGGTTTCGTACAGCACCGGCATGACCCGATACAGAACGTTGGTGACATAGAAGCCGACATGTTCGCGCTCGTCTTCCACGCCCGGGCGCACCGGCGAGGAATCGGCGGTCTGCCACGATGAAGTCAGCGCCATGCGAAAGCGTGCGATATCGGTGGCGCGCTCGCCGGGCGTGCGTTGGCCGTCCAGGTCGTTGACCAGGCTGGCGACCATCAGTTGTTCCTTCTCCAGCAGCGCGCGGCGCACGGCTTCGGTCGGATGCGCGGTGAACACCGGCTCGATGTCGATACGCGGCAGCCACTCGGCCAGTTCCTCCAGAGTCATGCCCTGCGCTTTCAGCTTGATTAGGGCGTCGTGCAAACCGTCGGGTTGCGGCGCGCTACCGCTGCGCTGGTAGTCGCGGCGGCGGCGGATGCGATGCACGCGCTCGGCGATGTTGACCACCTGGAAATAGGCGCTGAAGGCGCGAATCAGCGATTCGGCATGGTGCGGTTCCAGTCCGGCCAGCAATCCGGCCAGCGAGGCCGGGGGCTCGTCACCCTGGCGCCGAGCGATGGCGGTGGTGCGGACCTTCTCCACTTCCTGCAGGAATTCCGGAGAAACCTGTTCGGCCAGCATGTCGCCTACCAGCGCGCCCAGGCGTCGCACATCTTCGCGCAACGGCAGATCGGGGGCGGCGAACTCGAGGCTGCGTGGGTCGTTCATCAGCAAGTGCGTCTCGCAAAGCAGGTGGGAGGCCGAAGCCTAACCGAAGCCGCGGGCATTTTGTGCAATGCGGCATCGGGGACAGCGGCTTGTTCCAGGACAGCAGAATGGGCCTTGTGCACCTCCTGTGGGTCACCCGAATGTCCTTATGGGAACCCGCCGTTCGGTGCCGGTGTCCGCCGGGCTAACCTGACCAGGCCAGCCGCCTTGGGTCATGGCCGGACCCAGCCGTGTTGCCCGTATATCCTTTCATCGCGAATAAGAGATATAATGTCGCGCCTTCGCCGAGGGGCGCTGCGACCGAGACCAATGTGGAGTCCGGCCAGGCTCGGTGAACAGTTCCTGCAACGGCGCCCGGATAATCTGCGATCCAAGATCGCATAGACCGGAGCAATGCCATGAACGCAGTACGCAAATTCTCGACCGACGGCGACTACAAGGTTGCCGATATTTCGCTGGCCGATTGGGGCCGCAAGGAACTGGACATCGCCGAGCACGAGATGCCGGGCCTGATGTCCATCCGCAGGAAGTACGCCACCGCCAAGCCGCTCAACGGCGTACGCGTGACCGGCTCGCTGCACATGACCATCCAGACCGCCGTGCTGATCGAGACGCTGAAGGACATCGGCGCCGATGTGCGCTGGGCCTCGTGCAACATCTTCTCGACCCAGGACCACGCCGCCGCTGCGATCGCCGTCACCGGCACGCCGGTGTTCGCCTGGAAGGGCGAGTCGCTGGAAGAGTATTGGGACTGCACGCTGGACGCGCTGACCTTCCCGGATGGCAAGGGTCCGGAGCTGGTCGTCGACGACGGCGGCGACGTCACTCTGCTGATCCACAAGGGCTATGAGCTGGAGAACGGCTCGAAGTGGGTCGACGAACCCGCGTCCTCGCACGAAGAAGGCGTGATCAAGAACCTGCTCAAGCGTGTGGCCAAAGAACGTCCCGGCTTCTGGCACACCGTGGTCAAGGACTGGAAGGGCGTGTCCGAGGAAACCACCACCGGCGTGCACCGCCTGTACCAGATGGTCGAAGCCAAGTCGCTGCTGGTGCCGGCCATCAACGTCAACGACTCGGTCACCAAGTCGAAGTTCGACAACCTCTACGGCTGCCGTGAGTCACTGGCCGATGGCCTGAAGCGCGCCATGGATGTGATGCTGGCCGGCAAGGTCGCCGTGGTCTGCGGTTACGGCGACGTCGGCAAGGGTTCGGCCCACTCGCTGCGTGCCTACGGCGCGCGCGTGGTGGTCACCGAGATCGATCCGATCAACGCCCTGCAGGCGTCGATGGAAGGCTTCGAAGTCAATACCGTGGAAAGCACGCTGGGTCGTGGCGACATCTACGTCACCACCACCGGCAACAAGGACGTGCTGACCATTGAGCATCTGAGCCACATGAAAGACCAGGCGATCGTCTGCAACATCGGCCACTTCGACAACGAGATCCAGGTCGATGCGCTGAACGAGTTCCCGGGCGTGGTGAAGCTCAACATCAAGCCGCAGGTGGACAAGTACACCTTCCCTGACGGCCGCGCGATCTTCCTGCTGGCCGAAGGCCGCTTAGTCAACCTGGGTTGCGCCACCGGCCATCCGAGCTTCGTCATGTCCAACTCGTTCTCCAACCAGACTCTGGCCCAGATCGACCTGTGGGCGAACAAGGACAAGTACGAACCGACGGTCTACATCCTGCCCAAGAAGCTGGACGAGGAAGTCGCGCGCTTGCACCTGGAAAAGATCGGCGTGAAGCTGACCACGCTGACCACCGAACAGGCCGCGTACCTCGGTGTGGACGTGGACGGTCCGTACAAGCCGGAGCATTACCGCTACTGATCGAAAGCGCGGCGTTCTTCGGTTCGCCGCGATTTTTCAGCCGTCATTCCCGCCTTCGCGGGGATGACGATCCGTTTATACGAACGCGGATACGTCAATGCGCACACCCGTTTCCTTTGAGTTCTACCCGCCCAAGACCGATGAGCAGCGCGCGCAGCTGGACCGCACCGCGGAGAAGCTGAAAGCGCACTCGCCGGAATATGTGTCGTGCACCTTCGGCGCTGGCGGCTCTACTCTGAGCTACACGTCAGAAACCGTCCGCCACCTCAACCAGACCCATGGCTTCGACGCAGCGCCTCATCTTTCCTGCGTCGGCGGCAGCCGCGAGGAAATCCGCGAGCTGCTGCGCCTCTACCGCGCTCTGGGCTGCAAGCGCATCGTGGCGTTGCGCGGCGACCTTCCCTCCGGCATGGGTCATCCAGGCGATCTGCGCTATGCCTCGGAACTGATCCAGTTCATCCGCGCCGAGCATGGCGATGCCTTCCATATCGAGGTTGGCGCCTATCCGGAAACGCATCCGCAGTCCGACGACGCATTGACCGACCTGAAACATTTCAAGGCCAAGGTCGACGCCGGCGCCGATGGCGCCATCACCCAGTATTTCTACAACGCCGACGCGTATTTCCACTTCGTCGATGCCGTGCGCAAATTGGGCGTGGAGATTCCGATCATCCCCGGCATCATGCCCATCTCTAACTACACCCAACTCAAGCGCTTCTCCGAAGCCTGCGGCGCCGAGATTCCGCGCTGGATCGGCAAGCGCATGCAGGCCTTTGGCGACGACGCCGAAGCGATTCGCGAATTCGGCGCCGACGTCGTGGCCGGCCTCTGCCAGCGCTTGGTGGAAGGCGGCGCGCCGGGACTGCACTTCTATACGTTGAATCTCTCCAAGCCGACGATGAACGTGATCGCGCGGCTGCAATAACTCGCGGCCGTAATGGCCAGCCGCAGTAGTGACTCGCTTTTTGTAATGAATATTCTAGAAATGCACCCGCCAGTGTGGGTTCGTCAGGGTTCAGACAAGACGCGTTTCAACACATGATGTAGACAAGCATGCGAACAGCATATTGCTAACTTCATGCACGCGCCGTTGTCATGAACGCCGTCTCCATTTCCACCACGGTTGTCGCCATTGCAGCACTGATCTCTCCTGGATCCGTGCCTGCCGGCACCAGCAGCGGTCTGCAACGTTGCGAAAGCGCCGACGGCGAAGTTGTTTATACCGATCGAGCTTGCGCGACGCTGGGTGCACGACCGCTGCCTTTGCCGGGCGAACTCCTGACCCGCATAGCGCGCGAAGAAGCCGCCTATTCACGTGACATCGATTTCGGCGACGCGCCTGTCCTCGCGAACGTCGGCAGGCGTTCGCCGACTTCGGGGTGCGCACGCAACAAGCGGCAGCTCGCGATGGATATCCAAGGTTCGCTGGCACTGCACAGCGTCAACCGGCTGGCCGAGAGCTACCATTGGGTGGGGAAATCCCATCGGGAGGCCCAGCAGCACATGCTGCGACTGGAAAGAATGGCGGCGCAGCGATTGCAGGACGTGAGGCTGTTCTATGCGCAGATCGGCAGCAGCGCCATGCAGTTCGCTGACGCAGCGACGACCGGCGCCAACGGCGGCATCGTGCAGTTGACCTTGGGCAACGGCGCCAGGCAACAGGTCGTGGACTTGGAAGTGATGCGGTACTCGGGTTGCTACTTCGTGCGGCTTTGAGCTTCTCGCTCGATTCTGTACGGAAGATCCCATTCAGACCACACGCGCGCCTCTGTGGCTTCCCATCGCTGCGGATCGCGGGTTAGGCTGACCGGCGATGCGTACTCTCCTCTTCCTATTTGTATCTCTGCTTTCCATCGGCCTGTTGGCGGTGCCGGGGATGGCCCATGCGCAGGAGGTCCAGCGTTGCACCACCATGAGCGGCGAAACGGTCTACTCCGACAAACGCTGCGAAGACATCGGTGCCATGGATCGCCTGCCGCAGATAACGCCCGGTAGCTCAAGCAGGTCGGGAGGCCTCTACCGCGCCGGCTGTTCGCGGACGCTGAGCGACCTGGTCTACCAGATCACCGCGGCCGTCGAGAACAAGGACGTCAATCGCCTGGCCAGCGTCTATCAGTGGACGGACATTTCCAATGCGGCGGCCAATAGCATCCTCGACAAGCTGCAGGCGGTCGTCGACCGACCGCTGGTGGACATCGTGCCGATACGGCCCGCACCACCGCCTATCGTCGATCAGAATGGGGTCGTGATCGACGACAACAGCGATGGCTACTACCCGCAGACGACGGCGCGGCAGCGCCCGATCGGACTGCGCCTGGAACAGACCCTGAAGAACGGCAGCACCCCCTCGCGCACGGTGTTCGGTCTGCGCCGTAGTTACAATTGTTTCTGGATCACCCTGTGACACCGTCCGTGTAGGAGCGACGTAAGTCGCGATGAGGCGTTCTCCATGACTACCTCATCGCGACTTACGTCGCTCCTACAATGTCCCTGCAATCAAGGAGCCACCGCATGAAATTCCCCGATAAAATCTGGCACAACGGCGTCATCAAGCCCTGGGCGGAAGCCACCACGCACGTGATGGCGCATGCCATCCACTATGGTTCTTCGGTGTTCGAAGGCATCCGCGCCTATGAGACGCCGAAAGGCACGGCGGTGTTCCGCCTCAACGACCACAACAAGCGTCTGTTCCAATCGGCCAAGATCTACGACATCGAGATTCCCTACACGCTGGCAGAGATCAATGTGGCGTGCAAGGAAATCATCCGCGTCAACGGCCTGAGCAAGGCGTACCTGCGCCCCATCGTGTTCCGCGGCTACGGCGGCGTAGGCATCGCGGCGGACACGCCGATCGACATGGCCATCGCGGCGATGGAGTTCGGGCGTTATCTTGGCGAAGACGGCATGGAGAAAGGCATCGACGCCTGCGTCTCCAGCTGGCAGCGCTTCGCACCCAACACTCTGCCTGCGGGCGCCAAGGCGGGCGGCAATTATCTTTCCGGACAGTTGGTGACGCGCGAGGCGCGCCGCCATGGCTACGGCGAGGGCATCGCGCTCGCGTCCACCGGCTTGCTCAGCGAAGGTGCGGGCGAGAACCTGTTCCTGGTGTTCGAAGGCGCCTTGCATACCACGCCCGCCAGCGCTTCGTTGCTCGCGGGCATCACCCGCAATTCGATCATTCGCTTGGCCCGCGACAACGGCATCGAAGTGATAGAGCGCGATCTGCC
>Ga0307513_10002298_pt1 | contig 26682 bp, 16 predicted proteins | sample 15_EM_MG_FD_202174 | JGI IMG/M metagenome (GOLD analysis project Ga0307513, IMG submission 202174) | Populus trichocarpa ectomycorrhiza microbial communities from riparian zone in the Pacific Northwest, United States - 15_EM | ecosystem: Host-associated > Plants > Roots > Unclassified | place...
CTCCGCTTCGAAGGACTGGTGTCGGCCGACAGCATCGGCCAGGTGAAGGCCGGTCAGCACGTGTGGTTCAAGATTCACGGCTTCAGCACCGATGAATTCACGGGCGTGATCATGCGCGTCAATCCGGCCGCCAACGTCACCACGCGCCAGGTCGAAGTTCTCGTGGCCTTCGACGATGCGAAGAAGCAGCCGAACGTGGCCGGCCTCTACGCCGAGGGACACGTCGAAACTCAAAGCAGCGCGACACTGAGTCTTCCCAGCGCATCCATCGTCAACGAAGGCGACAACTCGTTTGCATGGCGCGTCGACGGTGCGAAGCTGCAGAAGGTCGCGCTGACGCTCGGCGATCGCGACCCGCGCACGGGCTCGTTTGCGCTGCGCGCTGGTCTCGCCGAGGGCGACAAGGTGCTCAGATTTCCGAATGCCTCGCTGAAAGACGGGCAGGAAGTGCAGACCGGTGCCGGGGCAAAACCGGCAATCGTGGCGGAAAAATAGCGGAGGCTTCCGATGTTCCTTTCCAACTTCAGCATCAAGCAGCCGGTCACCACGGTCGCCATCGTGATCGTGCTCATGTGCCTGGGGCTGCTGGCGCTGAAAAATCTGCGCGTCAACCAGATCCCCGACGTCGAAAACCCGGTGATGTCGATCAGCTTCCCGTATCCCGGCGCGTCGCCGGAAACGGTGGAGCGCGAGATCATCAACCGCGTTGAGAAGCCGCTGCAGAGCATTCCGCAGGTCTACGAGATCTGGTCGAACGCGTCGGAGAGCAGCGCCAACTTCACCATCATCTTCGATTTCAAGAAGGACATGTCGGAGGCGGGTGACGAGATCCGCAATGCGATCGCGTCCGTGCGCTACAAGCTGCCCATCGAGATGCGTGAGCCAGTGCTGTGGCGGCGCGATCCGGCGTCGGATCCGATCGTCAACCTGGGTCTGTCATCGACCAAGCAAACGCATGCCGAGATCTCCCGCTATGCGGAGGACGTGCTCGCCGACCAATTGCGTGGCATCGACGGCGTCTCCGTGGTCAACGTGGATGGCGCGCTGCATCGCGAATTGTCCGTGCTGCTGCACGCGCAGAAGATGCGCGAGTACAACGTGTCCGCGGGCGAGGTCGTGAACGCGCTGCGCGCGCAGAACACCAACGCGCCGGTCGGCCGCATCAAGGGCACGATGGACGAGCAGAATATCCGCCTCGTGGGCCGCATCGAGCGACCGGCCGAGTTCAACGACATCGTCGTGAAGCGGCAGGCGGGCGAGATCGTGCGGCTCGGCCAGGTGGCCACGGTCGAAGACGGATTCGCCGAGCCGAGCAGCTACAGCTTGCGCAGCGGCCAGCCCAACGTGGGCCTGTCCATCATCCGTTCGCGCGAAGCCAGCACGGTTTCGGTGGCCGAGCGCGTGCGCAAGGAAGTCGAAGAGATCAACAAGACGCTGCCCGAAGGCACCAAGCTCGAGATCACGCGCGATGGCGGTGAGGAAGCGTCACAGAACCTCAACAACGTGATCCATGCGCTGATCTTCGGCGCCGGCCTCACCATTTTCGTGGTGTACGCGTTCCTGAATTCCTGGCGCTCGACGCTGATCACCGGCCTGTCGCTGCCGACCTCGGCGATCGCCGCCTTCATCGCCATCTGGCTCTGCGGCTTCACGCTGAACTTCATGACGTTGTTAGGTCTGTCGCTGGCCATCGGCGTGCTCATCGACGACGCCATCGTGGTGCGCGAAAACATAGTCCGGCACATGGAACGCGGGGAAGACCGCATCACCGCGGCGCGCAATGGCACCGCGGAAATCGGTCTCGCGGTGACGGCCACCACGTTCTCGATCGTCGCGGTGTTCGTGCCCGTGGCGTTCATGGGAGGCGGCGCCGGCGAGTGGTTCCGGCCGTTCGCCGTCACCGTCGTGTCGTCGGTGCTGGTGAGCCTCTTCATCTCGTTCACGCTCGACCCGATGCTGTCGGCCTACTGGGGCGACCCGCCAGGTTATGCGCACTCGGAGCGCCGCGGGCTCGGCAAGGTGTTCGCGCGCTTCAACGTGTGGTTCGATCACCAGGCCAACCGCTACGGCAAGGTCATCGAGTGGGCGTTGCATCACCGCATGTACATGGCCTTTGGCGCGGTGTTCCTGCTGGTCGCTGCGCTGGCTTACCAGGGAAAGTTCGGCCGCAGCGAATTCCTGCCCAAGTCCGACTACGGAACGCTGGCCATCGAAGTGCGCACGCCGTCATCGACCAGCCTCGAATACGCGCGCAACAAGGTCGAGAAGGCCGCGGAGCTCGCGCGCCAGATCCCGGAAGTGAAATCCACCGACAGCCGCGTCAACTCGACCGGCGGCCGTGTCTGGGTGGACGTTGGCGACAAGACCGACCGCGATCGTGGACTCGGTGACCTCGCCGCGGATCTGCGCGGGAAACTCAAGTCGCTGGTCGGCGCGGAATACGTGGTGCTCGACGACCTCAACAATGGCGCGCGCAAGCCGGTGCAGATCCAGTTCTACGGCGCGGATTCGCGCAAGCTCATGGAGCTCACGAACCAGTTCATGGACCAGATGCGCAAGATCCCGGGCGCCGTGGACGTGGGTTTGTCCGAGCAGGATCCCAAGGACGAGCTGCGTATCGAGCTCGATCGCGGCCTGGCGAATCAGCTGGGCATTTCGGTGAACGATGCCGCGCAGACATTGCGCGTGGCGTTCGCGGGCGTGGAAGTGGGCGACTGGGTGGACCCGACCGGTGAATCGCGCGACGTCGCCGTCCGGCTGTCACCCGAAGACCGCCTCGATGCCTCCAACATCGAACACCTGCCGATCGCCGTGACCGGCACCAACATGATGGTGCCGCTCGAGCAGATCGCGACCATCACCATCGACAAGGGCCCGGCGCGCATCCAGCACTACAACGGCAAGCGCACCGTGACGGTGTCCGCGAACGTGCAGGGCGTCGACGCCGGTACCGTGAGTTCCACGGCAAAGAAAATGGCCGATGCCATGGAGTTCCCCGCCGGATTCGGCGTCGGCCTCGGTGGCGCGTCGCGCGATCAGAATGAGCTGTTCGCGGAAATGGGTATCGCGCTGCTCATGGGCATCTTCGTGATGTTCCTGGTGCTCGTGATGCAGTTCGGCTCGTTCACCGCGCCGCTGCCCATCATGTTGTCGTTGCTGTTCTCGCTGATCGGCGTCGTGCTGGCGCTCAATCTCACGGGCGGCTCGTTGAATCTCATGAGCCTCATCGGCGTGATCATGCTCATGGGCCTCGTGGCGAAGAACGCCATCCTGCTGATCGACTGCGCGCGCGAGGAAGAAAGGCAGGGCATCGATCGTGAAGAAGCGCTCATGCATGCCGGCCGTGTGCGCTTGCGGCCCATCCTCATGACCACGTTCGCGCTGATGGCCGGCATGATGCCGGTGGCCATCGGCGTCGGCGAAGGCGGCGAATTCTATTCACCCATGGCGGTGGCCATCATCGGCGGCACCATCGTGTCGACGATGCTGACGCTGCTTGTCGTGCCGAGCTTCTATGACAGCATCGAGATCGCGCGCGAACGCTTCTGGATCAAAGCCCACGCGCGCGGGGCACTTGGCAATCCGGCCACGGCGTTCCTGATCACGCTTGCCGAGGCGTTCATCACCGTCATGTTCCTGCGTTTCTTCTATCGTGCGGTCCGCTCTGTGATCGGTCTCGCCACACCGGCGGAACATCCCGTGGAGCGAGCCGCGCGGCTGGCCGGGCTGGCGCCGCCGCCTGGCTTCATCGCACGCCCCAAGCGCTGGCAGCACAGTGGGTTCCGGCGCGATGACGCATACGGCGTCTCGACGCCGGTGTCCCCCGATCCGGGGACGGCTGAACCCAAGCCGAAACCGCGCTGGAAGCCGATCAAGGCGAGCTGATCAGCGGCAAAGCCGGGAGCGACACCCGGCTTTGCCGATCGATCACTTCAATTGGTGACCTGCAGCCACTGCTGCGTGGTCATGCCGATCTTGCCGGCGCCCGCGCCCTGGGGGCCAGTGAGCAGCCCGGGTAGAGCGTCCAGCGAATCGAGCGTCATCGGATAGCTAGGCGTGCCGTTGGCCCAATCGAACGGCACCTGCGGCGCCTGCGTGGGCCCGAAAGTGCTGCCCACTGCGTCGCTGTCGCCCGTCCAGCTCGCCCACTCGAACCCGCGGTCCAGGAACGGATTCTGCTGCGAAGTCACCGGCATGTACGCGGTGTCGGTGGTGAGCAGGATGTGCTTGTTGCCGAACCCGCGGATCGCACCCGTGTACGCGGGGTTCGTCACGGCGGTCTGGTTGTTCCGGAACGGCGTGAGCACCCCGAAGAATATGCTGTTCAGGACTTCCACGGCGCCACCCTCGGTCGAGATGGACGCTTGCGAGGTGATGCCGAAGCTGTAGGTGGAGCTCAGCTGCGCGGCGAGCGCCGGGTTGCCCGCCACGATACCGTCGCGCATCGCCTTCACGAGTCTCGCGTTCGAGCTGTCGACGTACAGGTTGTATACCTGCACATCGCCCGTTCGGAGCCGCGGCATGCGGTCCTGCAGATCCTTGTAGTAATTGTGATGCAGCGTGACCGTGTAACTGGTGAGGCCTTCCATGTCGGTGGAGCCGATCAGGTGACCCTTCTTTTGCGGCAACGCGATGTCGAGGACCTGCTGCGGCGAGAAAGCCGTACGCAGCGCGTTGTACATGGGATTGCTGGTGCGATTCGTCTCGAGATCATCGAACTGCCGCTGCACGAAGCTTCCCGCACCGGTGGCCGCGGGGACCACTTCGCTCCAGGATACGGTGACCGCGCTCGCGCCTTTCTTGATGTCGAGCACGCCGTCGTACGACTTGGTGAACGTGCAGTGGTCGACCCAGATGCCCGAGGTCGGGCCGCCATCACCAATCGTGACGAAGTCCCAGTCGTTGGAGTCGTAGGAGCCCTTGGTCGCCTCGTCCCATTCCCACAGTTCGTCGAACTTGAGATTGCGCAGGATGAGGTTGGTGCCGCCCTTGATGTTGAACTCGGCGTGGCGGATCGTCGCGCCGTTGCGCGAGAAGATCGTGAGGCCATTGAAGGCCTGGATGTCGAGCAGTGTCACGCCGCTCGCGATCAGCGCGGGATGTTTCTTCGCCGCGATGTTCTGCCGTAGAGGATTGCTCGTCGGCGGCTGCAGCAGCGTGCCCACTTCGTTCCAGCCCATGTTGAGGTCGTTCATGATCTCGATGACCTTCACGGGATTGGAAAGCGACGCCTTCGCATCCTTGAGCGCCGCCACCAGCTCGGTGGCCGTGGTCACCTTGCGATAACGCGAGTCCGTGTCGGGAATGTTGCCGCCGCCCGTGACCGGGCCCGCGGCATATCCCTCGAGGTTGTAGCGCGGCGCATTGGACACCAGCGCGGGTTCTGGCGGCGTATCGCCACGCGAAAGATCTTCGGGGTGCGTCGAGCCCGCAGGTGGAGGCGTCGGATCGCCACCGCCGCCACCCGATGTGCCGGAGCCGATATCGCCGGTGAACTCGTTGGGGCCGATGATCTCGTTGCCCGCGGAATCGCGAATGTGCACATCGCTGAAGGTGGCCGAGGCGCTCGCGGTGTTGCTGCTCGAGCTGATCATGAACCCCACGAACACCGATGCGGGCAGGCCGGCCGTGAAGGTCTGGACCGCCGAGCTCACGTAGGTCACGCCTCCATCCGCCGATGCCGCGGCCAGGTAGGTACTCCCGGTGCGCGTCAGCTTCAGGTACCGCACACCGGTGCCGGTCGCGGCGATCGCGCTGTTTGAATTGCTGGTGGCGGCAGCGAGGCGGTGCGTCCTGAGGAACGAGACAGGCGACGTGGTCGCCAGCGTGGAGGACGCATAAACGAAATTGTTGCCCGTGGGAACCAGGTCCGGCGTCAACAGCAATCCGGTGCGTCCCTGGTTGCTGACCAGGCCGCCGAAGTCGAACCCGTCGAGCCGCGCCGTCATCACGAAATCGCCGGTGACGCTGGCATACACGAAGTGGAACACCTGCTGCGTGCTCTCAACTTTGCCCCGGGACGAGATGTTCAGGGCAGTTCCGTCTTCGTTGGTGCTGTGCGTGCCCTGCGCGGTATTGGCGCCGTTGTTGAAATCGATGCTCTTCCACACCGACTCTTCCGGCGGCAGCGTGATGTCGTAGCCGCCGCTGGTGAGGAGGCTGTCGGAGAAGCCGGCTGCGCAGGCCACCGCTTTCAGGGTCAGGGAATTCGCGATCTCGATCGCGCCACCGTAGGTCGAACCCGTGGAGCAGTTCGGTTCCGAACCGTTGGTGGTGTAGCGGAAGGTGGCGGCGGGAGTCGCCGACGTGAGCGTGACCTGTTGGGCGCCGGTGTATTCGCCGGGTGCCGGATCGAACACCGGTGGCGCCGCGGGCGGCGTGATGACATACGCGGCGGTGGCCACGGCGCTGTCGATCTTGCCGGCAGCGCAACCGATAGCGCTCAGGGTGGTGGACTGCGCCACTTCGATTGGGCCGGCGTACACGGCGCCGCCGGCGCAGGTCGCCGGCGTGCCGTCGATGGTGTAGCGAATGCTGGCATCGGCGGTCGCACTGGCGATGCTCACCGACTGCGCCGCGTTGTACGTGCCAGCCTCGGGAGTGAATACCGGCGTCGCCACCGTCTCCGGCGGCTTGATGACGTAGGCCCCGGTGGTGATGAGGCTTTCGGCGCGCAGTAGTGCGCAAGCCATCGCCTTGAGCGTGGTGTTGGCGGCGACCGCCACCGGCCCGGAGTAGATAGTGCCGTGCTCTTTCTGGCAGCTCGGCGCAGTTCCGTCGGTGGTGTAAATAATGGTGGCGCCGAACGTCTGCGAGCTGATCGCGATGTATTGGGTGCCCGTGTAGGTTCCCGGCGCGGGGCTGAACACAGGCGCGTCCGCCTTCTTGCAACCCGTGAGCAAACCGGTGGTGAAAAGCACGAGCACGCCCAGGCGCGCCGCGGCAGCGAAATTCTTCATCGAGTTCCCCTCGTCATTGTTGTACGTCACATGCGGGCCCGGTGATCTTGGCCACCGGTGTCATACCGCATGCTACCGGTGTCATCCTGAGTCGGACCGGGCGGCGCGTCAACTCGCCAGTTTTACTTAAGGGGGACTTTTCACGGGCCGGATCGTTCGCCGAACAACTGCTGGACGTTCTCGAGGGCGATGGCTTCGTCGTACAACTTGAGTTCGTCGACGAGTCCGTTGTACGGCGTGTCCCAAAAGTTGACGCCCAACGCGAACTGCGTGGTGGGCGCTGGCGTGAACACGTCGGGGAAGTTGGCCATGGTGTTTACCAGCGCGCCATTCAGATAGAGATTGAGCGTGCCGTTGTTGACCACCATGACCAGGTGCGACCAGGCGCCGGTGGGGATCGCGGAATTGAACGTGCCGTCGAACCACTGCGTGCCCGACCACAACATGGTGTGCTGTGCACCACCGGGTCCGCGCGGTACCAGGCTGATCCAGCTCGCATCGGTGGCCCAGCCGAAGAACGCGGTCGTGAATTGCGTGGTCACGGTGGGATTCAGCCACATCGAGAGGGAATAGCTGCGGTCGCGGATGAGATTGTCGGGCAGGCGCACGCCGGTGCTACCGTTCAGCAGCAGCGCGCGGCCCACGGCGCCGTTCACGAAGGAGACGCTGCCGCCGCTTTCGAACACGCGGCTGCCGGTTGGCAATCCCGGTGCGCGTGCGCCCGAGGCCTCATTGAGATTGTCCTCGAAGCGATACGCAGCCACCGGTACCGGCGGCGCCAGCGACTTCACGCGAACCGCGAAGCTGCGGGAGGAGAGCTGGCCGCCGAGCGAAACCGTGGCGGTCAGTGTGACATCCACGTCCGGCTGGTCGCGGCCGGGGCGGGTGATGCGGCCGCGATCGCTGAGCACTGACGGATTGGACGATGCCCAGCTGATCGCGCTGGCATACGCGCCGCTGCGCGGCAGCTTGAGGTCTTCGCGCACCGCACTCGTGTCACCGAGATCGAGCATTGATGCCGCCGAGGTCAGCAGCTCCGGAATGGACAGGTGGTCGATGTCGAGCGCGCGGATCTCCTGGGCGCTCAACGCCGCCTCGTAGAACTTGAGCTCGTCGATCGAGCCGTTGAACGGCAGGTCCCAATAGTTGACGCCCAGCGCGAAGATGCCGGCCTGGGTGCTGAAAAAGTCCGCGATGTTGCCCGCGTTGAAACGCCGGACGCCGTCGATGAACACCGACACCACCCCCTTGTTCACCGAGAAAGCCAGGTGTCTCCAGGCATTGGGCTCGATGCGCAGACCCGCACTGCCGTCGAACCACTGGTCGCTGCCGCTCCACAGCATGGTGTTGCCGTCCCAGCTTTCCGGCAGGAACGACAGCCACCGTGTGGAATAGGGGAACCCTGCGCCGTCCAACCGCTCATTCACTGCCGCGAAGAAAGCCGGAGTAAAACGCGTGATCGCACGCGGGTTGACCCAGAACGACACCGTGTATTCGTAGTTGCTGATGAGCCCCGTCGGCAGACGCACGCCGTTGCTGCCATTCAGCCGCAATGCCTGGCCGAGATGGCCGGCGTCGAAGCCCACCGTGCCCGCGTTCCACAAACGATTGCCCGTGGCCGTGCCCTGGCCAAAGCGGCCGAGTGACTCGACCAGTGAATTCTCGAAGTCGAATTGCGCCACGCGATTGAAAGGCTGCCGCTGCGGTACGGTGACCTGGAAGATTCGGCTGGTCGTTTGACCTCTGAACTCGAGATACGCGGTCAGCATGACCACCTGGTCGCCGGCGCCCACGTCGGGCCGAGTGACCGTGCCGTCGACGCCGATGATGTTCTCGTTGCTGGTAGTCCAGACGATGCTCGTGCCGCGAGCGCCGGCTGTCGGCAGTGTGAGCGAATTGTCCTTGGCTGCGGACGGCAGGGTGAGGGCGGCAGCGACATCGGCCACCACGTCCTGTGGCGAGCGCGGAGCCATGCGTGATCCCCACAGCGACACGCCTTTCGGCGAAACCGCCGTGAAAATCGGCGTGAGCGCGCCCGCGGCTTCATTCCACTGCCACTGCAGCACGCCCTCGAAGAGATCGGTCGTGCCCTGGAGGTAGATAGTGATGCGATCGGGATCCGTGACGTCGCGCTTGAATTTGCCGACGACATCTCCCGTGATGGTTCCATTCGCGTTCAGCGAGACGTACACCGACTGCTTCGCGGTGCGGTTGATGTCCTTGCCGAGATTGATCAGCTTGTAGTCGCCGAGAACGTCTCCCGTGTCGACCACGTTGTCGCCCTGGATGGGCACGTAGCGATGCGGTGAAGCGACCAGCCAGCCGGCCTTGTTCACGAACATTTCGTGCACGCGGATCGCGTGCCCTTCGCCGCGATTCGGGAAACGGGTATGCGTGATGAGCAGGTGCTTCTTCGTCGCCGCGTCGTAGTACGCCGAGTTGTGGCCGGGCGAGAGATAGCCAATCGGAGACTCGCTGTCGCCGACCGCCGAAGCGAAATTGAAACCACCCATGAGCTTTACGCCGAACGGCGCGATGCTGTCGAAACCGCCGCGTGCATTCACCATGTCGCGGCCCTCGGCGTCGAGGAATGGTCCGGCCGGACTCTTCGAACGCGCGATGCGGATGTTGTAGCCGTCGTTCGCCGCGAGGCCGCCGAACGACATGAACAGGTAGTAGTAGCGCGACTTGGGGCTGTACAGCATGTAGCCGCCTTCGATGGCGCTGTGGTCGCCGCCGGCGAGATGCCTGCCGTACCCTTGCCCAGGGAGCGGCTTGCCGGTGGTCTCATCCATTTCCAGGATGAAGATGCCGCCCGAATACGAGCCGTAGACCATCCACAACTTGCCGTTCGCGTCGTAGAACGCGTCGGGGTCGATGGTGTTCGGCTGGATGCGCGCGTCGTAGCTGGTGACGCCTTCGGGCGCGTAGCCCGCGGCAATTTCCGCGGGCGTCATGCCGGAACGCAGGAAGATACCCTGGTCGACGAACGGGCCGTCGATGCGATCTGAAATGGCAACGCCGAGATACGAGCGCGGCCCGGTGCACTGGCCGGCCGGCGGAATGCCGCAAAAGCTGTAATAGAACCGGTACTTGCCGTCCTTGAGCTTGATGACGTCCGCGGCCCAGGAGCCCGGAATGCCAGTCCACAGCGTGCCTTCGAGCGGGATGGTGCTCCACAGGGGATTCGCCGCGTCCACGCCGTTGGCGATGTACTGCCAGTTCATGAGGTCGGTGCTGCGCGCCGCCGCCAGGTGCGAACCGAAAACGTAGAAGGTGCCGTCGTCGGCGCGGATCACGGATGGATCGTGCACCGCCAGATCGTTGAGGGTGATGGTGGCCGGGTCGGCCGTGGGATCGGGATAATCGAAGAAGCAGCCGGTGATCACGAGCGCTACGCCTGAGGCCAGCGCGAATTTCATTCTGTTCATCGATCCCCCTAACTACCGGCGATTCTTCTTGCCGGCAGGGCGATCGTAATCCTGCGTCAAATGGCTGGCCAATACGGGTCTTGGTATCGCGCGGCCGTCAATCGGAATCCTTCACCGCGGAAAGCTGAAACCCACTTCGCCTTCGATGAAACCGGTGAATTGCGCCGCCTGTGACTGCGGCCCCAGCACATCGGGCAGCGCGAACTTGGTGCCGATCGGCGGCACGGCGTGCAGGAACGACCAGCCGAGGTCGGGCAGCTCGAGGATGGGCTTTTCGGCGGGCGTCGGCGCATACAGGCCGAAGTAGGGGATGTTGCCGTTGTTGCGGATGACCACGTTTCCGGAGCGGGTACGCAGCTCGAGCCAGCTCCACGCACCGAAGAATCCCTCGAACTCGGGATATTCGTAACTGACGCCCGGTGTCGAACGCGAGTAGTTTGCTTCGTGCAGGCCGAACGTGGTTCCCGCCAGTCGATTCTTCCAGATGCGGTACGGGCCTTCGCCCACCCAGCGTTTGCCAAGCACGCTCTTTTCCGGATAGTCGAACGTCACGCCGAGAATGTCGGCTGCACCTTCGTAGGCGATGCGATAGGTCAGGATCAGCTCGTCGCCGCGAATCTTCCACGACACTTCGCGAAGGGCGCCGTCGTATTCCGCGCGCGCCAGTGTGGAATCTTCCGGAGCGAGCTCGAGCGCGCGCAGCGTCGAGCGGCCGGCGACGTCGATGAAACTGCGCTGCTTGGGCGCGCGCTGCCACGCAGCCAGGCGAGGGCCGCGCAGCGGAACGCTGCGGCCGTGTGCGTTGAGATTCGCGAGCATGCCGGTGACAGGATCGAATTCGAGTGTGTAGCTGCCGGACGTCACGGTGTTGCCGTGTCTGTGGATACGCGGCTGCGCAACACCCGCATCGCGCGGGGCGGTCGCGTCGCCCCTGACTACCCAGGTCCAGAGATCCTGGCCGCGCGGATCGAGCGCCGTGATTTCGAGCAGTTGGTTCGCGCCGAGCGTGCTGACGCCCACCGGGAGTTGCCATGCCACGCTGTTGCCCGGCGCCAGGTCCGGCAGTGGCGCGCGGCCTTCGCCGATGCTTGCCACCACGCCGCCTGCGCCGGCGGCGGGCGTCCGGATCACGCGCCACCGCACAGTGCACTGGGCCAGGTTGGTGAAGTCGTAGTGATTCGCAACCTTCATGTTCACGCCGTGGTCGGCGAAGTTGAGTTCGCTCAATTCAACGGGCGACCAGATCTGCTTCACTGCGAAGTAACTGCCTTCCTTTTCATGGTGCGCGCCGACGATGCCGTCGGGAGCGGCGTTGCCCATGTTGTCGATGCGTCCGTTCTGGTCGGTGCGCTCGATGCCCTCGTCGGCAAACACCCAGAAGAATCCACCCGCCACGGTGGGACTGCGGCCCATGACATCCCAGTAGTCGCGAAAGCCCGCGCCGATGCCGCCGTCGTAGAGTCCGTGCAGGAATTCCGTGGGCATGAAGATGTCGGGTCCGGCGCTCAAACGAACCGTGCTGTCGTAGTTCTCGTAGTGGTCCGTGTTGATCCCGCTGTGAATCGACCATGGATGCAGCACCGGGCGTCGCTGCGGATCCCACCGGTCGAACTCGCCGTCGTTCTCGCGGTTCCAACCGCCTTCGTTGCCGTTGTCCCAGAAAAGAATGCTGGGGTGATTCACATCGCGCCGCACGATCTGGCCGATGAGCCGCGCACCGGTGGGCGTGTCGTAGAAGCCTTGCCAGCCGGCGAGTTCATCGAGCACGTAGAGTCCGAGCTCGTCCGCGGCCTCGAGGAACGCGGGGTCCGGTGGGTAGTGCGACATGCGCACCGCGTTCATGTTGGCGCCCTTGATCAGTCGCACGTCGGCGTAGTTCTGCTCGCGCGTGAGCGTGCGGCCGGTTTTCGGATTGAAGCTGTGACGATTGATGCCCTTGAGCACGATCTTGTGGCCGTTGAGATAGACCCCATCGCGCGGCCGCACTTCGAAAGTGCGGAAACCGAAGCGTTCGCGGCGCTCGTGGACCACGTCCGCGCCGGTTTCGAGAGTGAACTTCACCGAGTAGAGGTTCGGAGTCTCTGCGCTCCACAGCGCGGGCGAAGAGAACGCGCCCCGGATGATTGCGGTGTCGCCGGAAATCGATTCGGCGCGCAGCGCTTCACCCAGCGGATTGCCTGCCGCATCGAGCACCTGTGCCCGAAGCTGGGCTCCCGGTGGAGCCGGCCGGTTCAGATGCGCGCGCGCGTAGAAGCTGCCATCAGCGCGTGCGTCGATCGCGGTCCATGCGATGTGATCGCGAGGCCGCGCTTCCAGCCACACGGGCCGGTAGATGCCGCCGAAGGTCCAGTAGTCGCCGCGCCGCTCGGCGTGGTTCACGCTCTGGTTGGACGACTCCTTCGAAACCACGACTTCAATTTCGTTTCGGCCGGGCTTCACGAGTTTCGTGATGTCGTAGCTGAAGCGATAGAAACCGCCCTGGTGCGAAGGGCCCGCGGACTGGCCGTTGATGCTCACGCTCGTGTCGGTCATCGCCGCCTCGAACACGATGTGAACATCGCGCCCATCCCACGCGGCCGGGATCTGGAATTCGCGCCGGTAGGTGCCGGTCTCCTTCGGGATGACCGGATCGTCGTCCGGCTTCCCGCGCCCTTGCGTGCCGTAGTAGTAAGCGCCGAAGCCCTGCTGCTCCCAGCAGGATGGAACTTCGATGCGCGTCCAAGCTCTTCCTTTGCTAGGGCTGCCGCGTCCGGCGACCAGTTTGAAATCCCAGTAAACGGGCGTCTCGCCGGCTCCACCCATGCCCGAGAGCGGCAGCACGAGAGTTTCGGAAGGCGCGCTCAAGGCCGGCGCGGTGAACGCGAGCGCTGCGAGCCAGGTGGGAAATCGGAACACGGCTAGTCAGTTCACTTTCGCGCGTACGCCAGGCACTCGATGGCGGCGAGCCCCCACTGCGCCGTGGAGTTCGTCGAGACACCGGGCGCCTCGTCGACCGGGTTCAGAACTGCCGGCGCCTCGATCTGGTTGGCCTTGAACTGCTGGCGCGCGCCGTAGCCGCTGCGGCCCTCGGTGAGTTCCTTCCACGCGCGTGCCGCGAGGGCGGCGTCATTCTTGCGGCGTGCCGCGTAAGCGGTGAGACGCGCGTGCCCCTGCTGAAGATTGATGCTGCCGAAACTTTCGCCGAGCGCCGCCTTCTGCTGTTCGTCGGTGCCGTTGTACAGCTCGCAATACAGCAGCCACGCGCGTTCGAATTCCGGAATGTCCAGCAATTCGATGAGCTCGGCACACACTTCGGGCAGACCGAAGGCCGCCGACAAGTGCGATACGTTCAATCCCTGATCTTTCGAGATGTCGAACGCGCCGGTGACGAGGTTCATGCGCTCGCCGCCCGTGAAGAATCCCTTGGGCTGTGCGGCAATGGACTTCATGCTTGCGATGAGCCGGTCGCGCATCTTCGTGTCGCGCGTGCGTTCCCATTCCGTGAGCCAGGCGCCGGCGATCGATCCCCAGTCGGTGCCGAAACCGAGGTGCGCGAAGTCCTCGTTAACGTCCACCTGGCGCGACTCGGCGCCCGGCAGTTTGCGAGTCGCCAACACGGTGCGCAGCGTGCGAGCGGCTTCGATCTGCTCGCGCATGAGATCGCCGACGCGTTCGTCAGCCGTGAGGAAGTAGTAGTAGCGGCGGTTCAACGCCGTGCTGATGCGCAGTTGTTTGGCCGAGCAACCCCAATGCATGACGTTGTGGCGCGAGCCGAGTGGCGCGAATTTTCCGAGGTGATGCACGTCGACTTCGCCGGTGTGGCGCGTCATCGCTTCGGCGAACCTGAACGTATCGGCGCGTCCGGTGCGCAGGAAATAGAGCCACAGCCACAGATCGGTCGCGAGCTCGGAGTTGTCCCAGGCGAAGCCGCCGATGTCGTAACGCCACTCGTGCCGGTCGAAGTCATAGGTGTGCATGACGTCGCCGTAGTTCCAGAATCCGTACCAGCCGCGCTGATCCTGCTGGCCGCGATAGAAATCGAACATCCAGTCGAGGCGCTGTTCGAGATGCGCGTGCTCGGGCGCGCTCTGCGAAGGTAGCGAGAACGAATGGCCGAAGACCCCGGAGTCGAACGAGGTTTGCGGTGTCGGCACCATGACGGCAGGCGTACGCAGCGCATCGGCCAGCGCCGTGACGCGTTCGCGCGTCGGAGTCGCCGGCAGAATCCACAGCATCAGCTCACTGGTGCGCGCAACACCCATCGGTGTGCCGAAGCCGGGCTCGTAGTCTTCGTAGGTGATCTCGAGACCGCCCTTGATCTGCTTCTCGTACGTGTCCTGGCCCAGTCCATCGTGATAGAAGCGCAGGTCCATCGGCATGGCGTCGGGCGCCCACACCCACATGGTCACCTCGGCCTGGTCTTGATGCGCGTGGCGTATGTCGAGCTGTGCCGGATGGCTCTGCCAGAAATTGCGGATGCCGAAGGCGATGCCGCCGGACGGACTGGCCACAACCCCGAGCCCACTCGCACGATGGCCTTGGCCAGCATCGAGCCAGGCGTGACCGTCAGCAGTGCGCTTGCGGATGGTAAAAGAGTTGGCATTCGGCTGCAGCAGCGTCCAGTCGCCGAAGGCGGGGATGTACTGCAGGCGTTCGGCGACGGCGGGGCTGATGGCACCGGCAGCGGTTCCGTTGATCTGGTTCTTGCGTGCTTCCGCGCCGGGATCGCGCCGCAGGCCGGTGAGGCCGCGTACGGCTTCGGCGAACAGACCCTGGTCGCCGACGAAGCGCACGTGGCGGTCGTGCAGCGCATCGGTGAGTGGTGTCGAAAAACGCAGACCAACGCCGCGAATGAAATCCTTCGACTCATCGCCATCGAACACGATGGTGTGGAGCACACGCAGGCTTTCGCCGCCCGCGTAGAAATACAGACGCAACGTGAACGGCAGCCAGTGGCGCGATCCATTCGAGTGCCGTCCCTCGACCTTGATGACGGCGCGCACTGGGCCGCGCTGCTCGACCGTCACTTTCTCGATTGCGCTGTCGAAGCTTTCCTGGCGCACCTGCGCGTCGCCGGATGTGGCGGCGCGATCCTGGCGCAGCAGCACCAGTTTGCCCGCGCGCAGCGCTTCGTGTCCGCCGCGCGAAATGGCGTCGATGATGTTCGAGCCGCTGCGAGACAGGCGGCACACGAACTTGCCGGTGTCGACTTCGATGGCGATGTCCGTTTCCTTCACGCCCACACTGGCCGGCAACTTCGCGGCGCCCGGTCGGGCAACCACTTCGAACGGCCCGCTGCCGGTCACGTCACCCGGCGGCAGCGCGTGCGCGGTCCACTTGAGCGAACCGTCGGGCCAATAGGCGAGCGGCCAGCTCTGCAGGAGCTGGAGCTTCTGGTCGGCGCCGCGCAATGCGAAGTTCTTGGTTTCGCGCTGCTTTCCGCGCGGCCAAGGTGTGCCCCAGGTGACGCCCTGCGCAGTAGCGACAGGCGCGAGCCAGCGCACCCAGGCACCGGCACCGGGGTTCGGCGTTGAAATAACCGGTGACGAGCTAGCTTGCTGGCCAGCTTCGACGGCCGCGGCTCCGAAAACGGCCGTGGTCGCGGCGCTCGTTGAAATGAACTGCCGCCGCGAAATGCGCTTCTTCATGTGATCCCCCGGTAGCGTCCTGCCCGCGCGAATTGTTCTTCGTGATCGAATATGCACGATGTTGATTGAACCTGCAAAGCACCGGCGGGAGGCCATGCATCACGCGGCCCGTGGCGGTGGGGCATTTTCCGGGCCGGTGACACTAGTTAGAAAGGAGTCGCCGGTCGTTGGGATATGTCAAATGACAGGGCGCCGTTTTAACACTTGGGACAGGACCGCGAGCCCGATCACGTTCAGTTTGGCCGGATTCTGTAACCCTCGCTTCGGGAAGGCACTTCGAGAAATCCTGGGAAGATGGATCCACGTCAGTCCACATTGGCCTCTGCATCGTCTGATACGGGCCAGACCACTATTCGTGCGTCTGTACTCAACGAGCAGGTCATCGAAGTTGCGCCGCAATGGGTGGCTACGCTCGAGCAGGCGCTGCCGCATGCGCGATATCGCGCGATCGCGTTGTATGACGCGCGCGGCGAAGTCCTGCACTGCACCTCCACCGATTTCGGAATTGAATTCCGCCAGGCGCTGAACGATGCGTTGGACGCCTTCGTGCTCGGCGCGGCCCGCGAGTCGCGCTTTCTGCGCGGCGAGGGCACGCGCGCCGCCGTCATGCTGGCGCTGCGCGATCTGCATTCGGCATTGCAGGGCATCTGCCTGCTGGTGGTCGAAGATTCGCCGCTCGAAGATGAAGATCCGGCGGCGCGATTTCTCACGCCCGCCGTGACGACGATTCTCGCCGACATCGCCTCCGAGGTCGCGCAGACGCTGCACGCGATGCCGCGTGCCAAGCCGCCGAAGCCGAAGCCGCCAGTGCCGCTGCCGCTCGAGGCGGTGTACGCCCAGATTCGCAATCAGGAAGTGGTGCTGCGCGTGCAGCAGCTCGTGCGCCTGCGCAAAGCCGAAGGCATTCGCCGCTTCGAAGTCCTGCTGCGCCACATGGTCGACGGCGAGGAACAGTCGCCCGAGCGCGTCATGCAGACCGCCGCCAATCACGGCCTGGCGTCGATGATCGATCGCCGCGTGATCGCCGAGCTCATCGCATGGCTGCACCGGAATCCGAGCGTCTGGAAGAAGGATCCGCCGGCGTTTTCCGTGAATCTTTCCGATGCGGCGGTGATTGAGCCGCATTTCATCAGCTTCGTGGAAAGCTGCCTGCAAAAGGCGGCTTTACCGCCGGGCCTCATCGGCGTGGAGTTTTCCGAGCGTGTGTGCCTCTCGCATCCGGACCAGGTCATTCCGGCGCTCGATGTCTTCGGGCGAATCGGTGTCCCGGTCGCCATCGACGACTTCAATGTCGTCGGCGCGGGCATGCCCATCCTGGATCACTCGGCCGTGCGCCTGCTCAAGATCGACGCCGACCTCACCACCAATGCCTTGCAGCACCGCCTCACGCAGGCGCGTGTCGTCGGCCTGGTGCAGACGGCGAAAGTGATGGGACTGCAGACCGTGGCGAAACGCGTGATGGGCGGTGACCACAGCAACTGGCTGACCGCGCTCGGCGTGGACTTCGTGCAGAGTTTCGAGGCGTCGCCGCCTGTAGCCCTTGATAGTTTGTTGGGGCTACTGCCCGCTGCGCAGGCCTGACGGCCAGGAATGGGGACACTCCCCATTTCCTAGCAAAAAGGGCCGCACCTGAAGCAGGTACGGCCCTTTTTGCTAAGCCCGGGTATTCTTGTCCTGAAGCGAATCAGCGGAAATGGGGAGCGTCCCCTAGCTAACTACCGCGCGGTGTACGCGTCCATCATGAGGCCAGTGCCGCCGCGCGACACGTGCGCAACCACCGCGGTGCGGCGATGCAGCTTGGTGACGGCGCCGAGGTTGATGGCGAACGCGAGTTCCACCTGCTGACCTTTGCGCAACCCCAGGTTGGTGGTCTCGACGAATACACCGGTAGCCGAGAGGTTGATGGCGCGGCAGAGTTTTTTGCGGCCGTGGGGCGTGGTGATGTAGACCGTAGTGCGTGCGCGGTGCCTCGTGTGCAGCCGCCGCTCTACAGACTGAATCCCCGCCGTCGTTGTTTTGCTCATCAGGCTCTCCTACGGGGGATTATTGCCTTGCGAGATGCTTCTTTGAACCGAACTGAACTTAATAGGTTTCGACCAAAAGTTCACGTCCTTCGAGTTACCCCGCGCCACGGACGGCGTCTGCCACCCGGAGCCTGATGAATACGGGGCAGTGATCCGACAGCTTGCGGCGCTGCGCGTCTTTTGGCGGGAAAAGCTCACGTCCGAAGGAGTCTTTCACCAATCCCCGCGCCATCTGGCGTCCCAAAATGATGTAGTCGATGTAGCCACTGAATGTCTGCGAAGGCATGCAGTTTTGAAAAGCCTGCCCCTCGGCCGTGTTGACAAGGTCTGCTTCGGGCGGGTCGGCGTCATCGATTTCGGCCCAGACGGAGTCCCCGGAAGGTTCTCGCCGCAGGTCGCGGTTGAAGTCCCCGAACACGGCGAAGGGCTTTTTTTCGGCCGCCTGCGCGTCGATCCAGCGCTCGAGCACCGGCACCTGGTGCGCCAGTACGCCACAGCTTGGTCGAGTGGAGTCCAGCGAATCCCGGGCACAGCCCGACTTCAGATGCACCGAGAGCAACCGCAGCTCTTGCGGTGTGTTTGGGAACAGGCGCAGTTCGACACCACGGCGCACGTCGTCTTTCATCGACAGATCGGCAAGGTCGGGTGCGCAGAGGAACGGCAGGCCGCGGCGGATCGCGAAGCCATTGTTCTGGACCGCGATGCGTCCCGAGAAACAGAACTGGTAGTCGGGGAACACCAGCCGCGCGGCTTCCGCCCCGTCCACTTCCTGCAATGCGACGACGTCCGCATTCAGTGTGCGCGCGTGCCGCTTCAGCGCCGCAATGTCTTCGCGACTTCGCGCGAGCTCGTGCGCAACGTCGCAAGGCACCGCTCGCTTCGCGCCATCGCGTGGCGCATCCGCTGGCGAGCACGCCGGGGTCAATGCCCGCAGCGTTTCCGGCGTCATGAACCATTCGAGATTCCACGTGGCGAGTTTGAGCTCGGCCGGCGCGGCCTGGCTCGGGCCCGTGAGTGACAGCAGCAAAGAGGCGGCGACCGCGGCGCGATTTTTCATGCGCGCGACTATCGCATGCGCGACACGCCGATGTTACTTACAACATTGTTACCTCCAGCATCGCTGGGTGCCGGCCGCTCCGCTGACCGCGCGTCTCCCGCGAGCATCGATGGAAAAGGCGAGGCACTCCTGATCTGTGTTCTGCCCGCCGGTGGGTGTGGGAGAGGCAGTCGCGATGTATGACTGGCCGTCAGCCGCGAGCGCCACCGAAAGCGTGTATCTGTTTGACGTGCTGGTGGCAGAAATGCCGAGACCAGCCGGCGGTGCTGCCTCGACGCTGGCGGTATAGGTGTCGTGCCGAAGGTAGTAGGCCTCTTCGGCGCTCTGCAATTGCAGGAGCGCGGTCATGGCCTCGGCGCGATACACGCGCTGCGTGTGGTGGTGATACGACGGCAGGGCGAGGGCGGCGATGATGCCGACAATCACCAGCACGACGAGCAGCTCAAACAATGTAATGCCGCGCGGGAGCATGCCGGCACGTCAACACGAGACCGCGCGCCGGCGTGAGACGCAAAACTCGCCTTATGCGCCAGATACTTGCAATGAAGGGTCGACGCACCCATATTTCACGCGCGCCACGGGCGCATATCAGGGAGTTCCATCATGGGTTGGGTTTTGCTTGCGCTAGTCGTCGTCGTGATCTGGTTTGTCGTCTCGCTATACAACCGCCTGGTCGGTGCGCGTAACGGGTACAAGAATGCTTTCGCGCAAATCGACGTTCAGCTCACACGCCGTTACGACCTCATCCCGAACCTCGTGGAGACCGTCAAGGGTTACATCAAGCACGAACGGGAAACGCTCGAAGCCGTCATCAAGGCGCGCAATACGGCGATGAGCGGGCTCAAGGCCGCTGCCGCCAATCCGGGCGACGCCGCTGCCATGACCGCGCTTTCCGGTGCCGAGACCCAGTTGGGTGGCGCGCTCGGCAGGCTGTTCGCTCTGGCCGAGGCGTATCCGGATCTCAAGGCCAACCAGAACATGATGCAGCTCTCCGAAGAGCTCACCTCGACGGAGAACAAGGTGGCGTTCGCCCGCCAGGCGTACAACGACGCCGTCATGAGCTACAACAACCAGGTCGAGATGTTCCCGGGCAGCATCATCGCCGGCATGTTCAATTTCACGAATGCGCAGCTGCTCGAAGCCGCCAAGCCCGAGGCGCGTGAAGCGCCGAAAGTCAGCTTCACCTAGTTAGATGGATTTCTACGCCCGCCAGGAAGCCGCGCGTCGCACGACGCGCTGGCTCCTGGTCGCGTTCCTGATTTCCGTCGCCCTGGTGGTCGCCGCAGTCGATGCGGTGGTGGCGTTTGCCGTCAGTGCCGCCGACCCCGGCGCTTCCCCCACACGCGCGGTTCTCGGCAGCAGCATCGTGGTGCTGGGCATCATCTGCGGCGCCAGTTTGTTCAAGACTCTCTCGTTACGCGCCGGTGGCGGTGCGGTCGCGCGGTCGCTGGGCGGCACGCGCATCGAGCGAAGCACGGGCGACATTGCGCTGAAGCGCCTGCACAACGTCGTCGAAGAGATGTCCATCGCTTCGGGTGTGACCATGCCCGAGGTGTACGTGCTCGAGCACGAAGACGGCATCAACGCCTTCGCGGCGGGGAATTCACCCGCCGATGCCGCCATCGCCGTGACCCGCGGCGCCGCCACGCGACTCAAGCGTGATGAATTGCAGGGCGTGATCGCGCACGAATTCAGTCACATCCTCAATGGCGACATGCGCCTCAACATGCGCTTGTTAGGCTGGACTTTCGGGCTGCTGGCGGTGGCCATCGTGGCGCGCGTCGTGCTGCAGAGCTCGCCGGGCTCTGGCGGCCGGAGTCGCAAGGATGGCGCGGGCGCGCTCATGATCGCGGCACTGGCAGCGATGGTGCTGGGCTACATCGGCGTGTTCTTCGGGCGCCTGCTGCAGGCGGCGGTCTCCCGGCACCGTGAGCGTCTTGCCGATGCGTCGGCCGTCCAGTTCACGCGCAACCCGGTGGGGTTGACCGGCGCGCTGCTGAAGATAGCGGGCGCGGGCGCCGGCTCGCGCCTGGTCACGCCGGAAGCCGAAGAAGTGGCGCACATGTTGTTCGCCGCGGGCCTTCCACGTTTGTTCTCCACGCATCCTCCGCTCGAAGAGCGGCTGACGGCACTGGATCCGTCGTTTCGCCCCAGCGAGTTGCCGAAACTCGCGGCCGAAGCCGCGCGCGACTCGGAGCGGCAACGCGCCGAAGACGCCACCCGCGCACCTCAGTCGCAGCTCCATGAGTCGAGCGAGCGCGCGAGCGCGAGTGCATTCACGCAGGCGGGCGACCGCAGCCTCCGCGGCCACGCGGCGCACGACATCGCGGCGCTGGCCGGCACCATCGCCAATGAAAACGTGCGTTATGCCGAGAACGCGCGCGTTGCCATTCCCGAAGGCCTGCGCGATTTCGTGGACTCCGCCGATCACGCGCGCGCGCTGATGCTGGTGGTGCTGGCCAGCAAGATGCCCGAAGTGCAGACCGAGCAGCGGCGCATCCTCGAAGCCGCGTATGGGCCCGAGTTCACCGCACGGGTCTTTGGCATGCAGGCACTCGCCGACTCACTGGCGCCGGCGCTGCGCCTGCCGGCGGTGCAGCAGCTCTTTCCGGCCCTGCGGCGCCTGTCACTTGCCGAACGACAGCGGCTGCGCGACGTGGTTGCGCAGCTCGCGAACGCCGATGCGCGCATCGACGTGTTCGAGTGCTGCCTCACCTTGCTGCTGGCGGCGAATCTCGATGATCTCGAGGCCGGCCCGATACATGGCAGCGCCTCGCTCATGCAGGAGTTTGCAGCGATCCACACCTTGTTCGCCATCCTGGCCGGGCAAGGCACCGGCGACGATGCGCGGGCACGCCGTGCCTACGAGGCGGGCATTTCGGTGGTGCTGCCCGAACATCGGCCAGCTTACGAGCAGATCGGGCAATGGCCGAAAGCGCTGGCCGATTCGCTGGCGCGTCTGGCCAACCTGCGGCCATTCGCCAAGAAAGTGCTCATCGAGGGGCTCGTGCGCTGCATCGCGCACGACCAGAAGCTCTCGGTGGAAGAAGGCGAGTTGTTGCGCACCGTCTGTTCAGTACTGCATTGCCCGCTGCCGCCGATCCTCTCGACGCCCGCACCAAGTAGTTAGGACACGCGGAACGGGCGCAGGCCCTGGTCGCGGATCTGGACGCGCCGTGCAGTCAGGGAGAGGCGTCGCGGTGCCTGCCTCGCAGGGCTGGCTACGCCGGCGAGAATTCGCGGCGCGTTTGCCTGCGGCTCCGGCTGATCGATGACACTGAGAGCGGCCGCGAATTCCTCGAGGCGTTCGGCGAGATTTGAATGTTTCATGACAGTTCCTTTGCTGATTCCTGTATTCAGGCGCAGCTTGAGGAACCGGTCTTGCACGCTCGTTAACGGCGCGCGAAGTTCGCGTTACACGCGACTATTCACCTAAGAATTTCCCGATGGCCGCGGCAAACGGCTCGATGTCCACGAGAAAGGCATCGTGGCCCTCGAGCGAGGCGAGCGGCACGAAGTCCGTGGCCGTGCCGGCATTGGTGAATGCCTCGGCAAGAGCGTTCTGCTCGTTGATGGTGAAGAGGATGTCGGACTCCACGCCAATGATGAGTGCGCGTTCCGCCGCGGCGCGTTTCAGCGCGGCCGCAGGCGTGCCGCCATGCGCCGAGAGATCGAAGCGATCGATGGCGCGCGACAGGTACAGGTAGCAATTTGGGTCAAATATGGACACGAACTTGTCCGCTTGCGCGTTCAGGTAATCCTGCACCGCGAACTCAGCCGGAAAATGCGCGCGGCCCGGTGACAGCGTTTCGTAGCGGCGATCGGAAGCCGGACGCCGGCCGAAGCGATGCTTCCACTCCGCGGCTGAGCGGTATGTGAGGGTGCCAAGCTTGCGTGCCAGGCGCATGCCCGTGATGGGGCGAACGTCGCCTGTGTACTGGCCATCCTGCCAATCCGGATCCGTGAGGATGGCGTCGCGCTGAGTGGAACGCAGTGCGATGGCGAAGGGCATGGCCGCGGGGCTGCCGGAAATGCTGATGACCCGGCGCGCCACGCCGGTGAATTGCGCCGCAAAGGCCAGCACCGCCATGCCGCCCAGCGAGGCGCCCACCACGGCCGACAACTTTTCGATGCCCAGCGAGCGGATGGTTTCGTAGCCGCCGCGCGCGATGTCTTCGATTGAAAGGTCCGGGAAGTCCAGGCGGTAGGCGAGGCCAGTGGCGGGATCTGTGGATGCAGGTCCCGAGGAGCCGAAGCAGCTGCCCAGAGAATTGACGCAGATCACGAAGTAGCGATTGGTGTCGATGGCCTTGTCCGGGCCGACCATCTTCTCCCACCAGCCGGAAGATGGATCTTCGGGCGAAGACGCCGCGTGTGCCGACGGCGAGAGTCCCGTGAACAACAGCACCGCGTTGTCGCGCGCTGCATTCAGCGAACCCCAGGTCTCGTAGGCGACCCTGCCTTCCGACAGCGCGCCGCCGCGCCAGAAATGGAAAGGGTCGGGCAGTGCGGCGAACTTTGTGGCGGGACCCAAGCTCACCTCGGCAAGCTCGGCAGCGACCGCACGAAATCCATGGTCGAATTCGCGCGGTTGTCCGCTCATGGCTCGGGATCACCACCGTCCGAGATTCCCTCGAACAGCGCGGTAGATAGATAACGTTCGCCGGTGTCGGGGAGCATGGCCAGCGTGACGGAGCCTGGGCCGGCCTCGCGCGCCACCTTGAGCGCCGCGGCAAACGTGGCGCCGCTGGAGATGCCGACGAAGATGCCTTCGCTGCGCGCCAGCGCGCGCGCCGACTCGATGGCTTCGACGTCGGTCACGGGCACGATGCGATCGGCAACATTCCTGTTGAGGACTGCCGGCACGAAATCCGGCGTCCAGCCCTGGATCTTGTGCGGCGCGAATGGCTTGCCGCCTAACAACTGCGCGGCTTCGGGCTCGCTGACGATCACCTTGACGTCGGGACGCGTGAGCTTGAGCACCTCACCGACGCCGGTGAGCGTTCCGCCCGTGCCCCAGCCGGTGACGAAATTGTCGAGACGCTTGCCGACGAAGTCCTGGATGATTTCCGGTCCAGTCGTGTTGCGGTGGTAAGCCGGGTTGGCCGGGTTTTCGAACTGACGCGCGAGGAACCAGCCGTGCTTCTGCGCGAGCTCCGCGGCCTTGCGCACCATGCCCTGGCCGCGTTCGGCGGCGGGCGTGAGAATGACCTTGGCGCCGAGCATGCGCATGATCTTGCGGCGCTCGATGGAGAAGGTTTCCACCATCACGGCGATGAAGGGATAACCCTTGGCGGCGCAGACCATGGCGAGCGCGATGCCCGTGTTGCCCGAAGTGGCTTCCACCACCGTCTGGCCGGGCTTCAGCGTGCCGCTGCGTTCCGCGTCTTCGATGATGGCGATCGCCAGACGGTCCTTGACCGACGCCAGCGGATTGAAGAATTCGCACTTCACGTACATCGTCGTGCCCGCCGGTGCGAGCCGGTTGATGCGAACGATGGGAGTGCGGCCGATTGTGCCGAGGATGTTGTCGTAGAGCATGGTGCGGCGACTCTAGGCGGGTCCCTGAGGGGAGACGAGGCTGGGCTTGGAATAGCCATATAACAGTTGGTTATGCTGCCGCCCCTCATGACTGAGCGACTTCAAAAGTTATTGGCCGGTGCCGGGCATGGTTCGCGCCGCGGAATCGAAGAGTGGATTCGCGCTGGCCGCGTGACCATCAACGATCGCGTTGCCGTGCTGGGCGACCGCGCTTCCGATGCCGACCGGATCTGCCTCGATGGCCAACCGCTCGATCTGGGCGGGCGTCGCGAGTCCGTCGAAGTGCTGCTCTATCACAAGCCTGTGGGAGAAGTGACCACGCGCGCCGACCCGGAAAACCGCCCCACCGTGTTCGAACGGCTGCCGGCGCCATCGAGCGGGCGCTGGATCGTCGTTGGCCGGCTGGACGTGAATACCTCAGGGCTGCTGCTGTTCACCAACGATGGCGACCTGGCGCATCGGCTCATGCACCCGTCGAGCGAGATTCGCCGTGAGTACCTCGTGCGGCTCCGTGGCTCGCCGCCGGCGGAGGTCCTCGAGCGCCTGCGAAGCGGCGTTGAGCTCGAGGACGGGGAGGCGAATTTCGATGAAATCCACGTCCAGTCAGTCGAAGGCAGCCACACCTGGCTTCGCGTCTGCCTGCATGAGGGACGCAACCGCGAGGTGCGCCGCCTCTTCGAACACGAGGGCTTCATCGTGAGTCGATTGACCCGTCTGAGATACGGTAGCGTTGAATTGCCCAAGGATTTACCCGGCGGCGCGTTCAAAGCGCTACCGAGTCACGCAATCACCGAACTATCGAATCTCGCCTTCGCGGGATCGGAGTCCCCATGAAAATCAGCATCTTCCTCCTCGTCCTGGCCGCCTTTGGCCTGGCCTTGCCGGTCCATGCCGACGTGAAAGAGACCCGGGAAAACGGATTCGTCATCGAGGCAACCGTCATGGCGGATGCCAGGCCGGCAGAGGTCTACCGGCAGCTGGTCAGGGTCGCGGACTGGTGGGATCCCAAACACACTTGGTCCGGTTCCGCCCGAAACCTGAAGCTCGAACCCAGGGCCGGAGGTTGCTTCTGCGAGAAGCTCCCTGACGGTGGTTCGGTGCAGCACGCACGAGTGATCTTTGCCCAACCCGGGAAGTTGCTCAGGCTGGACGGGGCACTGGGTCCCCTGCAGGACATGGCGGTAAGTGGCGTCCTCAGTTTCAACCTGGCACCGGACGGCCCCGGAACCCGGATCAACATGACTTATCGGGTCGCCGGAGTCCTGGCAATGGATTCGGCCAAACTGGCGCCGCTGGTGGACCAGGTCATGGGGATTCAGCTGGGAAGGCTGAAATCCTCCGCAAGCGGGGCCCCGGTTGGGCCTTGATACGGGCTCCTTCCCTTATATAGATGAGTGCCGCCGAACGGGCGGGGCGGGGAGACCGGTGCCGGGACTTAAATCCTTAGCAAAATACGCGCCAATGCCGTTGACACTCCGGGGGGTCGAAACGAGAATACGCGGCTCGTTTTTCCCGGGAGGGGTACCCAAGCGGCCAACGGGAGCAGACTGTAAATCTGCCGGCTTACGCCTTCGAAGGTTCGAATCCTTCCCCCTCCACCATTCGTTTCGGGTGGAAGGAAGGACGAATTTCGAGGGGTAGATAGTCGGTGGTTTTTCGCGGGTTAAAGGTTTTGAGGCGTGAGCCTCAAGCGTCATCAGTGGCGGGTGTAGTTCAATGGTAGAACCTCAGCCTTCCAAGCTGATGGCGCGGGTTCGATTCCCGCCACCCGCTCCAGGAAGCTCACGTAGCTCAGTTGGTAGAGCACGTCCTTGGTAAGGACGAGGTCAGCGGTTCGATCCCGCTCGTGAGCACCAGTTCCGCTTGGGTGTCTTGAGTTTAGGCAAAAGGTTTTAGAGGTTATCTCCGTGTCAAAAGAAAAGTTCGAACGCAATAAACCGCACGTCAACGTGGGCACGATCGGCCACGTCGACCATGGCAAGACGACGCTGACGGCTGCGCTCACGAAGGTGATGGCGGAGACGAATGGTGGTTCGTACATGG
>Ga0307513_10002300_pt1 | contig 26667 bp, 20 predicted proteins | sample 15_EM_MG_FD_202174 | JGI IMG/M metagenome (GOLD analysis project Ga0307513, IMG submission 202174) | Populus trichocarpa ectomycorrhiza microbial communities from riparian zone in the Pacific Northwest, United States - 15_EM | ecosystem: Host-associated > Plants > Roots > Unclassified | place...
GTCGGCACGCCCGCCTACGGCGATCCTCTCGGCGGCAGCATGGACTATCAGCCTCTTGCCTACGGCGATCCCCTCGACGGCAGCATGGACTATCAGCCCTTTACCTACGGCGATCCCCTCGACGGCAGCAAGGACTATCAGACCCTTCTTGTCGGTACTCCGATCTTCGACGGGCTCTACGCCGAGTACCGTCGCAGTCTCCAGGGTCTGCCTGGAGGCCGCGACGAGGAATCGTCCACCTCCCGGTGACGGACCGGCCGCCACCGTCGCGTTCCCCGCTTTCCGCGAGGCTGTTGCCGAGTGGCACGGGCATCTGTCAGACGGGCAGGGAGGCGAGCCAGTCGGTCGGGAGCCGGTTGGTCTCCCCGGGGCGTTCCTGCCAATCCGCTCGAACCTTGGAGTCCTTACCTATGCAGTCAGTCCCACGGTGAGGCCGGCCCAGTGGTCGATCTCGTAGTTGATCGGGCTCTTGAATCCGCACACGTTGTGGAGTCGGCGGTGTTGGAGAAGTAGGCGATCCAGATGGCGATCCTGATCCGGGCCTCGGTGCGGGTACGAAAGATGTGACGGTGGACGTACTCGACCTTCAGGACGCTGTTGAACGCCTCGCTGACGCCACTTGACATCCAGCGGGGCATCAACATCGATCACGTCGCGTCGATGGACCGGCTGCGAGCCCGGATCTCCGACAAACGCGTCCTGGCCAGGAGTCCGGCCCAGCGGGCCGAGGCCCTGCGTGAACAGGTCTCCGAGGTCCTGGCCCGCTCGGCCTGCGGCTCTCCGCCGAGAAGACCCGCGTGGTCCACATCGACGACGGCTTCGACTTCCTCGGCCATCACATCCGCGGCCGGCGGAAACGTGGCACGACCAGGCGATACGTCTACACCCGGCCCTCCAAGAAGGCCGTCCAGGCCATCAAGGACCGGGTCGCGGAGCGGACCTACAGAAACACCCAGAACCAGAGTCTGACCCAGCTCCTGACCGGGCTGAACCGGACGCTGAAAGGGGGCGTACTACGTCCACCACGGTTCGGCGAAGCGGACCTTCAACAGGGTCGACCACCACGCGTGGCACCGTGTCGCGCTCTGGGGCCGCCGCGAACACGGCATCCCCACCTCAGGAGTGAGGCGGCGGGGTGCGGCGGGTCGCTCCCAGGGACGGCGCAGGTGCTCGGCGAGGGGGGCGGGCGAGGCGGAGCTGGTGTGTGCGGCGATGAGGAACCAGGCCCACAGATCGGCGCTGCCGGAGTGGCGGACCTTACTGCCGGAGTGGCGGACCTTCGGGGCCGTTCAGCCGAGCGTCTGCTTCAGGGGCCTGAAGGTGCGCTCAAGATCGAATCCGCGGAGGAACGACTGCGACCAGCGGCCCACGTGCACCGCGTCGCGGCGGTGGCCGAGCACCGCCGCCAGTGCCCGGCTCGCGTCAACCGCTCGACGACGTCATGCAGTTGAGGGTGGTGACGAACGTCGCGTCGTTGGCGGGCCCCAGGCGGACGGCGTCCAACAGCGCGCCCCAGGAGGTGCGGTCGCACTCCAGCGCGGCAACGAAGGAGTACGGCCAGCCCGGCACGAACTGGCCCGTCTTGCGGTCGCCACGTCCGTAGACATGGCAGAACAGCCGATCGTCGCTGGTCGGGGCATCGGGGCGGAGCCAGTTACGGGCGTAGAGGCATGCGTAGCATTCGATCCGAAAGCGGGACAAGGTGCCCTATGTGTCGCCTGCGGGCGCGTCGACCGGGAGGCTCATGCACGGCGGCCGTTCTCCCGTGCTCCGTGACCCGACATCTCGAAGCGTGGAGAACGGCCGCCCCTGCTGTCCCGGGAAGAACCGCGGATCAAGATCGGAACGCCACATTGGGTGCCTGCACACGCTCCGTTTCGGCGGCACGCTCTGTGGATGCCACGATGCCGCTCGGCCTGTGCGATGGACTTTTCGGCACCCACAGCGTCATCGGTCCGCTTTGCTGTCCATGGTGCCCGCTTTGTCGTGCGTATCCACCGTCGCGGACTTCGTCAGTCGGGCGACCTCCTGCTTGTGGGCCTCCAGGTCGGCGCGGGCGGTACGGGGGCGCCACCGGCCAGCCATCAGCAAGATGGAGGGGATGAGGGAGAGCTCGGCGACGATGCAGAACCACCACCAACTCTGCCACTGGCCCGGGCCTATGGCCATGGCTTCGTTCACCTGGGCCAACCGTTCCGCCAGGTCCGGCGGGGGCTCTGTGCCTTCCGGCAGTTTTTTGGCCTCGGCCAGCACTGAGGGGGCGTCGACCAGGACCGAGGACGTGGTCACTACGTACGGAAGTACGAAGACGGAGAAGGAGATGGTCAGCCGCTCGGTCCAGCCGAAGATCGACAGACCGGTCGCGGTCAGAGCCGGGTTACGCCGCTCGATCGTCTCGGTGAAGGAGGCCAACCACGGCACGTACGCCGTGGAGTAGCCGATGTTGAGCAAGATGACGATGACGCTCAAGCTGGCGGTGCTGGTGTTGGGGTCGTCGGTCTTTGTCAGCAGGGCATAGGTCATGGCTACGACGAGCAGGGCGCCGCCGAGCATGAAGGGCTTACGGACCCTCAGCCTGTCGGAGACGGCACCCGCGATTACCAGGGCGAAGGTGCCGGCGACCCAGGCCCAGGCAGTGATGCCGGTGGCGGTAGCCGTGGAAAAGCCGTAATTGGTGGTCAGGAAGAGGGTAAAGAAGCTGACCAGCGTAACGTAGACGATCAGGAAAAGACTCATGGCGAAAGCCGGTGCGATGATGTCGGCGCGCGCCATCTGGCGCCAGGGGTGGCTGACGTCCACCTGCCGCGTGGCCTCCTCGGCCTGCGCCTCGATCAGTTTCTGGTCGGCCGCGCTCACGATGACCTGGTCCCGGATGCTGGGTGGCAGCTCACGGAGGCAGAACAGCGCGAACAGGAAGCACAGGGCGCCGATGGCGCCACAGATGTAGTACTGGCTCTGCCATGTGCGCAGGATGGGGAGCGTGGTGGTGGCCATGGTGCTGACGATGAAGCTCCCCAGCACCGGGCCGAGGCACCAGAACCCCATCGACGTTGCCCTGCCCACCTGCGGCGAGAAGTCGCGAACCAATGACATCGTGGCCAATACGAGAATGCCCTCGATTACGCTGGCCGCTCCTACCACGATGAAAAAGGCGGCCCTATTCGGCGCCATAGGCGTGAGGAGCGTCAGTAAGGCGGTCACTCCCATGCCATAGACGATCAGGTTTCCCCGGCCCCAGCGGTCGGTCAGTCCGGCGAAGAGCGACAGGAAGGCGCCGACGACGCCTGCCGCCACCCGCACGCTGATGTAGTAGGAAAGCGACGTCTTGAAGTAGGAGAGCAGCAGCGGTGTAACTCCGCCGATGACGTACGATTCGTAGTGCAGGGCCACGCAGGCGATCACCGCGACGGCCAGGTACCGCATGCGCGCCCTGGTGTCGGGATACGACGTGAGCTGACGCCGCCGCAGCGTACTGGCGAAGAAGCCGCCGGTATGCTGCGGTAATGATTGGTGCATTGTAGGACTGCTGGTCATATTTTCTCCCAATTCGGGGTTGGAATTCCAAACCGCCCCAGAAGGTGATATGCCGCACGGACGGCATCCAGGGGTTATCGGTTTACTGTCGCCGGACGCGCCAATTCAGCGCCTCGTCGCGGAAGCGTGGAGCAGGGGTGATTCGTCCGGCTCACGAAGAATCGGAATGAGAGCACTGCGAGAGGCGGCTTGGTGGCGCAGTGCCGATCAAACTCCAGTTCACGGCCGAAGTCTGGAGCCCGGGTCAACCCTTCGGGGGGCATCGGGCGCTTCTCAACTACGGCAATCGGCGGTCGAGCGGTTTCGCGGAATGATGGAGAGTTGCCCCGCTTGCCGTCCGATGCGTGCAAGGAGGTGAACCGACGGTCCGCTTCGGTATCCCGTTTCGACGCAGGTTCCTGATTACCCGCTAGGCCTTGTTCGGGCGCGATCTCGCGAGGAAGGGGCGGTCGCCGAGAATGGAGTGCGGATGATGGCCTCGATGCCGACCTCCTCGGCCTGTCCTGCCGAGGCGAGGCGCTGGGGAGGTAGGCGCAGTTTCTATGATCACATCATTTTCCGGTGCGAGGGGGATTGCTGGTGCGGCTATAGGCTGAGATAAGCGAGTCTCAGTGGTGATTTCGCTCCACCCTACTCGTCCCTCGGATGGCCCTAAACCCCTCTTCGCCTCTCACCCACCCCTATACGACGCCCCTAATTCGATTTCCAGGTTGAACTGCAGCACAATGTCGATCTTCAGCTGAAGGGTCGTGGCATGCCCCCGGCGCTGTCGCGGCACCGGCACGGAACTGCGCCACGGGCCGAGAAAGCACATACTTCTCCGCCGCGTGACTGCGGATCGCGGGCTCGCGCAGCGAGAGATGGTTTCGATCTTTCGCCACTTGAGGGCGGGTGGCAGCCCGCCTATCAGCATCTCGGGATCCGATTTGGGTGCGTATCTTGCCGGGGTGACTCTTTGGGGTGGTTCACAGGGGTTCGGTATGCCTGCGATCGCTGTGGCCTCCTACCGTCGGCGGTGAGCTGCCCGGTGCCGGAGCGGGCGATGGTGTCGTGAGGGTGGGATGTCGTGCCGTCGTTGATGGAAGCGCTTGCGGCCAGGGAGGCAGCGGCGCGTGGTCGGGTCGAGGAACTGCGTGGGCAGTTGGAGGCGGCCGAGGCGGAGGTGTCCCGGCTGGTGATCACGCGGCAGACGGTGGATGAGGTGCTGGCCGTCCCGTCGGCGTCTGCGCCGCGGGTGCTGGAGGTGTTGGAGCCGGTTCCGGTGGCTGGGCTGGTGCAGGCCGCGGCGGTGCTGGTGGCCGCGGAGGCGGGCGGGGACGTGACGGTGACCTCGCCGGCCTACCGGCGGATCGCCGCGGTGTTCGCCGGAGCTGACGGTCCACTGCGGTGTAAGGACGTGTTGTCCGCGTTGGGGGAGGCGGAGGTGACGGCCTCGCAGGTGGAGACGATGCGGTCGAAGCCCAAGCGCCTTGCCGCCCGCTCAGTGCTGGTCGAGGCCTCGCCCGGGCTGTTCGCGCTGGCCGGCTCGGGCGAGCGGTGAACGCCCCGGGAACGGCGGGGCCGGGTGCGCTGGCCGCCGCCGAAGACGCGTTCGCCGCCTCGCGGGGGCTGTTCGAGCAGGTGGCGGCCGATCTTTCCGGGCCGGGCACCGCGGCGATGACGCACTCCCAACTGGAGGACATGCTGGGCGCGCGGATGCGGGAGGTGACCCGGGCTCTGTTCCAGGACCATCTGAACCTGCGGGCGCTGACCGAGACCCGTGTCACCGATGTGGTGGACGCGAACGGCGTGGAGCGCACCAGGATCGAGCACGGCCGCAAGCGCATCCTGGCCACGGTGTTCGGGAAGGTCACCGCGAGCCGGATCGCCTACCGGGGCACCGGGGTCGCGGATCTGCACGTCGCGGACGCGGCGTTGAACATGCCGGCCGGGATGCACTCGCACGGGGTGGCGAAACTGGCCGCGATCGAGGCCGCCCACGGCTCGTTCGCCGAGGCGTCCGAGCGTGTCAACGCGCTGACCGGCGCCGGGGTCGGACACCGGCAGGTCCAGGAACTGGCCATCGCCGCCGCCGGGGACATCGACGCCTTCTACGATGCGCTGGTCCCAACACCGTGCACAAACACGACGCTGCTGGTGATCTCGGCCGACGGCAAGGGCGTGGTGATACGGCCGGAGGCGCTTCGGGAGGCCACCGCGAAAGCCGCCGCCGCCAAGGGCGGCAACAAGCTGGACAAGCGGCTGTCGGCCGGGGAGAAGAATGGCCGCAAGCGGATGGCCACCCTGGGCACCGTCTACGACGCCGAACCGGCCGTGCGCGACATCGACGACATCATCGCCGATCCCGCTCTCGGGGCTTCCCCCGCCGGCCCCGAGCGCAGGAAGGGGCCGGTGGCCCGCTCCAAGTGGCTGACCGGCTCGGTCAACGACACCGCCGCCGACGTCATCGCCGCAGTCTTCGACCACGCCGAGGGACGCGACCCCGACCACCGCCGCACCTGGGTGGTCCTGGTCGACGGCGCACCCCACCAGATCGACCTGGTCAACGCCGAGGCCGCGGCCCGGAACGTCACCGTGCACATCGTCATCGACATCATCCACGTCCTGGAATACGCGTGGACCGCAGCACACGCCCTGCACGAGAGCGGCGACAAGACCATCGAGAGCTGGGTCGCCCGCCTCGGCCGCACCATCCTTGCCGGAGACTGCGGCAAGGCCGCCGAGCAGATCACCCAGGCCGCGAAGGCCGCGGGCATCGAACCGAGCCAGAACAAAGGCATCGACGACGCCGTGGCCCACCTCACCAACAAGGCCCTCACCAACTGGTCTCGGGTGATGAACCCGGCCGCGTAGTCGTCAGCCGCCGCGTCCTGCCGCGCCTTCAGCCCTTCGGCCCGCTCCACCGCCGCCAGGGCCCCCGCACCATCGCCCCGGAACACGTCGGCAGCCTCCGGCTTCGACAGCAGCTTCACCACCACCGCGCTGACGTGCCGGTCGAGGGACTCCTCGTTCCGGCCCACGCACCCCTTGACGGAGTCACAGACGTACGTGGGCTTCCTGCTGCCGCGCTTGGTGTTGCCGCGCATCGCCACCCGCAGGTGACCACCGCACGGGCCGCACACCGCGATCGGACCCCAGGTCAGCAGGTGCTTGCGCGCGCCCGGCTTCTCCCGCACCTCGGCCCGCCCCGCGAACAGGTTCCGCACCTGGGCGTGCTGCTCGGGAGTGACGAGCGCCGGCCACTGCGCCGGATACTCGACACCGCGGTGAACCCGAAGGCCGACGTTCGCCGAACGCAGCGCGAGCTTCTTGACCGACGTCTTGTTCCACAGCGAGCCCTCTTCGTTCTGCCCCACGGTGCGGTGCTTGCGCTGCTGACCTGCACCGGGTGACGGCACACCGCGCTCGTTCAGGTCAGCCGTGATGCCGATGAGGCTGCCTCCTGCCAGCAGGCGGGTGACGATCTCCCGGACAATCCCAGCCTGCACCGGGTCCTCGACGTCATGGAACCCGCTGACCTGCCCCCGAGCGTCGTACTCGTACTGACGCCGCCACCCGTAGGCCACGGCGCCGTTCGCCCGGCCCTCCTGGGCGCGTTCGAGGGCGGCCCGAGCCACCCGCTCACTCTTCACCTCAGACTCGGCGGTGTCGGACTCACCGAGGTTGGCGAGCTGCGACCGGTCCGACGCCTTCGCCATGTTGAACAGGCCGCCGGACTCGAACGCGCCCCAGCAACCCGCGTGCCGCAAGTCCTCGATCGCCTGCGCGCTCAACACGGCGCCGCCACACGCGCGACGGGTGGTAGCCCGCGACGATGACCCGGACTCCTGGTTCGCGGGCGGCCTCGATGGCGTCGGCCATCAGCCGGTCGTACTCGGGGCGCTCCTCACCAGAGTGGGCGGAGACGTCGTTCTCGATGTACTCGCCGCCGACCTCCCAGCCGTTCTCCTCGGAGAACGTGCGCAGGTCGCTCATCTGCCGGTTGACGCCCCGCCGGCGGTCGCGCGGGTCCTCGGAGATCCGCGCGTACAGGAAGACGAGGGTACGGCGCGGCAGCGTCTTTGTGTTCAGGATAGAGAACCCTAGGGCTTCCCCGGTGGCGTACGCAATACGCGCAAGGACCCCGAGGCCTTCGCCAGCCTGATCCACGACGTGGAGACGAAGATCTTCGAGCCGCTCCCGGACGAGAGCTGGGTCTATCCGGGGCACGGCAACGACACGACCCTGGGCGCGGAGCGGCCCCACCTGCCGGAGTGGCACGCACGGGGCTGGTGAGCCCGCCGAACCCCGTTCCAGGGGCGCGCAGTTGATGAGCGCGCGCCCCGTGTGAAACGAACACACACGCTGGCGCCGTACACGCGCTCCCGGCGTGCGCCCTGGCGCAGTCCACTGGAGGCAGCCCCGCGCAGGATGACGGCTCCTGGGCGGCACGGGCCGCCGACCTGTCGATCCCCGCCCTCGGTCGGCGGCCCCGGCGTTCACAGGAAGCGTTCACAGAAACGCAACACACGTTCCCACTATGCGGACAATTCCGCCTGTGACCTGGACAAATGGCACGCCTCGCTGCCACTCTCCCGCCATGCACCTTGCCCCTCACCTGCTGCGCCGCGCAGTCGCCGCCGCCACCGTCGCCCTGCTCGCCACCGCTGTCGGCTGCGCCCCGCAGCCGGAGGACGAGAGCGCCGCCAAACCCACCGGGACGGCCGCAGCCACCTGCGCCAAGGGCAAGTTGGCCACCGAGACCTCGGGCAAGCTGACGATCGCCACCGACGAGCCCGCGTACGAGCCGTGGTTCAAGGACGACAAGCCCGCCAACGGCGAGGGCTTCGAGTCGGCGGTCGCGTACGCAGTGGCGAAGCAGCTCGGCTACGACAAGGCGAACGTGGTCTGGCAGAGCGTGCCCTTCAACAAGGCGTTCGCGCCCGGGGAGAAGACCTTCGACTTCGACATCAACCAGGTGTCGATCAGCACCGAGCGCAAGAAGGCCGTGGACTTCTCGTCCGGCTACTACGACGTGCGCCAGGCCGTCATCGCGCTGAAGACCTCCAAGGCCGCCAAGGCGACGAGCATCGCGGACCTCAAGGGCCTCAAGCTGGGCGCCCAGGTCGGCACCACGAGCCTCAACTACATCGAGGACGTGGTGAAGCCGACCCAGGAACCGGCCGCGTACGCCAAGAACGACCAGGCCAAGTCCGCGCTGCAGAACGGCCAGGTGGACGCCATCGTCGTCGACCTGCCGACCGCCTTCTACATCACCGCCGCCGAGGTGACCGACGCGAAGATCGTCGGGCAGTTCGAGAACCAGGGCGGTACGCCGGAGCAGTTCGGGCTGGTGCTCGACAAGGGCAGCGCGCTCACCTCGTGCGTGACGACCGCGGTGGACGCCCTGCGCAAGGACGGCACGCTCGCCTCGATCGAGAAGCAGTGGCTGTCGGACGCCGTCGACGCTCCGGTGCTCAAGTGACCGCAGTGAAGGAGGAGTCCGGGCAGGAGGACCCGGGCGACATGCCGGACCGGGGCGACGGTTACGTCCCCTCGCAGCGGCGGCTCGACCGCGAGCGGTTCAAGCGCACCCGCGCGCGCCGCGCCACGTCGATCGCCGCGGTGTCCACCCTGGTCACCGGGGTCGTCCTCTACCTGGTCGTCGTCAACGCACCGGGCTGGCCGCGCACCAAGGAGACGTTCTTCAACGGGGAGTACGCGCGCGAGGCGTTCCCCAAGGTCCTCGAAGGGCTGTGGCTCAACGTACGGCTGCTGCTGATCTGCGGCGTCGCGGTGCTCGTCCTGGGCATGCTGATCGCGATCGCCCGTACGCTGCGCGGCCCGGTGTTCTTCCCGGTGCGCGCGCTGGCCGCCGCGTACACGGACTTCTTCCGCGGCCTCCCCTTGATCATCAACCTGATGATCGTCGTCCTGGGCGTCCCGGCGCTGCGGCTCCAGGGGATCACCGTGGACCCGGTGCTCCTCGGCGGTACGGCGCTGACGCTGACGTACTCGGCGTACGTCGCCGAGGTGTTCCGGGCCGGCATTGAGTCCGTGCACCCGTCGCAACGGGCGGCGGCGCGCTCGCTCGGGCTGACCAACCGGCAGGCGCTGCGGCACGTCGTCCTGCCGCAGGCTGTACGGCGCCAGGTGCCGCCGCTGCTGAACGACCTGGTGTCGCTGCAGAAGGACACCGGGCTCGTCTCGATCGGCGGCGCGGTCGACGCCGTACGCGCGGCCGACATCATCGTGGGCCGCAGCCTCAACTACACGCCGTACATCGTCGCGGGACTGGTCTTCGTCGCACTGACCATCCCGATGACCCGCTTCACCGACTGGGTGACGGCCCGGATGGACCGGCAGCGGGCGCAGGGAGGAACACTGTGAGCGACATCCCCGAGGGCTCCTCCCCCGTGCTGCGTATGGAGTCCGTGCGCAAGACGTTCGGCGAGACGGTCGTCCTGCGGGACGTCGATCTGGAGGTCGCCTCCCACACGGTGACCGCCCTGATCGGCGCGTCCGGTTCCGGCAAGTCCACGCTGCTGCGGTGCGCGAACCTGCTGGAGGACATCGACGACGGCGCGATCTGGCTGGACGGCGAGGAGATCACCGACCCGCGCACCGACCAGGACGCCGTGCGCCGCCGGATCGGTGTGGTCTTCCAGGCGTACAACCTCTTTCCGCACATGACCGTCCTGGAGAACATCACCCTCGCCCCGCGCCGCGTCCACGGCGTGGACCGCGCGGAGGCCGAGCAGCACGCCCGTGAGCTGCTGGAGCGGCTCGGGCTCGGCGCGAAGGCGGGCGAGTATCCGGACCGGCTGAGCGGCGGGCAGCAGCAGCGGGCCGCGATCGTCCGCGCCCTGGCCGTACGCCCCCGGCTGCTGCTCCTCGACGAGATCACCGCCGCCCTCGACCCGGAACTCGTGGGCGAGGTCCTCGCCGTCGTCCGGGATCTGAAGGGCGACGGCATGACGATGGTCCTGGCCACCCACGAGATGGGCTTCGCCCGCGATGTCGCGGACCAGGTGTGCTTCCTGGAGGGCGGCGTCGTCCTGGAACGCGGCACGGCGGACCAGGTGTTCGGCGATCCGCAGCAGGAGCGCACCCAGCAGTTCCTGCGGCGGATCGTGGAGGCGGGGCGGTTGTAGGGGCGGTGGTGGCCGGCGGCGTTCGGTGAGTTGTGGTCATGCGTCGATGGTGGCATCCACCACTGACAACCGGACTCTCCAGCTCCGCTTGTCCGGCGTCCGTCACGCCTCCGCCGTCGCCGCCCCCACCAGCGCGGCGACCCGCTCCACCCCGAACACGTACCCCTGCACACCGCACCCCGCGATGACGCCGTCGGCGCGCAGGGAGACGTACGAGTGGTGCCGGAACGTCTCGCGCTGGTGGATGTTGGAGATGTGGACCTCCAACACCGGCAGGCCGTCGCAGGTGTTGAGCGCGTCCAGGATCGCGACGGACGTGTGGGAGTAGGCGCCGGGGTTGATGACGATGCCGGCGTGATGGAGGCGTGCCTCCTGGATCCAGTCGACCAACTCGCCCTCGTGGTTGGACTGACGGAAGTCCACCGTGCCGCCGTGCCCGGCCGCCGCCTTGGCACACAGGGCCTCGACGTCGGCGAGCGTGTCGGAGCCGTAGATCTCCGGCTGGCGCTGGCCCAGGAGGTTCAGGTTGGGCCCGTTGAGGATCATGATCGGGGCGTTGGCAAGGGTGCGGGGCACAGTTCCTCCGGTCCGCTCAGGGGTGGCGGCCCATCGAGGACCGCTGCTCAGCCCCGGTTTATCACGGTGCGCCGACAACGCGGTGGCCCGTACGCTCCCGGCATGACGACGCCCGCCTGTCCCTCCAAGCCCTCACCCGGCGACCGCATCGCCGTCATCTCGCCGGGCGCCGGACTGCCCGGGCTCTTCCCACGCCCGCACGAACTGGGGCTGGAGCGGCTGCGCAAGGAGTTCGGACTCGAACCGGTCGAGTATCCGGCGACCCGGAAGATGGGTTCGACGCCTCAGGAGCGGGCCGACGACATCCACGCGGCGTTCGCCGATCCGGACGTCAGGGCGGTCATCGCGTCGATCGGCGGCGACGACCAGATCACCGTGCTGCCGTTCCTGGACCGGGAGTTGATCCGGGCGAACCCGAAGCCGTTCTTCGGGATGAGCGACAACACCTGTCTGTTGGCGTACCTGTACAACACCGGGATCGTCGGCTTCCACGGCGCGACCGTGATGACGGCGCTCGGGCGTCCCGTGGCCATGGACCCGCTGACCGCCGAGTCCCTGCGGGCCGCCCTGTTCACCTCGGGCGAGTACGAACTGCGGCCCGCCGAGCGCTGGAACGACGTCAACCGCGACTGGGCCGACCCCGCGACCTTCGACAGCGAGCCGGAGACCCGGCCCGGCACCGGCTGGACCTGGCAGAACGCCGACCGTGTGGTGGAGGGCCGCAGTTGGGGCGGCTGTCTGGAGATCGTCGCCTGGCTGCTGATGGCCGACCGCGAGATCTCCCACGATCTGACGGAGTACGACGGCGGCGTGCTGTTCCTGGAGACCTCGGAGGAGTTGCCGAGCGGGGAGGAGGTCTTCCGCATCCTGCGCAACATGGGCGAGCGCGGTCTGCTCCAGCGCTTCTCCGCGCTGCTGATGGCCCGCGCGAAGACGTGGTCTTTCGAGCGCCCCAACAGCCCCGAGGAGGGCGCCCGTTACGCCGCCGAGCAGCGGGAGGCGGTCCAACGCGCGCTGCGCGCCTACGCTCCCGGCATGATGGCCGTCTTCGACGTGGACTTCGGGCACACGGATCCGCAGATCGTCATCCCTTATGGAGGGTCGATAAGGGTGGACGGCCCCGACCGGCGCATCACCGTGACGTACTGATCCCGGCCGGCTCCCGCGCGCCCCCGTAACGCGCGGTCACCGTGGGTAGTTGACCGGGCATGCACGACGTACGCACGGTAAGGGCGCCTTCCATGGTGCGGCTGGCCACCGCCTCGCTCGCGGGGACGGCCATCGAGTTCTACGACTTCTTCGTCTACGGCACCGCGGCGGCGCTGGTTCTGGGGCCACTGTTCTTCCCGACGTTCTCGCCGCTGGCCGGGACGCTGGCCGCCTTCGGGACGTTCGGGGTGGGCTTCGTCGCCCGGCCGCTGGGGTCGGTGCTGTTCGGGCACATCGGGGACCGGCGCGGGCGGCGGCCGGTCCTCGTCGCCTCGCTGCTGCTGACCGGTGCGTCGACGGTCGCGGTCGGCTGCGTGCCGACGTACGAGTCGATCGGCATGGCCGCTCCCGTGCTCCTCCTGGTGCTGCGTTTTCTCCAGGGGCTCGGGCTCGGCGGGGAGTGGGGCGGGGCGGTCCTGCTGACCGCGGAGCACGCGCCCGCCGAACGGCGCGCCCTGTGGGCGAGCTTCCCGCAGATCGGCCCCGCGGTGGGCTTCCTGCTCGCCAATGGCGTGATGCTGGCCCTGTCGGCGTCGCTCACGGAGGCGCAGTTCGCCTCGTGGGGGTGGCGGGTGCCGTTCTGGGCGGCCGGGGTGCTCGCGGTGGCGGGGCTGTGGCTGCGTTCGTCGCTCGCGGAGAGCCCGAGTTTCCTGGAGATCGACGACCACGCGCGCGTGCCGCTCGCCGAGGTGGTGCGCGACCATTGGCGGCTGGTCCTGCTGACGGCGGGCGCGCTCGCGGTCGGCTACGCCGTGTTCTACGCGGTGACGACCTGGTCCCTCGCCTACGGGACGGAACGGCTCGGGGTCAGCCGTACCGTCATGCTGGGCTGCATCATGGCCGCGGTGGTGGTCAAGGGCGCTCTGACACCGGTGGTGGCTCTTCTGGGGGACCGTTACGGCCGTCGGCCCCTGTGTCTCACGGGCTGTGCCGTCGCCGCTCTGTGGATGTGCCCGATGGTCGCGCTGCTGTCGACCGGCGAGCCGCTGCCCATGTTCCTCGGCTTCCTGGTCGCGATGATCGCGTTCGTCACGATGTTCGCGGTGATCGCCGCCTATCTGCCGGAGCTGTACGAGCCCCGCGTACGGTGCACGGGCGCCGCCGTCGGCTACAACCTCGGCGGGGTTCTCGGCGGCGCGCTCACACCGATCGTGGCGACGGCGCTGGCCGAGCACGGGGGACGGGTCCCGTGGGGCGTGGGCGTGTATCTGACCGGGATCGCGCTGTTCAGCCTGGGGTGCTTCGCGCTGCTGCCGGAGACCCGGCCGGTGCCCCACCTCGCCGCCGCCGTACCGGCCACGGAGTGAACGGAGTGCCTTGTGGCGGCGGTCAGGGGTTGATCGCCAGCTCCAGGTAGGCCGCGAACAGCACCAGGTGTACGCCTCCCTGGAGCGGCGTGGCCCGCCCGGGCACCACCGTCAGCGAACCCACCACCACGGTCAGGGCGAGCAGCACCATGTGCGTGGCGCCGAGGCCGAGGACCAGTGGCCCGGAGAGCCAGACGGACGCCAGGGCCACGGCGGGGATGGTCAGGCCGATGCTGGCCATCGCGGACCCTAGGGCGAGGTTCAGGCTGGTCTGCACCCGGTCGCGGCGTGCGGAGCGCAGCGCGGCGATGGTCTCGGGAAGCAGCACGAGCAGGGCGATGATCACACCGACGACGGCATGCGGCAGGTCGGCCGCCTCCACCCCGTCCTCGATGGTCGGCGACACTCCCTTCGCGAGGCCGACCACACCGACCAGCGCCAGGCCCAGGAGTCCCAGGCTGACCCTGACATCGCGGGCGGTCGGCAGCTCCGCGTGACCGTCCGCGATGATGACCTCGCCCTGCCGGGTGATCGGCAGGAAGTAGTCACGGTGCCGCACGGTCTGGGTCGCGACGAACAGGCCGTACAGGACCAGCGAGGCGAGCGCGGCGAAGGTGAGCTGGGCGGTGGAGAACTCGGGGCCCGGCTTGCTGGTGGTGAACGTCGGCAGCACCAGGCTGAGCGTGGCCAGCGTCGCGACCGTGGCGAGGGCGGCGCCGGTGCCCTCCGGGTTGAAGACCGCGGTCCCGTGGCGGAGCGAGGCGGTGAGGAGGCTCAGCCCGACGATGCCGTTGCAGGTGATCATCACGGCCGCGAACACTGTGTCCCTGGCCAGGGTGGAGCTCTTGTCCCCGCCGTCGGCCATCAGCGTGACGATCAGGGCGACCTCGATGATCGTGACGGCGACGGCCAGCACGAGGGAGCCGAAGGGTTCACCGACGCGGTGGGCGATCACCTCGGCGTGGTGCACGGCGGCCAGCACCGCTCCCGCGAGCACCAGCGTCACCAGCCCGACGACCACACCGGGAAGGTCGCGTCCCCACGTGAACACGAGCAGGACGACCGCGGCCACCGGCACAACGGCCGTCCACCGCGTCACGAGCGACCGCAGCCCGACGATCATTCAGCGATCGTCGCAGAGGGACCCGGGCCCCGCATGCGCACGCCGACCCGCCGCCCGCCCCTCACGCCGTCCCGCTCCGGGCTCGCACCCCGTACCGAGCTCGGGCCCCGTGCCCTCGCGCCGGCCTCCGCAGGACGGATGCTCGGCTCCCGACGAAGCACCGGGAACGGTGGTCGGCGATTCGCCGCGCACCGCTCCCGATGTGGTTGCTCCTGCGTCCGACGCGGTCAGGCGCCGATGCTGTCCTTCGGAGCGCCTTCGCTCTCCTCCTGCGCCGCCTCGGCCGCCGCCTGCTTCTTGGAGGCGATCAGGCTGGTGATCGTGGTGACGATCAGGACCGCGCAGATCACGCCGAGAGAGACCGGTATGGAGATCTCCGGTACATGGACGCCGGACTCGTGCAGCGCGTGCAGCACCAGCTTGACGCCGATGAAGCCGAGGATGACCGACAGACCGTACGAGAGGTGGACCAGCTTCTTCAGTAGGCCGCCGATGAGGAAGTACAGCTGACGCAGGCCCATCAGGGCGAAGGCGTTGGCGGTGAAGACGATGTACGGGTCCTGGGTCAGGCCGAAGATCGCCGGGATCGAGTCGAGGGCGAACAGGACGTCCGTGGTACCGATCGCGAGCATCACGACCAGCATCGGCGTCATGACGCGCTTGCCGTTCTCCTCGATCCACAGCTTGGTGCCGTGGTAGCGGTCGGCCACGCCGAACCGCTTCTCGGCAGCCTTGAGCAGCTTGTTCTCCTCGAACTCCTCGTCCTCGTCGTCGGTACGGGCCTCCTGGATCAGCTTCCAGGCGGTCCAGATGAGGAAGGCACCGAAGATGTAGAACACCCACGCGAAGCTCGCGAGGATCGCGGCGCCGGCGGCGATGAATATCGCGCGCAGGACGAGCGCTATGAGAACGCCGACGAGGAGCACTCGCTGCTGGTACTGCGAGGGCACCGCGAACTTCGCCATGATCAGGACGAAGACGAAGAGGTTGTCGACACTCAGCGACTTCTCGGTGATGAAGCCCGCGAAGAACTCGCCGCCGGCCTCACCGCCGCCGAACACGAGCAGGCCCATGCCGAAGAGCCCGGCCAGGGCTATCCAGACGACCGTCCAGATCCCGGCTTCCTTGATCGATACGTCGTGGGGCTTGCGCCCGATGAAGAAGTCCACCGCGATCAGAGCGGCGAGACCCACGATGGTCAGGACCCAAAGGGTCGGGGAAACATTCACTGCGCCTCCGGCAGTACGTAACGGCAAATTTCAGCGTCGTCGCTACCGGAGGTCTCTTCCACCCGCGGCAACCCGGCTCCTTCACGCGCCCGGTGCCTGCGGGCCGACGCCCCGGGATCTGGATTGATCCGTATTGACGGGTACGCCGCAGCAGGTAGGGAGTACTCCCCTCCGTGTGGAGAACAGTACCCCAATCACCAAGGAAAGGTAAAGAGATTGGTAAAAGAGAACCAAAATCCGCAGGTCAGATGGCTTTACCGATGCTTGGTGAAGTGCTCGCGGGTGTCAGCGGTTCCATGAGCGGCGGGCCGCCGCGACCTGGCTGAGCACCTGCTGGAGCACCTGACTGCCCTGCGGCACGACCGACGGCTCGTACGTCCAGGCATGGCCGACCCACGGGTCGGCAAGGTGATCGTCAGGCACCGGAGTGAGTCGCAGAAGCGAACGCCAGAGGGGGTCGAGCAACGGTCCGTAGGCGGCGGCGTCCTCTCGGTCGGCGACCATCATGAGATGGACGCCGACGGCAGGGCCCTCGTCCGCGAGATAGCGCAGCTGGGTCACCGCCCGGTCGTCGAAACCGTGCGGGAAGTCGTTGACGATCAACAGCTGCTGAGCGGTGTCGAGATCGGGCGGCAGCGAATCGGCCGCACCGGCGCGCAACGCCATCTGCACCAGGTCGACACGCTGGGTCAGTCTGCCCAGGACGTCCGTGACACCGGCGGCCCCGGCGGCGGGCGGACCCGCGAGCACACCGGTCCGCACGAGTGGTGCGAGAGCCGGGGCGCCCGCGCCCGCCGGGTCGATGACGTGCACGGCGAACTCGCCCGCCGGATGGACGGCCAGCAGCCGGGCCGCGTGCGTCACCGCCGTGTCCATGGCGAGCCGGCGCAGCTCGTCGGAGTCGACGAGCGAGCCGTCGGCCGACTCACCACCGCTGTCGATCCACAGGCCGCGCTCCAACGGCAGCCGGACGAGCATCGGGATGCTCAGGTCGACGCTCTCGGGGAGCCGCAGGTCGCCCAGCCGCAGTGCCATGGGCATCTCCATCGGCACGCGATAACCGCGCCAGACAGGGCTGTCCCAGCGTGCGTACGCCAGGGGCAGCGCGGGCTCGACGACCTCGGCCTCGGCGGTGAGCTGGGAGAGGTCGCGGTCGAGGGCGGCGCGGGCCTGGTCGACGAGCTGGGCGTGCTTGGCGCGGGCCGTTTCCCGGGCGCCGTCGCCCGGACCGCCGAGCCGGTTGCGGGGATCGGCCAGTGCCCGGTCGATCTCCTGTTCCAGGCGTGAATCGGCGAAGTCGACTGCGCTGCGGTATGCGGCGGCGGTGCGGGCCAGGTCCTCGAACATGCCCCAGACCTGGTTGTAGAGCCGCTCGTCCATGGACCACCCGGTCGCGTCACCCGCGACCGGCCGCGGCGGCTGTCCGGGCTGGACCGGGGGTGCGGCCGGCGGGGCCGGTGGCGGAGCTGCCGTACGGCGGCCGGGGTGGCTGTAGTTGACCGGGCCTGCGGCCTGCGTGGCTTCCCCGGCGTGGCCCGCCTGGGGCGAGGCGTCCGGTTGGCCGGCCTGCGCCGGGGTGTTCTGCGGGCCCTCGACCCCGTACGGCGATGAAGGCTGCGGGGAGGCAGAGCCGCCCTGGACCACGGAACCGGCCTGCTCCGATGTGCCGGGAGGCGGGGTGTCCTGCGGCGCCTGGGCCGCGTACGGCGACGCGGACTGCGCGGGTGCGGGGGATGCCGTCCGGCGGGTGCGGTCGCTGTCCGGCGTACGGGATGGAGGGGGTGACACCGAGCGGGAGTGGGCCTGGAACACCGCCTCGTTGATGGTGTCCGCGAGACGGCGGGCCTCGGGGAGGCCCTGGTCGGTGAGGAGTTCGGCGAGGCCGCCGGAGTACCCCTGGCCGATGGCTCGCACCTTCCAGGTGTCCTGTCTGCGGTACAGCTCCAGGGCGACGACGGCCGACTCGGCTTCCAGGCCCGTGATCGTGTAACTGGCGACCTCGGCGCCGCCGAGCCCGGTGACGGCGACGAAGGGGGCGGCCACGGCACCGAAGCAGACCGGGCCGCCCACACCGGACGGCAGGGCGAGCAGCACGCTGATCCGGTGCACGGACTCCGGCATGGCACCCAGGTCCACGGCGAGCCGGTGGTCGGCAGCCGCCTGCTTGGAGACCTCCAGGCCGGGGAGCGTGGGAGCACCGGGGTGGGCCACCCACTCGACGCCGTGGACCTTGCCCTGCTCGTCGCCGATCGTGGCCCCCGCCACGATCGGCGCGCCGGCCGAGATCCGCACTTCGAGGCGGACCTGGGAGAGCGGATGGTTCTGCCCCCGGACCAGCTCGGCCGTCATCGCCTTCGTCCCCCCGTGTCGTTCTCTTGCTTCCTTGGGCTGCGCGGGCCCGCTTACAGGTGCGGCAGGATCGCCGGCATCAGGTCCTGGAAGGTACGGCCGTTGGCCGGGGTACCGAGGGCCGTCATCTGCCAGCCCGCGCCCGCCCGGTGCACCTTCGCCATGATCTGGGCCGTGTACTGGCCACCGCCGTCCAGTGTGTAGCGGGCGAGTTCGTCGCCGTTGGTCTCGTCGACCAGTCGGCAGAACGCGTTCTGCACCTCCTGGAAGGTCTGGCCCGTGAAGGAGTTCACGGTGAAGACGATCTGGTCGATGTGGACCGGCACGCGCGGCAGGTCGACGAGGATCGCCTCGTCGTCACCACCCTGGCCGACACCGCCGACGAGGTTGTCGCCGGTGTGCCGCACGGAGCCGTCGTCGCTCACGAGGTGGCGGAAGAACACGACGTCGACGGGCTGCTTGTCGGCGAAGAGCACGGCGGAGGCATCGAGGTCGATCTCCCGTGTGCGCGAGCCGAACAGGCCGCGCCGGGGAGCCGCCTGCCAGCCGAGGCCCATGCGCACCGCGGTCAGGGTGCCCCCGTCACTCTTCTGCAGGTTGATGGCCTGACCCTTGGTCAGATTGACGCTGCCACTGGGCGTTCCGCCCTTGGATACGTCCACCACGCGCTGTTCCCCTCTCGAAGCGATCCCCTGTTGCCGCGGGGTCCGCGGATGACCTGAACCCTACGCAGGAGCACTGACAGTGCCGAAGCCTCGGGCGCACTTTGTGTCGGTGTTGCAACACTGCGCGTACGACGCAGCTCATGCAGGCCGGCCGGGGTGCCCGACCGGTGCGGCGGCCGGCGCCCCGTGTGCCCTGTGTGGCGGTCAGGCCAGGCCCCCCTCCTTCATCTGGCGCAGTTCCTTCTTCATCTCCGACACCTCGTCGCGCAGCCGGGCGGCGATCTCGAACTGGAGGTCGGCCGCGGCGGCGCGCATCCGTGCCGTCATCTCCTCGATCTGGTCGGCGAGTTCGGCCGCGGGACGGTCGGTCGGCACCGTCTGCCCTGCCTTGCCCTTGCCGGCTCTGGCTCCCTTGGCCGCCTTGCCGCCGAGCGCGGGCACCGGGGCCTTGGCGCCCTTGCCGTCCTTCGACTTGCGGTAGCCCGAGCCGAGGAGCTGTTCCGTGTCGATGTCCTCGCGGGCGATCTGCGCGACGATGTCGTTGATCTTCTTGCGGAGCGGCTGCGGGTCGATGCCCCGCTCCGTGTTGTACGCGACCTGCTTCTCCCGGCGGCGGTTGGTCTCCTCGATGGCCTTCTCCATCGACGGGGTGATCCTGTCCGCGTACATATGGACCTGGCCGGACACATTGCGTGCCGCGCGGCCGATGGTCTGGATCAGGGAAGTGCCGGAGCGCAGGAAGCCCTCCTTGTCGGCGTCGAGGATCGACACCAGGGACACCTCGGGCAGGTCGAGGCCCTCCCGGAGGAGGTTGATGCCGACCAGGACGTCGAACTCGCCGGAGCGCAGTTCGCGCAGCAGTTCGACCCGGCGCAGGGTGTCGACGTCGCTGTGCAGATAGCGGACCTGGATGCCGAGTTCCAGGAAGTAGTCGGTGAGGTCCTCGGCCATCTTCTTGGTGAGCGTGGTGACCAGGACACGCTCGTCCTTCTCGGCGCGCGTGCGGATCTCGTGCACCAGGTCGTCGATCTGGCCCTCGGTGGGCTTGACGACGACCTCGGGGTCGATGAGGCCGGTGGGGCGGATGATCTGCTCGACGTAGCCGTCGCCCCGGGACAGCTCGTACTTGCCGGGGGTCGCCGACAGGTACACGGTCTGTCCGATGCGCTGCTGGAACTCCTCCCATTTCAGGGGGCGGTTGTCCAGTGCGGAGGGCAGCCGGAAGCCGTGGTCGACGAGGGTGCGCTTGCGGGACGCGTCGCCCTCGTACATGGCGCCGATCTGCGGGACCGTGTTGTGCGACTCGTCGATGACGAGCAGGAAGTCGTCCGGGAAGTAGTCGATCAGGGTGTTCGGCGGGGAGCCGGGGAGGCGGCCGTCGAAGTGCATCGAGTAGTTCTCGACCCCGGAGCAGGAGCCGATCTGGCGGAGCATCTCCAGGTCGTACGTCGTCCGCATCCTCAGGCGCTGGGCCTCCAGGAGCTTGTTCTGTTTCTCCAGTTCGGCGAGGCGTTCGCCGAGTTCCTTCTCGATGTCGTTGACGGCCCGCGCCATGCGCTCCGGCCCTGCCACGTAGTGGGTGGCCGGGAAGACGTACATGTGCTCGTCTTCGCTGATGATCTCGCCGGTGAGCGGGTGCAGGGTGGAAAGGGCCTCGATCTCGTCGCCGAACATCTCGATGCGGACGGCCAGTTCCTCGTAGACCGGGAAGATCTCGATGGTGTCGCCGCGCACGCGGAACGTGCCGCGGGTGAAGGCCAGGTCGTTGCGGGTGTACTGGATGTCGACGAAGCGGCGCAGCAGCTGGTCCCGGTCGATCTCCTCGCCGACCTTGAGGGGGACCATCCGGTCCACGTACTCCTGCGGAGTACCGAGGCCGTAGATGCAGGACACAGAGGCGACCACGATGACGTCCCGCCGGGTGAGCAGCGAGTTGGTCGCGGAGTGGCGCAGCCGTTCGACCTCCTCGTTGACCGAGGAGTCCTTCTCGATGTAGGTGTCCGACTGAGGGACGTACGCCTCGGGCTGGTAGTAGTCGTAGTACGAGACGAAGTACTCGACGGCGTTGTTCGGGAGGAGTTCCCGGAACTCGTTCGCCAGCTGGGCGGCCAGGGTCTTGTTCGGCGCCATGACGAGCGTGGGGCGCTGGAGCTTCTCGATCATCCACGCGGTGGTGGCGGACTTGCCGGTGCCGGTCGCGCCGAGGAGCACGACGTCCTTCTCACCTGCTTCGATGCGCCGAGCCAGCTCGGCAATGGCCGCCGGCTGGTCGCCGCTCGGCTGATAGGGGCTGACGACCTCGAAGGGCGCCACCGTGCGTTCGATCTTGGAAACTGGCCGCATGGCATCCACCGTACGACCACCCACTGACAACGGGTCCTGATCACCGGTTCTGCGGGGTGCGGGAGCTGCGGTGTTCGTGCCGCTGGCCGGGGCGCGGCGAGGGGCGCCGGCCGGGGTGCGGGACGGCGGGGTGGGCCGGGATGCCGGGCTTGTTGTCGGCGGGACGCCGGTCGGGCTTGCCCATGACCATCAGCGGGTCGAACATCACGACGACGCCGGCCAGCAGGAGGAAGGCCAGCGGGCCGATCATCAGGGGGGCCAGCAGGGCCGCGGGCGAGTCTCCGTCCGGGGTCCCGGACGTGGTGTGGAGGTGGACACTCAGGGCGGCCATGCCCGTGTAGTGCATGCCGCTGACGGCGAGCCCCATGACGAGGCTGGCGCCCACGCTCCACAGGAAGCCGCGGATCTGCCCGGCCGCCCACAGGGCGGCGGTGGCGGCCACGACAGCTATCACGACCGAGGCGGAGACGGTGAAGGTGTTGTACTCCAGCTTCCCGTTGAGGCGCATTCCGGCCATGCCCAGGTAGTGCATGGACGCTATGCCGAGACCCGTGATGGTGCCCCCGGTGAACAGTGCCGTTCCGCTCGCGCCCCGGTAGCCGACGATGAAGATCCCGATGCCGACCATGAGGATGGCGACGCCCAGGCTGGCGAAGGTCAGCCACATGTCGTACTTGATCGGGGTCTCCTTGACCTTGAACCCCATCATGGCGACGAAGTGCATGGTCCATATGCCGGAGCCGATCGCGGCGGAGCCGAGCGCCAGCCACCCTGGTCGCCACGACTGGGCGACCAGCATCGATCTGGTGGTGCAGCGCAGGCCCAGCGCGCCGCCCAGGCAGGCCATGAGGTAGGCCACCAGCGGTGTGACGAGTCCGTAGCTGAATCCGTCGACCGTGCCCTGCATGTGCGGCTGCCCTTCCGCCCTGTTGCGTCCCGGAATTCCCTGAAATGCTCCCCCGCCCCAGGACCGGCCAGCGGTCAGGGTTGTGGCAGAGAGTATGACTGGCTCCGGAAGGGTCGAACGATTTTCCGGCAAAGAAACACGGCCTTGCCCCACTTGTGCGGCAGGAGTGTGCGGACTCGGGCATCTCCGTTCAATCTGTGTCTGTGCCGCACCTCTCTGTCCGTTGTTCCTCCGCTGTCACTTGTCACTCATGGCTCGTCCGCGCCCACTCGGCACCCGCGCTCCGGGCGTTGTCAGTGGTGGGTCGTACGGTGGGGCGCATGGACAGCCATGGGCGGGACGAGCGGCGGGAAGCGGGAGACCGGCAGCAGGTCGTGTGGGCGGTCGTCGGCACCGACATCGGTCCGCTGCTGCTGGCCGCGACGCACGAAGGCCTGGTGAACGTGGTGTTCCATGCCACGGAGCCGGTGCGTGAGAAGACTGTCGAGCGGCTCGCCTCCCGGCTGGGCGCGGAGCCCGTCGAGGCACCCGGGTCCCCGCTCCTGGCCGAGGCGATACGCCAGTTCGCGGCGTACTTCGCGGGCGAGCGGCACGATTTCGAACTGCCGCTCGACTGGTCCCTGATCTCCGGCTTCAACCGCCAGGTGCTGCGCGAACTGGCGTCCGGCGTGCCGTACGGCGCGGTCGTCGGGTACGGCGACCTGGCTGGCCGGGTCGGCCAGCCCGGTGCGGCCCAGGCGGTGGGCGCGGCGATGGGCGCCAATCCGCTGCCGGTCGTGGTGCCGTGCCATCGGGTCGTGGAGAGCGACGGCGGCCTCGGCGGGTTCGGGGGCGGCCTGGAGACCAAGCGGAAGCTGCTCGCGCTCGAAGGGGTACTGCCCGAGCCGCTGTTCTGAGGGGTCATCTGCGGGACCCGAGGGTTTCGTCCAGGAAGGCCCGTCAATACGAGGAGAGGGTCCCGTACGGGAAGAGGTTCCGTGGGGGAACGCTGTGCGGAAGCAGGGGGATCGCACCGGTGACCACATCGTCGGCCCGCGCGGGCGGGGAGTTGGCCGTGCTCCGGCGCCGGATCTCCGGCGTACTGGTCGCGAGCCAGATCCTCGGCGGGCTCGGGGTGGCCACCGGCGTCGCGCTCGCCTCCGTACTGGCCCAGCGGATCAGCGGTACGGAGTCGCTGTCCGGGCTCGCGCCCACCGCGATGGTCGCGGGCACCGCGGTCGCCTCCCTGCCGCTGGCAGCGCTGATGACCGCGCGCGGGCGGCGGCCCGGCCTGGTCCTGGGCTATCTCGTCGGTGCCCTGGGGGCGGGCGTCGTCGTGATCGCGTCGGTCGTCGACAGCTTTCCGCTGCTGCTGTGCGGCATGGCCGGGTTCGGCGCGGCCTCGGCGGCGAATCTGGGGGCGCGGTTCGCCGCCGCCGATCTCGCCGAGCCGGACCGGCGGGCCCGGGCCATCTCGAACGTGGTGTGGGCGGCCACCATAGGAGCGGTTCTCGGGCCGAACATCGCCGCGCCGGCGGGGCGCAGCGTGTCCGGGCTCGGAATACCCGAGACGGCGGGCCCCTTCCTGTGGGCGGCCGGGATCTTCCTGGTCGCGGCGGTGACGGTGGCTGTCCTGCTGCGCCCCGATCCGCTGCTCACGGCCCGGTCGCTCGCCCCGGTGGAGGAGCGGTCGGCCGAGGGCCGGTCCCTGCGCGCGGGCCTCGCCGCCGTCACCGCCTCGCCGCGTGCCCGGCTCGCGCTGATGACGGTGGCCATGTGCCACACGGCCATGGTCTCGGTCATGTCGATGACCCCGGTCGCACTCGGGCACCACGGCGCGGGCATCGATCTGATCGGGCTGGTCATCAGCGGTCACATCGCGGGCATGTACGCGTTCTCGCCGCTCATGGGGCGGCTGTCCGACCGGGTCGGGCGGCTGTCCGGCATCGGTCTCGCCGTGGGGCTGCTGGCCTGCGCCGCGTTCCTCGCGGGCACGGCCGGCGGCAGTCACGGTCGCACCGCGGTGGGGCTCTTCGTCCTGGGGCTGGGCTGGTCGGCCGGGCTGGTCTCCGGGTCCGCCCTGCTCACGGACTCCGTGCCCGAGGCCGCGCGCGCCGCCGCTCAGGGGCTGTCCGACCTCGTCATGAACACCTCGGCGGGCCTCGGTGGGGCGGCCTCCGGGCTCGTGATGGCCCAGGCGGGCTACGGGTGGCTGAATCTCGCCGCCGCCTGCCTACTGATACCCGTGGGCGCGCTGGCCCTGTTCACGCGGAGCGGCCTGCGGCGGGTCCGGGGCGCGACAGCGGGCGGCTGAACCGGTTCGGTCCGGTCCTCGCGCCAGGGCCTGTCGTCACATTCCCGTCGTCCGCCCGAAGGGCGGGCCTCGCGGAGCCAGGTGCGTGCTCTCGGCGTGCCGGACGCGGGCCCTCGTACTGGTTGTACGTGGGCCTGTGTCCGGTGCGGCGAGTGGGGGTCCCCCCTCTGGGGGAGCGTGCATGGCGCCGCGAGGCAGGCGGGAATGTGACGACAGGCCCTAGGGGTGGCCAGGACGCGGGAGCGGTAGCAGACTCCGCCGTGCGCACAGCCGCTGGCATCCGAAGTAACGGGGCCGAAGGGACGGCGATCACGTATGAGCGGGAACAGGGCAGTCGCGTATCTCAAGCCGGGCGCGGTCGAGGTCAGGAGCATCGACTACCCGACGCTTGAACTCCAGGACGGGCCGGGAGTCGCTCCCCAGAACGTCGGCAGGAAGTGCCGGCACGGGGTGATTCTCAAGGTGCTCGCCAGCAATATCTGCGGAAGTGACCAGCACATGGTGCGGGGCCGTACGACCGCGCCCGAGGGGCTGGTCCTCGGACACGAGATCACCGGAGAGGTCGTCGAACGAGGGCCGGACGTCGAGTACGTCGGCGTCGGGGACATCGTCTCCGTACCGTTCAACATCGCCTGTGGGCGGTGCCGCAACTGCAAGGAAGGCAAGACCGGCATCTGCCTGAACGTCAACCCGGCCCGTCCGGGAGCGGCTTATGGCTATGTCGATATGGGCGGCTGGGTAGGCGGGCAGGCCGAGTACGCGATGGTGCCGTACGCGGACTTCAACCTGCTGAGGTTCCCCGACCCCGACCAGGCGCGCGAGAAGCTCCTCGACCTGACCATGCTGTCGGACATCTTCCCGACCGGCTTCCACGGCGCGGTCACCGCGGGCGCGGGTGTCGGTTCGACGGTGTACGTCGCAGGGGCGGGCCCGGTCGGCCTGGCCGCCGCAGCGTCGGCACAGCTCCTGGGCGCCGCCGTCGTCATCGTCGGCGACCTCAACGCCGAACGCCTCGCCCAGGCGCGGAGTTTCGGCTGCGAGACCGTCGACGTCTCACGCGGCGACATCGAGGGGCAGCTCGCCCAGATCCTCGGGGAGCCCGAGGTGGACGCGGCGGTCGACGCGGTCGGCTTCGAGGCCCGGGCGCACGGCCCGGACGCCCCAGAGGCACCCGCGACGGTCCTCAACTCCCTGATGGGTGTCACGCGCGCGGGAGGCGCCCTGGGCATCCCGGGGCTGTACGTCACGGACGACCCGGGCGGCATCGACGGGGACGCGAGGTCGGGGACCCTGAAGATGCGGCTCGGCCTCGGCTGGGCGAAGAGCCACGCCTTCACCACCGGACAGTGCCCGGTGATGAAGTACCACCGTGGGCTGATGCGGGCGATCCTGCACGAGCGCGTGCACATCGCCAAGGCCGTCAACGCGACCGTGATCGGCCTGGACGACGCCCCGCGCGGCTACGCCGAGTTCGACCAGGGCGCGAGCCGCAAGTACGTCCTCGATCCGCACGGGGCGCTGGCCGGCGTACGACCGGTCTGATCTCCTGAGACCCGGTCTCCGGCGCTCGGAAGGGGGTGCCCGCGCGCGGGCACCCCCTTCTCGTCCTCTCCTGCGCCCTACGCGTAGTGCCGCGCCTCGAAGACGTTGCCGTCGGGGTCGCGGAAGTAGAAGCTGCGCCTCGCCATGCCCCGGGCGCCGTAGGAGTCGTACGAGATGTCCGAGACGGGTACGTCCCGTTCCTCCAGGCGGGATCGCAGGGCGTCGAAGGAGTCCGGGGACAGGGACAGGCACACGTGGTTCACGGGGTGGCCCGCGCTGTCGGCGGACCCTGGGAGCATGTTCATGCGCTCCGCCAGGGAGAGGGGCGCGAGGTCGAAGATGGTCTCCTCGTTGAGGCGTACGGAGGGGAAGGACACCGTCCCCGCGGCGAATTCGGTGATCCTCAGAGGCTCCATGCCGACCGCCTTCTCGTAGAAGTCGGCGGCGGCGATCGGGT
>Ga0307513_10002301_pt1 | contig 26659 bp, 34 predicted proteins | sample 15_EM_MG_FD_202174 | JGI IMG/M metagenome (GOLD analysis project Ga0307513, IMG submission 202174) | Populus trichocarpa ectomycorrhiza microbial communities from riparian zone in the Pacific Northwest, United States - 15_EM | ecosystem: Host-associated > Plants > Roots > Unclassified | place...
AGGGCCCGCCGTCCTGCCTAAAGACGGCGGTCCTGCCCTTAAAGCGCCCCGGACGGACTACAGCTAGCCGTCCCGTCCCGTCTGGGGCTCTTGGCAGTCCCCCCGCGGGGCCCCGCCGGGCCCCCGGCCGGCTGCGAACACTGCGAATAGCAGACAGCACAAAGAGTATGAGCAATGGCTGCTTGAAAACCTTGATCTCGGCTTCCTTCTGGAATCGCGCTGCGGGGCAGTGTTCGCAACGGAGCAGTCCGTCCGTCCTGGGCCAGGACGAGGACGGACGACATTTCGTCTTCCCGTCCCGTCTTTTCATGAACTTGCCCGACAAGTTAGACCCAAGGACCAGGATGGACGACATTGTGTTGTCCCCCACCGTCCCCTGTCGTCTTCTATCGTCCCCCGTCGTCCTCTATCGTCCCCCGCAGTCCCCCGCCGTCTTCCGATGTTTTCCGATGTTTTCCGCCGTCCCCCACCGTCCCCTGTCGTCCCCGGCGGTCCTATGCAGTTACCTGCCGTTCCCCCGCAGAAGTTGTCTCAGGTCGTGGGGCTCGTCGTCCTTGCTAATGACGGCCGTCCTGGGAATTCAAGGACGAGGACGGACTGCATTTTGCCGTCCCATCTCGTCCGGGGGGTCTTGGCAGTCCCCCCCGCCGGGCCCTACGGGGGCCCTGGACGGCTGAGAACACTGGCTGGAAACGGGCGTGAGGACATTGTCCGGATGCTCTTGGATCGGGAAGATGTCTCTCCCAGCACTGCTGATGAAGGCGGTCGAACACCCCTCTTGTGGGCAGCTGGAAATGGACATGAGGACGTCGTAAAGATGCTTTTAGAGCTGGAGGATGTTACTCCTAACGCTGCCGATAAAAACGGTCGGACACCTCTGTTCAAAATGTGAATGCGGCACAATCTATTCTATGTGGATAATACTTCGCAAGTACGAAGGGGGTTGCGATGCACGCTTAGCGAGGTGGTGAAGAAGGGATTGGTAGGAGTTCCGGTTCTTAATTATTCCAAAACAGGTGGGCAGTAGCAAGCATATTTATGCAAAAGTGGCGCCCATATGTATGAAAGAAATATAGGGAAAACTATGTAAGAAACATAAGTGCGAACATGTTTGACCCTGAGATCCTGCCAAGTAATCCTAAACAATGTGCGTGAAACTATGAGGGTGTGATGAGAATATTAGAAATATCATGACCAATAATAGTGCATAAGAGATGCATAAAATCCTTAACACCGGATAGAAAAGCACATGTTAAATCCCCAAATATTATCCCAAAACAATCAATAAAACACCATAATATATATCTTAGCTGTAGTAATGTAAGCGGTGTACAGGTGGAGTCGAAACACAAACTAAGTAAAAGAATACACGGTAGTGTTATGAAATGCACATAGGAAATATAACGGAATTTCAACAACCTCTCTCATGGGCAGCGGGGAAGAGGTACGAAGGCATTGTGGCCATGCTTTTGGAACGGGAGGATATCGGTCCCAATATTCCGGATAAATATGGTCAAACAGCTCTCTCGTGGGCTGCCGAACGCCAACACACTCGAATAGTTGACCTTCTCCTGTAAAGGCGTTGCTTTAATTAGGATGTCGTGATGATAGACCCCACTAGCTAAAGAGTATTTATACAGACTTCCGGGAAGCAACTCGCGGGAACTCTAAAGCGGCGATTAGAAAATCAAGGTCCGGTTCCTGAGTCCGCAGGTAGAAATTTCTCAATAGGCCATTTTCTAGACGAATCTTCCGAGTCACATCAGCACCCTTTCAAAAAGACTCGGAGATCTTGACATTCATGACAAATGCTCAATATCCGACGAACCCTCTCACTTCCCGCATTACACTGTCGCATTGCTGAAATTTGTTCCCAATCCATCTCTTCTAAGTTAGTTCTCTTTGTCTTTGTTGTGTGATTCACTCTACCGCGTCCTTGCTATCTACCCACCATTCACAGTGTCTCCTATTTTCTCCCCACTCACTCCAAGAATTGTGTAGTATTGCGCTTGCATAATGTCTGCTTTTTTTCTGCACCTGTTTCTTCCCTATCATTCTTTCTTGTCATCTTCCTAGAACACATTCTGCCTTCCCTACTCCACCCTATCCAATACCAGGATGAGCTCGGTACAGGTAAAGTAGGTGGCCCTTTCACGCTATAGCAATTTCGCTTTATCGAGTATCCATTTAGTGTTTGTTCTTGTCTTTGTTACCTTACTTCTTTTAAGCACTTTTCTTATATTCTTCGCATCTTGGGAGGAAAAACTGGCAAAGCACTTTGCGGAGTATGTCTGTTTTTTGACTGTTTTTTGACTGTTTTTCTTTTTTCTTTCAATACCTCCCAATTCTGATTGGAGCCGACATTTGTGGGCTTTGCAGACTCTAGTATGCTTTCTACTGTGTTATAATTCTCTAGAGAAACCTATATCTCACCCGGTTAAGGGTATTCCTGACTTAAGCTCTCGGGGCTAGCCAACATGAATCACGACTTGTATCTAATCAAGTCAAATTGGATTTATGGTGCCGACAGTGTACGAGGCATAACGTCCAAATTCAACCTGATGCACTATATAGTGCGGTATACAGCGCAGGCTCCTCGAGACCAGGGCGAAGTTGGAAACAGTTTGCTCCTTCTGTACCTAGTCTGAAATGATTGGGCTGATAACACTTAGCTCTTGCGATTGGAGGTTAGGCAGGAAGTCTCCTTTCGCATTTTTAATCGGGTCATAGATGTTTGTTGCTTCCATTTTTGTTCTCCCTTTTGTTCCTTTTATTCCTACCCCGCCCGCCCGTTCCCCCTTGTTCTCATCTTGGCACCCCAGTAGAGCGGCTGGTGATGGCCGGGGCGGGTCTCGGTTACGAGAAAAAGAAAGAAAAATCACTTGTTGACTTACCAGATTCCCACATGCTTTATTTCTATGGGGCATCGGTGCGTGATAGGCGGGTGTTCCAATCAAGGGGGATAAATCGTGATATAATTATCAGAGTTGGCAGGATAGCCGATCACCAAGCAGGGATAATTGCGTTAGCGATTTCATCTGTTCTGTAGCTGAAAGACTCAAGAAAGAGCCTATGGTTACATCTTTTCATCACTAATATTACGAAAGTACGCAGGCAAATGGGGTAATACAATGTGCGAGATGGACAGGTGTAGGAAGCGATGCAATGGTTGAGATGGTTTTATTATTCTTTCATCGACTCATGTTTGGCCGGTTACTTTCGGGAGAGAGAGGGAATGAAGTTTCCAATTATACTTACTAAACTCGCGGCGGGGGCAATTTCGGTTGGTGTGTAATGTCGGGAAGAGACATACACAGTGGGTGGAGGAACAAGAATTAACATTTGACGTCACTCTGGGTATTAGAGTATGTACCGAGTACTGAAGTATACTTCCCCTGCGTATCTGCCTTCCCGACATAACCCCCGAACCGACATAGCCCCCGCCGCGAGTTTATCTTCTCCTCGGCTGTGTGTGTGGGAAGTTATCAAGTATCTTACCATCATGATAATAGCGGTGACGGGAATTAATGTGGATTTTGGTCCGCTTTTGGTGTAGGTGCCAATGACTGTGGCGAAGTCTTTCGGTTGGTGTCGGGCACATTCGTTTTGGCCCTAGTGTTGTGCGCTACTCCAGATGGTCGAGCGCAACTTACGGTAGGTAGGAGAAGCAAGCAAACTCTGGGCGGCACGTAATTTCCTTGTTTGATCAGCGCTGTCATGAAGGCATTGGGAATGGGAGAGGGCCATCGCTGTTGTTTTACTCGTCCGCAGTAGCGTGGGGACTCAAATCGAAGAAATATGCACAGTACCAGGAGATGGTAGTCGCCCTTCCGGTAGGCTCCCGCACATAGTTCTTTGATTTTATTCTAACTAAACCACCTCGCAGAGCAGAGGACGGGAACCCTAATGTTCCCACCTATCTTTCTTCAATTCAAGTTCTGACCGTACCCAAATGCAGCACTGGACTGTACTGTACTGCTGCATGCATTGGTTATGCTGAGATCAATAGAGGGTTTGGGTTGTGGGAATAGTAATGAGACTTGATTTCTTTATAAAGAATGTTTCAGGTGGAGTGGCTGTGGATAAGGGGAGGAATTCTCGGAGCCAATGGTAGGTAAATTAGGATAGATTGGGGGAGTGCTTAGTGAAAGGAATGGAATTTTCTTCATATAGTGTAAATCTGGCCTTTTTAGAAAAAGAAAGAAAGAGAGCTGCTTTGCGGGGTGGGGGGGATCGGGCAATTGCACACTACTACATACAGGTACAACCTCGTTCCGAAAGTTTTCGTACCCAGGCTGGTACTGTGCATCAAGGGCTATAATACATGTGGTATAAAAGTTTGTCACGGTACCAACCGGGGCGCGAGAACCTTTGGAACGAGGCCGTACTGTATTCCGCCGAAGTCGCTAAGTTACATCAATGATCAAAATACCAAAACTTACGAGTATGATACCAGACTTAGCATTAGGACTTTCCTAAGTCCACGGGACAATTCCCAGGGAAACTAAGCTCCCACCAATCAAAAAGAATGCCGGAAAAAATAAAAATTGGCCCATCCTGAGCGGCTAAGCCTCTGTGGATAGGGATTTGGACTAGTGGGAGCCCGAACTAGTTTATCACGTGCAGTACCCCATTAACTGGCGAGGACGGCCTGGCACTAGGAGGTTGTTTTAAAGGACAGCTAAGCATGATTGGTGTTAGCGTGATGGAAAATTGATTTCATAGCAATGGCGTAAGCGATTGTAGGGTTTAAAATGAACATCATCCCATATCTTGCAAGTATTAGCATAAGTCTTCAGAGAACTGGATAGGCTCAACACAAAGTATAGGTGGGTTGATAAGAATTCCAAGAAGGATTAAAGCTAATAAAGAGTTAGAGTTATGAAAATACGGAAGATGTCTACGGCAGGTAACCTGACCGGAACAGTTGCACCATCCAGCCATCGACCGGGCACCACCTCTGCACCAATCATGCAAAAGCCACGAAAGGTCCACGGGCCCAGAAAAGAGATCCACGGTTCATATACAAGGGAGTTTAAGCTAGAAGTACTATCCTATTGGTTACATCACAAAATAGCTATAGGGCCAACCACCTTTAGGGCACCAACCCAGGAGGAAGTTTACGTTCACTTCATGGTTCCTGAATGAACGATTCGGAACTGGATGTCCGAATCTGCGATGGAGAGTATTGTAAATGAAAAGAAACACCAAAGAGGTGGCCGGAAAGAGGAGGGAAAAATGAGAGCTGGTCATTGGCCGGAGATGGAGCAGCTGCTTTATGCCGAATACCAGAAGCGAAGAGATGAGAAGAAGGCTGTAAGAAGAGCATGGCTGAAGAAGGTGACAATGAAGTCTTTTCTTGCAGCATACCCGGACCAGGATGTGAGCAGCTTTGTATTCAGTAACTGGTGGTTTACAGGGTTCTTGGCTCGTCACAACATCTCTATCCCGATGGCCACCAATAAATCACAGAAAATCCCCTCCGACTATATTGATATCTGCGTCAAATCGGCACAATTTAATCGCCGGGATTCCCAGATTCGACCTTGATTAGATTCGCTCCGTGTGGTTGGCCGATATTTGTTGTCCTCTATTTGCAACATGGACGAAATACCACTCCCCTTTGAGTTTCTGGAAGGCCAAACATGCGCTGATAAGGGCAGTACAACATTCCAGGTAAAATCTTCTCGCAGTGGCTGGGACAAAAGACAAGCCACTATCTTTTTTTGTGTTTTTGCTGATGGAGCAATGCGGGTACAACCTTTGATAATTTTTAAAGGATCAGACAACCTTAACGTAATTTACCGTAAAACCAATCATCACAAGGATTCCAGTCGCCATTATGGCGCAATAAATGTCTTACTTTCGAGGTCTGAGGACTCGCTCAGAGATCTCGCGAGGCCTATCTACTGTGCCACTACCCTCCCAGATAGTATCACATAGCTCTCCAGGATTCTGAAAGTCATCATCATTATCGCTTGCCACCAAATCTGGTTTTTCCACACCATCCTCACGCCCAACGTCCTCCTCCCAGTTATCTCCATCTTTCCCATCACTTGTGATTGTATGTACTGCCACTACTTTGGCTATACGCACAGTTTTTTTTCTTTCCCCTTGATCTGTTCCGGACCCCTTTCATCACTATCCTTCTCCTGTTTTTTTTCCTTCCCCTTGCTCTTTCCACCATTTTTTCCCTCATGTATAATAGCTCCAGTAGAGTCAGGAAGTGAATCCAAGATCTTCGAAAGCTGCTTTGCTTTCTTGGAGGCTTTAGCGGCATCCAAAGTTTCCCTTTTCTCCCGTAGTTCCAAAACAAGTTCTGTAGTAACTACCGTGGCCTCAGTAAGCTTCCTCCTATCTGAGGTTTTGATTTTCTTATCTCCGGCAACGAGATTTCTGTATTGCCGGTGAGCTTCTTCAGCCAATGCTTTGTCAGCAATTGCGGGCTTGAAGCCCTCGGATAATCCACCAAGAAGAGCTTTTAATTTCTCAGAACTGGGAGTAGATCGAGTGACAAGCGAAATAGCTGTCCAGGTAGCGTGACTAATAGCGCGTGGGGTGGAAGGAGCCTTAGTATAGATTGCGATACTCAGCGGTGATGAGGAGGCTCCATCTTGGTTGCTTCTCTCAGCTGAGAGGACTTGGCGCGGGTTGAAAGGAATCATTCCGCATGCCTTCCACACGTTTATTATATTTTTATGAGTGAAGGTAGACTCCCGGGCAGGCATGAGAATTCTTGTATGATATTAGTCTCTAATGGTAGTCAAGGATAGGTTTATAGCAATTGGGAATATTGACTTAGAGGAGAATAAAAAAAATACTAACGGAAGAAATTCTCCCTTATTAAGCCCGGTATGCCCCTTCTGAATAAATAGATCTAGTCCATTGCTGTAATGTCTCTGCACAAGGCCAAAGAGCCCAACATCTAGTGATTGGAGGAGGTGGGTGGAATGGGCCGGGAGGCAGAGGGGGACAATTTTGTTGCTAAGACAGTAATCAAAAAATTCCCAATTGAAATGCGAAGTATGCCCATCAATCAAAAGTAGACGGTGATTTCCTTGTGCTCTAATGATCCATTGTATATTAGTATCTGATTCCAGACTTCTTCCATAATAAAGTAGTTATGATGTTGAAAAAACCTTTCCTTGGTTACGCTATCAAATACCTCCTTAAGCCATCTCAAGCCCAACTTCTCATTACTGCAGCCCTTCTCTGATACTCCAAATGTCACCAAATCTTTTTTTTCAGCCCCGCATACCAGCCCATATAGTGGGCAATGCCTTTATTGATAATAAATGGCCTTAGTACCCTCCCATCCCCGCTCACTGTTTCCACTACAGTAACCCATTCACAGGAACCACCATGAATCATTCGTGGTGTATGACGCCGCCACCTACAAATCACCTTACACCGTAAAGCTTTCCCCATCATGAAACCCTTCTCGTCCATATTATACATATTAGGGACTTCTATATTGTAGAACTTTACTAGATTATTAAACTAATTTATATTAACTATGTACATAATTGAGTAATTATAAATACAGAATTTTGTAATAGGAACTAACATACCTTCTGAAAAAAATCCCGTATTATATCAGGACTGCTAGCCAATGCCCGCTGACGGTCTAACCGAGTACCAAACCGCGATGCCAATACTAGATGACGGTTAAGGAATCTTGTTAACCAGTTTTTCCCTAAAGATTGACTCCGCATCCTTTTCCGCAGCAATCCCTGTGCCATCGACTTCACCACAGCTAATCTTGGAGGGTGGGCCCATTCATCCAATCTTTCACACCACCGGACAATCGCTCTTTCCTCATACTCAGTCAGGACCTGTAACTTAACATGGCCCTGCACCCGGGTCTTGGTTCCTGAAAGGCGGTTTTGGAGAGTGGAGAATGGAATGGCAAACTTCTCTGCTGTTGCACGGATAGATGGTTTCTCTGAGTATTTATAGTGCTCTTGGAGGTTGGCTTCCTTATTGTCGAGCTTTCTTTCTTTTATAAGAGGCATCGTGATGTGTTGATTGTCTGTGCTTACATCCTGTCTACTCCACTTTACAATAGGAGGGGTTACATCTTGGCACTATCTTGGCGGTGATTGGAATCCCTATGCCGATTGGTTTCACGGTAAATTACGTTACTCGGCCAACTGATATTCAAAGAAGGCTTGCTGAATATAGGCGCTATGATCCTCGGGTCCAAGTTATCTTCAACCCAAATGCCTACGCAAATGAGGCTGTCCTTGTTGACCGGATTACCAATATGCTAGTACCCAACCTATCCCCTGGGCCAAGGCTTCTTGCAATGGATGTAGCTAAATTCCATAAAACAAAGCTTGTTTTATCACCCTTACAGTCCCATGATATTATCCCTTCTTTAATACCTCCTGGATGCACTGGACTTTTACAGCCCCTTGATGTGGCCATTAACAAGCCTGTTAAGGATATTCTACGGACTCTTACAGAGGAAGCCTTGGACCAGTATGAGATTCGACACAAGGGAGATTTAAGAGAGGCTACAAGAACCAGTGCGGTAGAGGATCGACAGGTATTGGTTCAAACATGTGTAGCAGAAGCATGGCAGATATTTTCTACAGAGAAAAGAGATGTGGTTGTAAATTCCTTCCGGAAAGTAGCACTTTCCCTTCTATTAATGGCTCTTGTGATGATGAGTTATCAGTAAAAGGTATCTCAAAGGATGAATTTTAAGTAGGAGACTGGCGGTTGGGACAATTGAGTGAAGAAAATCTGGTATCTCTATAGGAGGTGGATCGTGATGCAGCTATTTTGAATGGTGTGGAATTGGATTCATGTGCCGAATGAAGTTTACGCTTATGGTGATCACTTTTTTTATATGTCTCTAGTCTCTTGGCAAATGCACTATTGCTTCACACTCTAAATAGACGTACTAGCGTCAGGCGGTCCTCGCCAGTTAATGCGGTATTTCGCTGCAAGTAAAACAGGGGGATTGGGAGGGCATGGGCTGCCGTGGAGTTCCGTGAGTAAGCCGCGCGGGTTGTTCGGGGGTTGAGTTGCGGAGCAAGGGATTATCTAAGCGCTCACCCACGTGAGCTAGGGTTTGAGTAGCTGCGGCCTATTGCAAGGTGCGGCTCATTTATGAATACAAGTACTACTCGAGTACGGTGCTCCTTCGCCAACTTGCCCCTCGCTTCACCTCAACGCGACAAATAGATAATATTATGCTCTTGGGCCACCTATATCCTGTCCTCCTCATCATTAACGTCTACCCCAGTATGATACGCTAAAAGTGTCTCGGCAAACGTCCATTTTGTTTGTCTTCTCTGATACTGCAGGGTGCGGTGTCCCGCCAGGTTTACCCCGCCAAACCAATTCCAAACCCCACCAACCTCAACCACATCCACATCGACAACTTCAACTCCCATCCCAATTCACCACGACCACCGAAAAACCAGAAATGGCGCCGAAACCCATCGTCGCCCCCAAACCTCGCCTCCGACTTCGGCAGCCTCGCGCACGAGTGTTCCCGGATCATCAAATCGGTCCAAGTTAGAGAAAAAAGAGGGAGGGTGGGGGTTGGAGTTCTCTGATATTAAATTTCTATCCTTTCTTCCTTCTTATTTCCTTCCGCTTTTTTTTCGCTTTTTGGGAAGGCATTTTCTTTTGAATGAAGGCTGTTTTCCCACACATGCTGAGCTTAGATGTTGGTTGGCTCCCAGGAATAGCTTCTAATTTAATGATTGAACTTTTGAGGCGAATTATGGACTGCAAAGTAGAAGGTTGGGGAATATACATAAAAATTTAAGGAAGGATAATGCTATAGGCGCGGAAAGGGGTGTGGCCGGGGCTTGGGTGTTTATCGCCTCCTCACTCTCTCTTTCCTATTTGTTCTTCATCAGCCCACCTTTACTCATCCTAGCTCTCTGTAATTCCATCTCTCGCTCAGCCTGTTCCAACTCGACCTCTCGGTGCTTGCGAGCCTCCTTCCCTTCCCTGGTCTTCTGCGATTTCCTCTTAGCAAGCGCCTCCTCCTTTCTACCTGCCTTCTCCGCCTCACTATCCCTAGCGCTCATCCTCCTCTTTCGCAGTCCCTCCTCAGCAGCTCTCATTTTGACCCCAATCTCCTCAACCTGCTCCTTCCTCATCCTATTAAACCTCCTCTCGACCATCTCCTCCGTAGTCCCAAAATAAACCTTGGACCGAAACGCCCTCGCCTCCTCACCATCCACGAAGACCACATGCTTCCCCCCCTCCCACTCCCGCATCCCCACCCTTATCTTTCAGCTCCAACCTCTCCTCCAACCTCTCAATCTTCTTCCTCTCCACGGCGCTCTGCAACCGCACGTACCCCGAATCCTGAGTCTTTAACAGCTTAACCACGTCATTCCTGAACGGGCCCTCCTCCTGTCGCAGCGCAACGTGGGTTCCGCCGTCCCGGGTGAGGGAGTTGATCGTTGCGAAGTAGAGTTCATCGGAGTTGCGATGTGTGGCCTTCTGCCGGAGGGTCCTGAGTTTGGCCTTTTTGGTGTTGAAGTCACAGGCTCGCAGGACGTAGTCTTTTTTCTTTTCGAGGAGGCCGGATTTTTGGCGGGAGGAGGGTCGGGAGCGCTCTTTTTGGTTTCGCCGCTGTGGAGGGATGTTTAGTATGGGAGTGAAATGGGGAGCGGGAAGAGAGTGTTACCTGGACGGCGTTGGGCATGGAAGACATGTTGGTGGTGTTTTGTTTGCATTTTGCGCTCTGTGTGTATGGTAGTGGGGTGGATCGAGTGAGTTGGGTGGTGAGCAAAGGTTGCTGGGGAGAAGTACCGTATCAAGAAAGGTAAAAAGTTGTTTAGAGTGAAGATGGGTTACCCGGATTTGATAATTTGACTAATCTAATCTTATCGATCTCAACTTGTTACAACTTGGTGATCGAGTTTTCTCTAAGCACTAACTACCAAACCCAATAATGTCCACAGCTACCACCGCAATATCGCAAGACTCCCGAAATAACGGCGTCCGAATTGAGGACTATCTGAATGACAAATTCCAAACACTTGGAGATCTGGAAAGCCTCGCTGAGATCCTGAATGCCGTCCAGACCCAACAATCACGGCTTCGCACGCAGGTATGATGGAAAACCCGCAGCTGGGCATCCTCCCACCCAAAACATCTCTTATAACTAACTAACTTACCGAATTCCAAAGGCTCCAATCTGCCGAAACCCGTGCCCAAAAAGCCTGCGCCGCCGCCTCCGAGCACTTCCACAACCTCCTGATCTAAGCGCAACAATTCCAACAGAACCAAGACGACACCGACTGCCGTCTGCGGGCAGCCACATCCTCTGACACCGCCCAAGATCCTGCCGCACAATTCGAAGCGAGCATTGAAAAACTCCGCGTTTTGGGCGTGGCGAAAGGGTACGTTTCTCTGATCCTCCAGGTCCACGAACTATCCGATGAAGTGAGGAAGGGGATACAGAAGGATCCGAAGCTAGCGCTGGGGTCGTACAATAAGCTCCAGACATTGTTAACGGAGCTAAAGTCCCGGCCCCAAGAGATGGGGGGGCAAGTATCTAGGTCGCTTTAACTAAGGAGTCACCTCACATGCCAATGTCCCATCGTTTTAACGGGCTTATGCTTGCAAATCACACAAGCATTGAAAGTGTACGTAGAAGGCCTTCTCTTTGGTCTCGAACCCCAACTGACGATTAACCCTTTTTCCCATAGTTGTTTAAACCAATATTGGGCCGGGTCGGGTCGCCCAAGTGGCAAGCCCGGGTAGCCCGAAAAAGCCCGAAATAAAGCCCGAAGAGTTGTCACTATGTTTATCAAATCACAAGATATCACTCATATCTTTCAAAATTTCTGTGAACCTAGGACTTGTGTCATCGCCAAGCTGGTATTTTGTTCACATTTTTAATTACCCCTTTTCATCCCAGTCGCGTAGCTGAACTTTGATTCTTGACAACTGATCTCTGTTGAGGAACAAGATTTCGGAATATGGCAAGTCTTGATACTGAACCATCAATACTATCAGTTTCTTTTCTTTTCCATCATTCACGTCATGGTGACTAACTCTCATTCAACACTAATCACCTGTTTTTCCTAGAATCAATGCAGCTTGGAAGTCTCTCAAGTACTGAAGTTAAAATAGTTAACATCTTTAAATAGAATTGGATTAATCCCTGTTCATGAATAGTTTGGGCTGTTTGGGTGGCCCGGGCTTTTTTGGGTCGGGTCAGGTTCGGGTCGGGCCCGCCATGGTTTGGGCCGAGTTTGGGCCGGGCTTAAGCATTTGCAGCCCGGGCCGGCCCACTGCGAGGCTTGGATGAAGCAAGGTGAGTTCAAGCATGCAGATGTGCAACAAGGTTTAACCCCCTGATAACAAATTAAGGCCATGGTGGTGGATATAATAGCAGAGTACTAAGCTGTGGAGAGTGCAGATTATCTCAACCCCCCCCCCAGAGAAAGGTGCAGAGCAATCGTGGGAGTGAGAGAATGCTGTACGATTATGGGGCTCACGGATGACGTCTTTCTTATGACGTGTTATGACCTGGATTGAATAAGAAATCTCGTGCTGGCCCTCCCATGCCTTATCTGCTGGTTGCTAGAAATGGGGATCCCACGTCTCCCAAAGACCAAGTGTACTATACGAGTGCAGTGCTCGTGGTGCTTTGTTGTGTAAATGTGATTCTATTCTTGGCTGGCGGAATTCGATCATGACTACTGGGTTCTTAGAGATTTTATGAGAGGTTTGTAATTGTAGCTGAGGGATCTAGGGTTCTCTTCTTTTTTTTTTCTTTCAGTGCATGGATTGAGAGATGGGGGGTTAAACAAACGGGGTTTGTATTGCAATTCCCCCCCTCCATGATTGCTACCTAAAGTGCTCTTTTATCCTTAAACTTCTGGGCATGATAGCTGGGTTCCTGTGAATTATATATATTTTTATTGGTCTGTCAATGACTACGGGCACGAGCGGCGAGGGGTTTTTCTTTTCTTCTCCAACTTCGTTCAGATTGTCAGGACTTTTTAAAGTTGCAATACAGGTGAAACTCGTTTTCATGTTCAGTGGTCAAAAGAAAGTTTGACTTAACATGCCGGCTCGTTTGAGTACGTACGGTAGATAGAGCCTTTGGGTAGGATTTTCACAAATATTTGCGTTGTTTCCGAGACTTTCGCCACTTAGTTAAAGGAAATGCCGTTAGGCTTGCGTTGCGAAAAAACCCTGGGCCAATCTATATTCTGACCTCGCTCAAAGCTTTTTTATCGTCAGCCTTGAGGGCTGTTGTGTGCGGCAAGGCAAGTGTACTGGGGGGTGAGCATAAGTGAGATCTGTAGGCTAGCAAAGAGTTAAAGACGGGGCAAACACTTTAGTTTAGTACAGAAAGCCCGAAACAAAATAGTGTATAGAAAAGAAAAGAAAAGTGAGGCGAACTCAAGGTGGTCCACTTGATAAAGGGCTTGGATACAAGGTTGGCGGGGATGGAGGATAATATTTAGTTTGATATGGGGGATTTGGGGGATTTGGAGATGGAGGGTGATTAGGAGCTCAGTGATATTATTGTGCCTTTGGCAATGCTTCAAGTTGGTTGGCAGATTTTAGCTGTAGGCATAGTTCGTAGAGTACAGGGTAGATGTATTGGTTTACTCGGAAGCCCGGAATGGAAAAAGTGTAAAAAAATAAAATGAGGCGAACTCGAGTTTTGCTGACCAAAATTACCTGTGTGTAACTATATGATTCTGATGATATGAACAGCCAATCTTGGGTGGAAAATTCTGGGTGGAAAAAGAGTCAGGCGAACTCTTTGTACGATGGGTACTTGATATTGGACTCTTCGATTGGTCTGGGGGGCAATCATAGCAGCCTCGCCTCACTTAACCTTAACCCCCGGGTGCCGTTTTTGCCGAACAAAAGTTCGCGTGGCACAGGGCAGAGAAAAAGGGTTAAAAATGACTGTCCTGTGTCAAGGAAAAAGTAAAGCATGACTGAATATCAAGCAAGAACAAATGAGGAAAAAGAAAAAGAAACTACTGTATGATCAAACATCAAATGTAGGATAACAGTACAGTGACAATGTTCTCGGTGTCTCACACTACCGTATTCCCGGGCTCCGGGGTCTCTACGAGTAGACGCATCGTCCCGGTTGTCTGTGTGCGAAAAATTGGGTTAATCCGATGGTTCAAATGGGCGTCTCCCGATCCCCTGCAGAAGACCCCACTACTCGAGTGCGGTAGGTGCCGTTCCTGACTCTATTGCACCGACAACCAGGCTACAACGGAGATTCATCGCAGCCCTCTCCGGAGATATATGCCGACAAGGCTGCAATGTCTTATTCTATCCATTGAGAGAAACTTGTTGTAAGCGAGCCGAGAGCCTTCCGTCTCCGGGAACGTTTCAAATAAAGTTATACTCGGAGGACAAAAGTGCATGAGTTTTTGTGCAACGGAACCATCGCTAAGAAAGGATCTTGACATCAGAAATAAAACATCCAGAGCACCAACTACCACAACCACGCCTCTATGGACCTCCGGCGCGGAGTCTCTGCATGCCCGAATCCAGTCTCTCTTGGAACCCATAGTCCTAGTTAAGAAGATAGAGTCTCTTGCCACGCTTCTGGTCATATGCACAACAGCTGTACTTGAGTATCTCAATTGATGGTGGCCGCCGGGTAACCTAGGTTGTGGCCTGCGGGGGAGCCACTCTGGCGTAATAGACTCCAGCCTGAATCCATCCTTTATGGGCGTATAAGACAGGGCTCAGGTGGAATAAGGCCTCTGCATCCTTCTCGGTATTAGTTCTTTGGTGTGTGCTAGTATGTCATGTGGTGGGCATTGGAGAGGATTCTTGTCTTGCAAGTTTTGGGGTGATTATTTTTTAGCAATGGCTGCATTTCACAAAAACTCATGCACTTTTGTCCTCCAGGTGTACTACTTGACAGCGCAACGGTGCACACTCTTTCGACGCCTCAGGTGCTTACTTTCTATTATATTAGCATATCTTCAACTGGTGCCCCCTCTAGGCCCTAACTTAAAGATAACAACCAGGAGGTCCCTTCATTTCCTCTATCTTCAAGCAACACTTTCTAAACACCTCTCTCTCTTGCCTTCCTCCTCACAGTCTTCTTACGTGATATCTGGGCTTCGGTTCATCTAGCGGTATTGATGGATCCCTCCTTTTCTACTTGGACGAGCTCCTCGCTTTCCAAACACCACCATATCCCTTCTCCGGTTTCTATCGACTTTAATACCTGGTGCGACTCAGTCTGATGATATACACTATAACACTATCTTTTGGTTAATTCACTAACAACCATATGCTTATTGAAGGGGTCTTGGATGTACGGCTCGACTGGGTATTTACGGAGTCGCTATCGTTCTGGCTGTCTCGTTTTTGCTGCTGCGAAGATTTCTAAGTGGCGACCCTTTCTTTCCGCCTGCTGATTACAGATCCTACAATATCATCAATCGGAAACTATTTCTGGAACTTTATGATTCGGACGAACTACCGAAGGCCCCCATTGAAGAATTGAGAGGTGAGGAAGGCTCAAAAGAGCCCCTCTGGTTCATTTGATTGCTAGGGCTGGGGCTAACACAGTGTCTAGGCACCCGTCTTAGGTTGGCATGGATTCAAGCCTTATGCTTTAGCAGTCTCGTATCCATCAATGCAACTTTGCTGATCCTGCGGCGTTTGCGAGGCGAGATTATAACTGATGAGAGTAGGTCCATGAATTGCTGTGGTGTGTTAATTTGGGGTCATATGCTTACAGATGTGAGGTATTAGTCGCTGAACTTGTTTACTGGACCTTCTTGTCTGCCCTCTTTCTATACCGCTTCTACCCCAACCCCTACAGGCCGACATTGCAAACCTTAACATCTGTGGGGGTTCTTGTACCATTGCTGCTGATCATGGAACGTGATATATTACCCAAATTGCTTTTGCATCCATCACGTGAGAGGCTTATTGATGTTCGCATTGGGTGGGCGGTATATACTCGACTTGGGTTGACACTAGCTATTGGTATCTTGTCTTTGGCAACACCCCGAGTATGGTATCCGGTAGACCCTTCGGCAGGCGGTGAACCCACTCCCGAGCAGGTATGGAAGCTGACCATATTATTATGTCGGGTTGTGGTGAACTCTAACAAGATGTGATAGATTGCGTCGCCTTTCAGTTATGCTATAAGTTACTATTGGATAGAGAGCATTATACGTATTGCCTATCGCAGGGATGTTGAAGTTGAAGACTTGCTACCGGTCCCCGACTATGATCGTGGGAAATTGTGGAGTAGAATGATAGTTAATCATCAAAAGTCTACTACTTTCTGGACCTTGCTGTCACTCATGAAGTATGAATTATCGTTCATGGCGTTCCTTAGTTTCCTTTATGGTGCCCAGCAGGTATGATAGTTTTGCCCCCGGAAAATACAAATAATTTACTAAGAATCGATCGTTAGTTTATCTGGCTTATTTCCATGAAACATATTTTGGAATATATTGAGGGGTCGTCCCAGCCTATTGTCACCCCTTGGACCTTTGTCGTGGGGATGTTTTTCGGGCCTCTCCTTGGCGGTGTAGTATGGCAAGCTTATGTCTTTCAGTCCAATCGGTATGCATATGATTTCCTGTTGAGTTGAGGGGCAGTTTGCTGAAACACCCTAGTATGGATTTTCGTGTTAAGGCAGCCCTCACTCAATTGCTACTCGAAAAGACTCTCAAAATCAGATTTACCGCCGATTCAGTTAGCAAGGAGGAAAAGGAAGGCGCCGCCAAGAAAGATAAGGGACAGAAAGACGAAGCTGAGCCTGAGGAAGACCAGAGGAAATCGAGGGCTGGGAGGATCATCAACCTTATGAGTTCTGATCTGGAGACGATATTCTCTGCTTGGTCTACTTCCCCATGTTCTAACTGGGGGGAAGCCATTGCTGATATATTTTTGCAGCGGTAATATCTTCATGGACCTTGGGTCTGTGCCAATCGTGATAATATTCTCGTTTATTTTTCTCTATGGGCTTCTAGGCTGGTCTAGTATTGTTGGTGTGATTATGATGGTCATTACAATGATAATACCAGGCATGCTTGTGAAACTGCTTGCTAAGATCAAGAGAAAGACTCGGTTGGCTAGCGATGCCAGGATAGAAACGATGACCGAGACACTCAACTCTGTTCGGATTATCAAATTCTTTGGTATGGAGAAAGTTTTCCTATCGCGAATCCGCGAGAAGAGAGAGAATGAGTTATGGCTTTCCTTCCTCTCAATGTTTTGTTCTTTGGTATTTAATACTATTTCGGGCCTGTTACCGATAATCAATATGGTATGTATTAACTTTGGCTAAATGGACTTTGGAGTATGTTTTGACCAGGTTAGGTCGTTACATTTGGGATTTATACGGAGGTCATGAAATTGCCGTTGACCCCTAGTATTGCATTTACCTCGATAAGGTTTGGCTCCCTAAAGTTAAGTGTGGTATATATTGGAGAGAGATTTTCTAATTAAATGAAATTGTAGCCTATTTGAGATGCTTAGCGGGGAGTTGTGTAGGTGGACCTTGGTTTTTAATTTGGGAGAACTTTAATTTACTAATAGCTACTAGTATGCGCGTCCCGCACCACTGGAATATTGATATCAGCCTTCATTGCCTTCGACCGCTTCGACAAATTCTTCAGCGGGGAAGAGGAGCTCGAAAGGGCGGAGCAAACTGAAGACCCGGCCAAGAGAGTTGGACCATATCTCAAGAATGCGACACTTTCCTGGTCCATACCTGAATCAGGAATGGATGATGGCTTTAGACTCGCTGGTATTAACGCTGAGTGTGTATATGGCGGGCTAACTGTCATTGCGGGTCCTGTTGGCTCCGGAAAGAGTTCATTCTTGCTCGGGCTTTTGGAGGAGATGCGGCTTTTGAATGGCGAAAGCTTTTTGCCTCGTGGTGATGGGGTTGCTTACGTTGCTCAAACGGCTTGGTTGCAGTCATTAACCATCAAAGATAATATATTGTTCGGTAGTCCATACGAAGAGAAGAGATACAGTGCTGTTCTCGAGGCATGTGGCCTATCAGAGGACATAGAGAGGCTTGACGCAGGCGATCTTACAGAAGTATTTATTGAATCCGTGGCTATAAACATTGATCCATATCCGCTAACACTTTGATCTAGGTTGGCGAGCGAGGAGGTAAGAAACTTGATAGGTGTAGGTTTGTGTAAGGATAATGCTGATCTTTCTAGTCACCTTATCAGGAGGTCAAAAAGCACGATTGGCATTGGCAAGAGTATGTTTAATTTCCAACTATGGTCCGAGGAATTCTGCTAATGTGCCTAGGCTGTTTATTCACCTGCGCAAACCGTTCTCCTTGACGATGTACTTTCAGCATTAGACGCTGGCACCGGCAAATTGGTTTTTGAAAAATGTATCAAGGGCGAAGTATTGGCAGGCAGGACTGTAGTTCTGGTCACCCACCAGTATGTGCCAAATGGACACCACAACAGAGGCTTGAGCTAACAGGTCCCTTAGTGTATCACTTGTTTCATCAGCGGCCAAGAAAATTATTGTGCTCGCCAATGGGCGCGTGGTTTCGGATAGCAGTCCAGAAACACTTTCTGATGATGCGGTTGAACTCTTGAGAGACACTGAAGAAGCTGATATAGTGGCAGGAGATGCTGTACCAGGCGAGCTAGTCGAACATCCGATAGAAGCGATAGTACCAGAAGCGAAGCCAAAGAATTCCGGAAAGCTTGTTACTGAAGAGGCTCGTAACAAGGGAAGAGTGCCAAAAAGGCTCGTGTTTGAATATGTTAAATATTTTGGGCCATTGATTATCACAGTTTTCTTGGTTCTCATAAGTGTGTTCGATAATGCGGTCGAGTGAGTGTCTCTTGGGCATTCCTCATTGCAGTTTATTTATTAACAATATGAAGCTTGGTTGATAAGTTCTATGTCGGGCTTTGGTCTAGTAGGTTGCCATTACACACAAAATCACATTAGGTTAAATGAGCTAACTACTCCTCAAGATCAATACTCGAAACCGGGCCCAGTTGACGCTAAGTGGTGGCTGGTAAGAATCCGAGTTGGTTCCAAATATTTTCCCTTAGCGCTAACATGTATTAGTCGATGTATGCAGGTAGGGACGATGTAGTCCGATAGGTCATACCGATGCGAATGCGCTAACCGAGACCAATAGCTTTGTTGATTGGAACATCAGTTTGCAACGCTTTGGTCTATTCCATTTGGTATTTTTTCTCCTGGGTAGGGGCAAGGAGGATTCATGAGAAACTGGTGTCTGCAGTATTGTACTCTCCAATAAGGTTCTTCGACACTACTCCTGTTGGGAGGATAATCAATCGCCTCTCGAATGACATCGCGTAAGTTTCTTCTCGGTTCCTGCTGCGGTGGTGTCAGCTGACAATAGTAGCTCTATCGATTATGGCTTAGGTCCATACGTAAAGATTGTATTTGATGAGCTGCTCAACATAGTCTTTAGAGCAGGGATCATGACTGGATTGTTACCAGCCTTTCTGCTTCCTACAATATTGGTTTCCTTGATCGGGGTTACATGCGGCGAACTGTAAGTTTCCCACTAGTCCTGGGTTATCATCTTTTTGACAGAATTCAGTTATGTTCGCGCCCAAACTGGTGTCAAGAGAATTAGCTCTATCAAAAAGTCTCCTTTGATTTCGCACGTTGCTGACACAATATCTGGTATTGTCACCATTCGGGCTTTCTCTTGTGAGGAGCGCTTTCTCGAGGAAAATATCAAGAAGATTGATGATTCAACACAACCGTAAGTTCAATCTCTTTCAAGATCCTTAACTCTGTGTATTAACGAATACAGAAATGAGGTCGATTCTGGTCTGGATCGATGGGTTGGAATCCGCACCAGTACCTGTACTTCGATCATTGGTGCTGCTGCTGGAATCATAGCTCTTACGACAAAGGGCTCTTCCCCTGGCATGATTGGGTTTAGCATGTCAAATGCCTTGTCTTTTAGCTCCTCTATCCTTCGTGCTGTGAGGTACTTCAATTCGCTTGAGGTGCAACTCAATTCCTTCGAACGTGTCAAGGAGTATATCGAAATGAATCAGGAGCCTTCATCAAGGCCTGAAGCTGAACCACCCGCTGCATGGCCTACTCAAGGTGACCTCAAGGTTACCGAACTATCAGTAAAGTATTCGGAGGATGGCCCGGAAGTCTTGAATAAGATCAGCTTCGAGATCAAGCCGAGTGAAAGGGTTGGTATTGTCGGAAGGACCGGGGCTGGGAAGAGCAGTTTGGCTCTTAGCATTTTACGGTTCACGGAAATATCTAATGGAAGCATAGTCATTAATGGACTGGATGTTCAGAAAATCAATCTCGAGGCTTTGCGACAGCGCATTACCATTGTTCCACAGGACCCTATCCTATTCTCTGGCACTATTCGGACTAACCTTGACCCTTTCGGCTGCCTGGATGATACAGAACTTCAGGCCGCCCTTGATGGAAGCGGATTGGCGGGTGACAAAATGGATGGGGTTGACAGCGGCATCGCATCTGCGGCCACTTCGGGCACTACAACCCCAACAGAGGTTGGACCTAGCGCACCTCTGAATAAGCGAATCGGGCTTGACACCCAGATTACATCTGGTGGTGGAAACCTATCCCAAGGGCAGAGACAACTGTTAGCATTTGCTAGAGCCCTCATTCGGAGGTCGAAGTTGGTAATATTTGATGAGGTAAGCAGCCACCACACCTGCGAGCAGTCCTTCTCGGGTCGGCTTCTGATGGTTCCCCGGAATCTCATACAAATTATTAATGTCAAAAGTAGGCAACGAGCTCAATTGATTTGAAGACGTAGGGTTTCTGATTGGAATGGCAGTCCTCCTTGGCTAACAAGTTTGAAAAGAGACGAGCGAATTCAAGAAACCATACGGACAAGTTTCCCCGATTCAACTTTAATAACCATCGCTCATAGATTACGTACGTTTCCCGCATTAAGCCATAATATTTGAGGGGTTTTTTTTCTTCCTTGTCACTAATCTTTTGCCATGAGCAGGTACTGTTATGTCCTTCGACCGTATAATTGTATTGGACAATCTCGGGAATGGCGGGGAGATAGTGGAGTAAGTCTCTTTGGAATTTACAGTTGTGAGTGTTTGTTTACAGACTAATTTGTGAAGATTTGATACCCCGTTCAATCTGATGCAGAACCCCGAAGGCATGCTCTACAACCTAGCACGCAAGAGCGGGGAGTTCGAAGAGTTGCTGAAGTTAGCCAAGGGGCGGGATTGGGGTCAGATAATTTTCTAGTAGCTCGATAGGTTTATTTCTTCCTCGTATAAGCAATTAGTGTTTATCTAGTTTGCTATAATGGATACCTTTTTTACGTTATATTATGCTTTAAGGTTAGACTTTCACGGCTAGAATACCAATACCACTTTCCCTTCGTGCATGGTTATTTTATGGCTTCATTGTGATAGCCTACTCCCGAGGCCGGATTTCACAAAAATAGGCTATGATCAGTAGAGAGTCTTGCTGTCCTTATTCTTTCTGTGCTGCTAGTAGCGTCCTATATATACACAAAACTCTCCTACACGAAACCCTTTCTTGTCCTTCCCTCAAGTCCATTTCTTCCATAACCGTCTCTTTCTTTCCGAAACATACCCTCAACTGTCCAACACATCTCGTCTCTGAATCCCCTGGACTTTGTTTCGACTATATGCAGAGTTTTTCCTTCCTGAATGTTCCTGATACCTGTGCCTGTTTCGCAAACATCATAGTGTGGCACTCGTTCGTTCCATCTTCTAACTAACCTTAGTTCCAAACCTTCAACAGCCGCTAGTCCTATTCCTGAATCTTCTCAAAACTACTCCGCTGCACCTAACCATTCGTCCATACACGCCATCGCTTCAACTTCCATACTTCCAAACACTTTCCAAACAAAAACTATCCTCATCCAAACCTTCCGTGTGGTATCACTGTGGTAGATATGGAACCTTCGTGGATATTCTAACAGGATTGAAGCCGGGCACCCTCATAATATTACAGTCATAATCGCTGGCAAATATGCCAAGCTGAGTAATGAAATTCTATATGTAATAATTATTGTGGTAGAGAATAGGTTGTAGCAATGCCGGGTTGGGACAACCTATGGCCAATTTAGGAAAGCCTTCCGGGTGTGGCCCAAATGGGTAAGCGGCATCGCCGGGGGAGGGGAGGGGAAATGGTTTAGCGGAAGCCTTAGCTCGACCGAACACCACAGCCCCTGCTGGCAGGCCCGAGAACCCTCGCCATATATATCACCACCGATCCCCCTGACAACACCACCACGAAGCTCGCTACTGCTCGCGTTGTTAAGCTCGCTACAGCTCGCGTTCAGTTTTTTACCCACCCACCACCCCACTACCTCAACCCCAGCGCCCCTCATTGTCATTGCAGGATATCACGGTGGCAACGATTCGCCACGACAAGGGCAGCGACATTCCTCCCAATGCCTCCGACAGTGGAACCATGACACCAATTAGCAAAGCTGCACCCTGGGTTCATGTTAGTTTAGGTCTTTCATTTCTCTTACTTGTTAGCTAGTATCTTAATGTATTTTCATGGCTTTGGAAAATTGGTATGCGGCTAAACAGGTACTTGTGGGGAGTTGGGGAGATCTTCCCCAGGCTAGGAGACACCAAAAGTAACAAACGTTTGGTGGGAAGCCCCTAAGGGTCATGCTTGATCACGGAAACAACCGCAATGTCTAGATTAGCCATGGGCATACGATGGCTCGCCAGGTCATGTATCAGAGCGAAATAAATTTTGTAAAACTGTTTTTTTCCTTCTGTCTTGTATGTGGTTATTAGCTTCTTTTTGGATCTCTAATCTGGTTGTTTGAAAGAAATATTTAAGTTGGCTAAGATAGATATTGGTAGGCTTTTCTTTAGAGGTACGGGGCTGGCGCTAGAAATGATGAGCAGTGTAAGGGGTTTCCACCGAATACAATTAGAATATAGTCACGACCTTTTAACCACTAATTTAGTTGAAGCAATCCAAGCTAAATATTCGAAACAATTCCCTAGATTTCACTTTCCAACCCTTAGAACTCCGTATCTATCTAAAGTGGCCGAGGAATTACTCGCGCTGAGTGTTGCGTTATGCTACTTTATTGTTTCCTTTGTTGATTTAGTCTTTCTTTGTTCTCATGCGCTACCCTAGAACAGTCTTCCTTGTCACTTGGTTGTGTACAATGTCTGTGTGCGGGAAGGGTGGCTATATGAGAGTTGCGTCTGTCATTGTCTATTGAGATAGGTCAATCAATCAACAATTCCACTGCTAAAACCTACGCAATTTCACACTGAGAATAAGTCCCGAGACAACGGGCGCAACCACGATCCCCAACGAAATTCAACCCTCATGATAGCCACAATACCCGTAGTAACCCGAATTACAACCACAGCTGTAATGACTATTAATACTATGGCCTGCACACCTGTGCCCCTCCTTCTCTTAAGGAACCTGGGATCTGGTAGTGGGACTTTTTATTTTGGCTGTGGCGTTGACTTGGGTTCTTGTGGTATTGTGATGGTTGAATGCTGTGGGGAATTCTGGTTGCGCCAGTTGTCTCAGGACTTATTCTCTGCTCGCGTATCAAGAGAGATATTGTTTGTACTGTACATTGGTCTTGGCGCAATTTCTGACAAGGCTGGGGGCTGTTTTTAGCTTCAACTTCACAGTATTGCATGCCAAAGTAGCCAATAATTCTTTAATAATCCGTGAGCACTTGGAGAGATATTTAAAAAAATTTCGGAACATACTATCAATTTTTCAATTTTTTTATATCTTTAAAATGTATTGAATGGAGAGCGTGAAGTAGGATGGTTCTGGCCTGTTGCGTGCCGTTTTGCTCGTCGTTTTTGTCACCAGCCTCGTACCGTATATAGCCTGGGAAGCTGCGTTGGTGAAATACCTATTTTTTCTCCTTTCAGGGGCCAAAGTTTCGGAGATTCCTTAGAACACAGACCTGGATTTGGGTAGGTAGGTATTCCTTAAATAGAGAAGGCCTGGACGGTGCTGAACTCAGAAATCTCCTTGAGAGTTGGAGACCGGATTGGGGGCCTAGAAAGTCTCTCGACTCGAGTGTGAATTGTGTTGCCCTGCATAGGCTGGTTATTGGTCAGGCGATCACTATAAAAATTAATGTGCGTGTCAGGCTTCAACTCGGCTGCTCGGGCAACAAGAATGAAGTTACTGCTGGTCGATCACCGTCATATCGTACTCCCTTAGGAACTGTGTGGGAACGCGGAGCAGACGAAGCATCCCCACCCTACTCTATTCCTTCGCCAACTTGCCCTTCGCTTCACCTCAACGCGACAAATAGATCTCATTCCCCTGAAATCCCCGCTTCGTTCCCACCGCCATCTTCACTAAATATTCATCTCACACAGTTCCATAGCTTCACTCCGTTCAATAACAAGGATATCATCGACTACAGGCAAGGTAAGCAATCAAAATTTGCTAAAAAGAAATTGAAAAAAGGTTTTGCATTTCTAACAACTAAGCTCGTCTAATCAATTATAGACCATTACCCGCAAAGCTGCTGTTGCATCGAATTCGTGTCCATCCCGTCACTAACGTCCATACCTGAGTGCAAGTAGGATGGGGGTCAACGGACAATATTCAGGTATGGACGTTAGCGATGAGACGGATAGGGTATGGGTGGTCCGAGACTTTACTGTTAATGGTGTTAGGCAGAGATATCATATGCTCTTGGGCCACCTATATCCTGTCCACCTCACCATTAACCCCAGTATGATACGCTAAAGGTGTCTTGGCAGACGCCGGTTTTGTTGGTTGTCTTCTTTGATACTATTGTAGGGTGCCGTGTCCAGCCAAGTCTACCCCGCCAGACCAATTCCAAACCCCGCCAACCTCAACCCCATCCACATCGACAGCTTCAACTCCCATCCAAATTCACCACGACCACCGAAAATCCGGGAATGGCGCCGAAACCCACAATCGCCCCCTTAATCCTCACCCCCGACTTCGGCAACCTCGTGCACGAGTGTTCCCGGATCGCCAAATGGGTCCAAGTGGGGGGGAAGAGAGGGGGGTGGGGGTTGGGGGTTGGGGTTCTCTGTTATTAAATTTCTATCCTTTCTCCCTTTTTCTTTCCTTCCGCGTTTTTTCGCTTTTTGGGAAGGTACCTTCTTTTGAATGGGGCTGTTTTCCCACACAAGTTGAGCTTAGATGCTGGTTGGCTCCCAGGAATGGCTTCTAATTTATTGATTGAGCTTTTGAGGCGAATTTGCGTGTAAAGTAGAAGGTTGGGGAATATACATAAAAGTTTAAGAAGGATAATGCTATAGGTGCAGAAAGGGTTCTGGCCCGGGGCTTAGGTGTTCATCGCCTCCAGACTCTCTTGCCCGATTGCTCTTCTTCTCCATCTCGCTTTTACCCATCCTAGCTCTCTGTAATTCCATCTCTCGCTCAGATTGTTTTAACTCGGCCTCTCGATGCTTGCGAGCCTCCAATTCCCGTTCCTTCCCTTCCCTGGCCTTCTGCGATTTTCTCTTAACAAGCGCCGCCTCCTTTCTCCTTGCCTTCTCCACCTCAACATCCCTAGCGCTCTTCCTCCTCTTTCGCAGTCCCTCCTCAGCAGCCCTCTTTTTAGCCTCAATCTCCTCAGCCTGCTCCTTCCTCATCCTATTAAACCTCCTCTCGACCATCTCCTTTTCCTAGTCCCAAGATAGGCCTCGGGCCGAAACGCTCTCGCCTCCTCCCCATCCAAGGAGACCACATGCTTCCCCCTTAGGGTTAGGGTTAGGCCCCGAGCGAGCGAAGCAAGCGAGGGGTAGGGCACGGGGTGCCGAGGGCAAGGAAGAAAGAGATGAGTGGTGTAGAAGTCGAGGTAGCGTAGACAAGTCGGAGGCGATGAAGGCGTCCGAGGTATGCTTGTTTCGTCTTCTGTGTGATAGAGACTCATCAGTACGCTTGGGGAAGGAGGTTACTTATACCTAATTTCCCCCGGGGGGTGGTACTACGACCGTCCACACCATTTCGGCTAAGACGGAAGGAATATTGCGCCTGTGTGCGCAATATTCATAGGTGTGGTGGGCGATCGTCCACTCACACATCATGGTGGTGTGAGGGAATTATTGCGTGCGTCGGCGACCAAGCATCTACGCGAGGTGTGTGTCGAGCGGTGAATAATCCCTGTCACGCGGGACCGGAAGGTTATCCCCATTAGGCAACCGAACGCAGCCGAAGCGCGATCCTGCCTAATCCGGAATATGCACGTCGTATGTGACGATGCAGGCTGACGTGCATCATGCACGTGCAGTCACCCCCGGGTGTGTTTCCCGATTTAGTAATCGAACACGGATGTAGAAGACTTACCTAAAGCGGAAATGAAATTACATTTCCTAATCCGGTAAGGGGACCGGATTTCCTAATCGGGAAGTCACGGGATCCAAGCCACGCAGCCACAAGCCACACGAGCCACACTAGTAACGCCACATTACTAGCCACACCTTCAGCCACTGCGCCACCCCCAGCCACTGCGCCACACCAGTCCCGCGCCACAACGCCATAACACATCAGCCACAGGTGGCTGCTGGTTAGGGTTAGGAATTAAGTTGATTCATTCTAGAGACAGAGTAAAGTACATGACTAGACCTACTGCCAGGGCGGGTACATTGGAGAGTCTGAGAGGGAAACACAACATGTAAGGAGACAACAAACA
>Ga0307513_10002302_pt1 | contig 26655 bp, 26 predicted proteins | sample 15_EM_MG_FD_202174 | JGI IMG/M metagenome (GOLD analysis project Ga0307513, IMG submission 202174) | Populus trichocarpa ectomycorrhiza microbial communities from riparian zone in the Pacific Northwest, United States - 15_EM | ecosystem: Host-associated > Plants > Roots > Unclassified | place...
CATAGCCGCGCCGCACAAGTGGGCGATCCCGATCCTGCTCGCCGATGTGGGGCTGCTGTCCTCCGGAGGGGTCGCCGGCCTGGCCAAGCGGCCCAAGCGCCCCGAAGAGCCGGCGGCGGCCTAGGGCGTGACGGCTGAGGCGGGCGCCGGTGCAGGCGTCCGTCACGCCCTGAACTGCGGTCTAGCGGCCCGTCTCGACCCCGGCGAGGTTGGCGAGGTGGACCAGCATCGCCAGGCACCCGGCCGCCGACAGCAGCATCAGGAACCGGTAGGGGATCAGCCGCGGGCCGCGATGTGGGTCCGGGGCGCGGGCGCCCATCCAGCCGCAGGCCGCCGCGGCCAAGGCGCAGGCGACAGCTATGGCGACGGTGAGGGGCAGGGTCATGCGACGCCGTATCGCAGGCTTCGCCCATGTCGGAAAGCCGGCCCGGCGGACGATATTAACCCTTCGTTCACTGCATGGGGGCTTGGCTTTCGCAGGGCCTCCCGCAAACGTCACTGTATCCACAGATGATCGGGCCGAACGCTATATCTTGCGTCTCGGTCGCGTTTACACCCCAGGAATCGATGGATACCCTCGTGGACAGGCCTGGAGAACGATTCGATGACGGGGGCGCCCTGGAGCGTCAAGGGTATCGATCCCAAGGCCCGCGAGGTCGCCAAGGACCTTGCGCGCCGTTCCGGCATGACGCTCGGGGAGTGGCTTAACCACATGATCCTCGAGGACGAATCCCCGGAAGACGTCTTCTCCGAGGCCCAGGTGACGCCCCGGCCGATGCGTCCCTACTACGAGACCCCGCGGGAGCGGGAGAGCGCGCCGTCGCGCTACGAGGTCTCCGAACATCCCGCCGACGAGATCGGCCGCGTCATCCGCGCGCTGGACCGGCTGACCGAGCGCGTCGAAACCTCGGAAACCCATACGGGCCTCGCCATCGGCGGCGTCGAGCATTCCGTGCGCGAGGCCGTGGCCCGCATCGAGGCCGGCGAGCGCGACCACGTGGCCGTCGCCGCGCGCTTCGAAGGCGCCGTCAGCGAGGTCGCCGACACCCAGGCTCGCCTCGCCGAACGCATTCGCCGCATCGAGTCGGAAGCCGCCGGCCCCCGTTCGGCCGAGGCGCTGCGCTCGCTGGAGCGCGCCCTGGGCAAGGTCGCCAACCATCTCTACGAAGGTGAGAACCGCACCCGCGCGCTCATCGAAACCGTCGAGGCCCGCGTCGAGCGGGTCGAGGGCCAGGATATCACCGCCCCCGTCGACGCCGAAAAGCTGATCGAAGCCGTGGTGGACCGGGTGGGCGAGCGACTGGCCCAGGCCGAGGCGCGCACCGCCAGCGCGCTGGAAGGCCTGCGCGACTCCTTCGCCGCCCTCGACGCGCGGCTGAACGCCGTCGAGGGCGAAGGCGGCGGTCAACGGTTCGAGCAACTGGCCGCCAACCTGACCGCCCGCGTCGAGGCCTCCCGCGCCGACATCGCCGAAAAGCTGCGCGGCGCCGCCGACGGTCGCTTCGACCGCATGGAGCGCACCCTGGGCGAGGTGGCCCAGCAGGTCCGCGTCGCCGAACAGGGCTCGGCCCAGGCCATCGAGCGGATGGGCCGCGAGATCAAGGGCATGGCCGACACGCTCAACCTGCGTGTCCAGGCCGTCGAGCATCGCAGCGCCGAGGCCATCGAACAGGTGGGCGGCGAAATGGCCCGCATCGCCCAGGCGATGGAAAGCCGGCTCGGCCGCGCCGACGTCGTCCACGCCCAGGCGCTGGAGAAGCTGGGCGGCGAGATCGCCCGCATCACCGAGCGGCTGGCCGAGCGCATCGGCGCCGCCGAGCGCCGGTCGGCCCAGGCGGTCGACGACGTCATCGAGCAGGTCTCGCGCAGCAACGAGCGCGCCAGCCAGCACCACGAACGCACCGCCGGCGACCTGGCCGAACGCATCCGCCTGAGCGAGGAGCGCACCGCGCGCCTGCTGGACGAAGCCCGCGCCAAGATCGACCAGGGCATGGCCGAGACCCAGCGCCGCCTGGACCACGCCGCCCGGGTCTCGCCGGTGGCCGTGGAGGATCTCACGCCCTTCGCCGACCTCGGCCCGGCCGAGCCCGATCCGCTGGCGGTCGCGCCAGAAGCGCCGGCCGGCGGCGACGCCTTCGCCGCCTACGCGGCCTTCGCCAAGCCCGCGGCGGCGGCCTTCACCACGCCGGCGAGCTTCAAGGCCTTTCCCGAGGACGCGCCTTTCCCGACGGCCGAGGCGCCGTCGCCGCCCGCCTTCGACATCGAAGACTTCGAAGCCGCCGACGCCTTCGTGTCGTCCAAGGCCGACGAAGCCGCCTTCGCCAAGGAACTGGCCGGCGTCGACGAACCGGAACGGGCGCCGGAAGAAACCGTCGGCCGGGCCGGCCAACCGGACGTCGCCGAGATCGAGCATGTCGTCAGCGGCGAAAACCTGCCGGAAGTCGAGGCGCTGAACGAGGCGCTGGACGCCGCTGAAGCGACCGCCAAGACCTCCGTCGCGACGACGCCGGTCGGCTTCAGCTCCTTCGCGTTCGACGACGCTGCGGCCAGGGACGACGCCGCGGCCGAGGAAACCGGGGAGCCGGAAAAGCTTCCGACCTTCGCCGACGTCTTCGCCACCGCGACCGCGCGAGCTTCTGCCCCCCTCGACAGCGGCGCGCCGGCCAAGGACGAGGCCGCCGCCGAAGCCCGCGCCGAACCTGGATACGACGATCCCTGGCGGATGGCGGAGGGGCCGTCCGACGCCAAGGCCGGCGATCAGCACGATCACGCCGCCCCGGAATCGTTCGAGATCACCACCCCCAGGGGCCAGGCCGACGTCGCCCCCGCGCCCGAACCTGCCCGGCCGCTGACCACCCGCGAGGTTGTGGAGCAAGCCCGCGCCGCGGCCCGCGCCGCCCAGGCCAACGACCCCAAGCGCGGCAAGGTGAAGGCCGAAAAGCCCGCCTCGGAAGGCGGCGGCCTGTTCGCCAGCTTCGGCATGCGGCCCAAGCGTCGCGCCGGCTCGAAACTCCAGGTCGCCCTGATGCTGACCGGGGGCGCCGCCGCGCTCAGCGTCGCCACCGCCGGCTTCGTCCTCGACGGCCGCCCGGCTGGCGATCCCCCCAAGCGCGTCGCCGACGCCATCGCCCTGTCCGGCGATGCGCCCGCCCAGCCTCGCGCCTCGGTCGCCCTGGCGCCTGCGCCGCTGGCCGATGCGCTGGCCGCCGGCCCCACCGATCCGTCCCAGGACCTGCCGGCCCTTTACGCCGAGGCGCTGCGCGGCGTCGAGGCCGGCGAGCCCGGAGCGGTCGACGCCCTGCGCAAGGTCGCCAACCTCGGCTATCCCCGCGCCCAGTTCCACCTCGCCAAGCTCTATGAGGCCGGCGGCGGCGGCCTGGCCAAGGACCTGGTGGAATCCCGCCGCTGGACCGAGCGCGCCGCCCGCGGCGGCGACCGCGAGGCGATGCACAACTTCGCCCTGCAGCAGTTCTTCGGCGACGGCGGGGCCAAGGATCCTGTCGCCGCGGCCGAATGGTTCCGCCGCGCCGCCGACCTCGGGCTGGTGGACAGCCAGTACAATCTGGCGCGCCTCTACGAGGACGGCGTCGGCGTCGGCCGCAACCTCGCCGAATCCTACAAGTGGTACCTGATCGCGGCGAAGTCCGGCGACCCGGACTCCAAGAACAGCGCGCGGCGCGTGCGGGCCAAGCTGTCGCCCGACGCCCAGAACGTCACCGAACGGGCCGCCGCCAGCTTCCGCTCCGCCATGCCCGGCCCGACGACGGACGTGGCCATGGACGGCGGCGGACAGGCGACCACGTCCTCGGTCGTGACGGCCCAACGGGCGCTGTCGCGGCTCGGCTACTACCAGGGACCGTCCGACGGCGCCGCCTCCACGGCCCTGCGCCTGGCCGTGGCCGCCTATCAGCGCGACCAGGGCCTGGGCGCCACCGGCGCGCTGGACGACACGACCGTCTCGCGACTGGCCGTCTTCACCCGCTGATCGGCCCGCGCCGCCGATGCGTCGTTACCAAGTAGAAACCATAGTTCTCCAGAGTGGCCGCCCGGCGCATCGCCGGGCTCGGGAGCCGGCCGCTCGCAAGGCCTGTATCGAGTTCGCCGGCTGGGCGGCTTTCGCCGCTTTCCGCAGGAGCTGACCGTGATGGACGCCAAGCCCGCCGCCTCTGCGCCCAAGCGCATCTGGACCATCGCCCTGCTGGCCATGCTGCCGTTTCCGGGGGCCGCGCTCGTCTACGCCTATGGCCCGCGCGAGGATGCGCAGGTGGCGCTCGGCGTCCTGCTGACCTGGTCGGCGGTGGTGCTGGCTTTCCTGGGCGGCGTGCGCTGGGGCCTGGAAAGCATCCGTCCCGAACCCCGCGCCCTGACCCTGGCCGGATCGGTGATATCGCCGGTGGGGGCCTGGGGGCTGCTGTTGGCCCGCCACCACCTGGATGTCCGGATCCTGCTTTGCGGGCTCCTGGCGGCCTTTATCGGTCAATGGCTGTTCGACCACACGACGCCCGATTCCGTATCGCGCTATCCCAGCCTCTCCACCACGCTCACCCTGGGCGCCTGCGTCTCGCTGGCCGTGGTTCTGGAGCAGGCGCTGCGGATGTAGCGGGCCCGGAGCCTTCACCCCATCAGCGATCAGGCCTCAGCGTGCGCGCCGCGCTGCGGGCGAGGCCATGGTCACCATCGCCCGGGCGTCGTCCAGGCTGACCGGATCGCCGTGCAGCGCGCCCTGTCCCTGGTCGCAACCGAGCGCCGCCAGCGCGAGCTTCTGGTCTTCGCCGCCCACCCCGTCGGCGGCGACGGCGAGGTCGAGGCCCTGGGCGATGCCGATCAGCGCCTTGACCAGCACCGAGGCCTGCCGATCGTGGGTCATGGCGGCGATGAAGCTATGGTCGATCTTGATGCCGTCCAGCTTGAGGCGATGCAGGTTCTGCAGGTCCGAATAGCCGGTGCCGAAATGGTCGGCCACGACGGACACGCCGGCCTGTCGCAATGGCGTGAGGAGCGCCTGCGCGGCTTCTGTGTGGCGGATCAGCATGCCCTCGTCGATCTCCAGGTTCAGGCGGTTCGGCGACAGGCCTGCTTCGGCCAGGGCCGAGATGACGCGCAGCCCGAAAGCCGGCTCCGTCAGCAGGGCGCCGGGCAGGTTGAAGGACAGGCGGACGTCCGCGGGCCAGGTTGCGGCCGCCTCGCAGGCCTTGCGCAGCAACTGTTCGGTGAGCCGTCCAAGCACGCCGCGCTCCTCGGCGATCGGCAGGAACCGATCCGGTTCCAGGTCGCCGAGGGTCGGATGGGGCCAGCGCGCCATGGCTTCGAAACTGGCGATCCGCCCATCTCCGGCCCGGGTCGGCTGGAAGCGAAGTACGAAGGCGTCGCGTTCGACATCGGCCAGCAAGGCGCGCTCGAGGGCGTCGCGTTCCTGCAGCCGCGCGTCCATTTCGGCCTCGAAGAAGCGCACCGTCGATCGCCGTTCGGACTTGGCGCGATAGAGCGCGACGTCGGCCTTGCGCAGCAACTCCGCCGGCGTGTCGCCGTCATGGGGCGTCAAGGCGACGCCGATGGCCGTTCCGACCGCATGCTGCACGCCGTTGATCACCACCGGCGGGGTCAGGCTCTCGATGATGCGCAGGGCGATGTTGGTCGCCCCCTCGGCCCCGGCCACGTTGCGCGCGAGCACCGCGAACTCGTCGCCCCCCAGCCGCGCGGCCAGGTCGCCGTCGCGCACCGCCCGCAGCAACCGCGCGCCGACGTGGATCAGCACCTGGTCGCCGATGGGATGTCCATGAACGTCGTTGATCCTCTTGAAGCCGTTGAGGTCCAGCAGGAACACCGCGTGGGCCTCCGGTTCGGCCGGCATGGCGTTCACCGCCGCCTTCAGGGTGTCATCGAACTGCCGGCGGTTGGGCAGGCCGGTAAGGGGGTCCTGGAGCGCCAGGCTCATCACCTCGCGCTCGGCGGCGATGCGTTGACGGTTCTCGCGCTGATGCTCGCGCGCGCGGCGCCAAGTATAGAAAAGCACCCCGCCCATCAGCAGGCTGGTGAGCACCATGAGCTCGTCGAGTTCCACGGTCTCCTGATGTCGGGTTTCGCGGGCCTCGTTCTCGAAAATATCGATTTGGAAAGCGAACAGCGCCAGCACAGCAAGCGTGATGATGATGAAACCCAGGTCGAAGATCTTGACGCGATTTCTCACGAGATAATCCTTCAGCGCCCCGGCGAATTGGCTGCGGTTCTTCATGCTCTACGTCCGATGCAACCTCCACGGTAGCGCGGCACGGTTAATCGATGGTGCGGATGAAGGACTATTCCAAGGGGTGCGGCGTCGAGGCCGCTCGCTAGTCGGCCGCCAGCGAACGCCAGCCCACTGCATGCACCCGGCCGGCGCCCAGGGCGCAGGCGAGCGGCGGGCGCGCGAACAGGCTCGAGAAGGCGATGTCCCGAACGTTCAGGCCGCCGGCATAGGCGCCGAAGGCCGGCAACACCACCCGCTCCCCGTCGGTGACGAAGCAGCGGCGGCGCACCACGCCGCTGGCGGCGCGGACCTTGGCGCAGGGGTGCAGGTGGCCGGCCGCCTCGCCGGGCTGCGGGGTCGGCGCCGGTTCGTGGCGGAAGGCGACGCCGGCAACCTCCAACTCCGCCAGCACCTCGCCGGGCAGGCGCCGGGGCCCGTCGGCGTCGTGGTTGCCGACGATCCAGATCAGGGTGCGGCCGCTCGCCAGGGCGCGCAGGCGCTGGGCGTCCTCCTCGGCCAGCCGATCCTCCGACGATCGATCATGAAAGGTGTCGCCCAGCAGCAGCACGACGCGTGGCGAGAGCGCGGCGACTTCCGCCTCCAGCCGCCGCAAGGTCTCGCGGGTGTCGTAGGGCGGCAGCATCTGGCCGCGCGCCGCATAGGCGCTGCCCTTCTCCAGGTGCAGGTCGGCCGCCACCAGCATGTCGCCCAGCATCATCGCCCCGCTCTTGCGCAGCAGCACCTCGGCGCCGGCCAACGTGGTGCGCAAGCCGCCGCAGGGGTTGGCGGCGAAGGCATAGGTGAAGCGGGGCAGGGCGCTCACGCCAGGGCCTCGGCGATCAGGTCTTCCTCGGCCTCGGCCAGGATCATCTCGCCCGCCGCGCCCGGCACCCGCTCCTTGCCGATCTCCAGCAGGATCGGCACCGAGAACGGCGACAGCCGGTCCAGCGCCGCATGCCGGATGCGCCCGCGTATCCGCGCCAGCATCTGGCCCACCCGCGCCACGTCGATCAGCCCCGTCGCGGCGTCGGCCCGCGCGCAGCGGAGCAGCAGGTGGTCGGGCTGGTGGCGGCGCAGCACGTCGTAGATCAGGTCCGTGGAAAAGGTGATCTGGCGCCCCGACTTCTGCGGCGCGCCCGGAAAGCGACGCTCGATCAGGCCGGCGATGACCGCGCAGCTCTTGAAAGCCCGCTTCATCATGAAGCTGTCGGCCAGCCAGTCCTCGAGGTCGTCACCCAGCATGTCCTCATCAAACAGCGAGTCGAAATCAAGGCCGTCCAGGGGTTTCAGCGCCCAGACCGCCAGGGCGTAGTCGTTGCAGACGAACCCCAGCGGCGCGGCGCCGGCCCGCTCCAGCCGCCGGGTCAGCAGCATGGCCAGCGTCGTGTGCGCCAGCCGTCCCTCGAAGGGATAGATCACCATGAAATGCCGCTTCCCGCGCGGGAAGGTCTCCAGCAGCATCTCGTCGCCGCCGGGGATGACGGAGCGGTCGCGCTGGACCTCCAGCCACTCGCGGACGTCGGACGGCAGCACGCTCCAGTGGTCCTGATCGTACATCAGCGCCCGCACCCGCTGGGCCAGGTAGGTCGACAGGGCGAACTTCGATCCGCCCCAGGACGGCATCTTCGGGTCCCGGTCGACGGCCGGGCTCACCAGCACGTCCAGGCTGGTGACGCCGACGAGTTTCCAGACCTGGCCGGCGAAGACGAAGGTGTCGCCGGGCTCCAGCATCTCCAGGTAGCCTTCCTCCACCTCGCCGATCTTGCGGCCGGCGGTCCCGGCGCGGCGGCCGGCCAGCCGCACATTGAGCACGGCGGGCGAGACGATGGCCCCGACGTTCATCCGGTGACGCTGCGCCGTCTGGGCGTTGCGCACCCGCCATCGCCCGTCCTGGCCCTTCACGATCCGGCGGAAGCGGTCGTAGGTCTTCAGCGCATAGCCGCCGGTGGAGACGAAATCGACGACCTGTTCGTAATCCTCCCAGGCCAGGTCGCGGTAGGGCCCCGCCGACCTCAGTTCGTCGTAGAGCGCCACCAGGTCGAACGGCTCGGAACAGGCGCAGCCCATGACGTGCTGGGCGAGCACGTCCAGCGCCCCCTCGCGGGCCGGGTCGCCGTCCAGCCGGTTCTCGGCGATGGCTTCGCGCGCGGCCTGGCATTCCAGCATCTCGAAGCGGTTGGCCGGCACGAACAGCGCCCGGCTAGGTTCGTCCAGCCGGTGGTTGGCCCGTCCGATCCGCTGCACCATCCGCGAGGCGCCCTTGGGGCTGGCGAGCTGGATGACCAGGTCGACGTCGCCCCAGTCGATGCCGAGGTCGAGGGTGGAGGTGCAGACCACCGCCCGCAGCTCGCCCCGCGCCATGGCGGCCTCCACCTTGCGTCGCTGCTCGGCCACCAGCGAGCCGTGGTGCAGGGCGATGGGCAGGCTGTCGTCGTTGAGCTTCCACAGTTCCTGGAATGCGAACTCCGCCTGGAAGCGGGTGTTGACGAACACCAGCGCCGTGCGCGCCCGCTTGATCACCTCATAGACCTCGGCCATGGCGTGCTGGGCGGTGTGGCCGGCCCAGGGCACGCGGCCTTCCGACAGCAGGATATCCACGATCGGCGCCGCCCCCGGCGCCCCGCGCACCAGGTCGACGGGACGCCCAAGATGCTCCCCCTCTGGCGCAGCCGACGGGGGGGACGCAAACCCCAGCCAACGCCTGATCACGTCCGGATCGTCCACCGTCGCCGACAGCCCCACCCGCCGCAGCCGGGGCGCGAACGCCTGGATCCGCGCCAGGTCGAGCGCCAGCAGGTCGCCGCGCTTGGAGGCATGGATCGCGTGGATCTCGTCGACGATCACGCAGGCCAGGTCCTCGAAATAGAGCCGCGCCCCCTCCCAGGCGCAGAACAGCGCCAGCTGCTCGGGGGTGGTCAGCAGGATGTCGGGCGGCTTGACCCGCTGGCGCTGCTTGCGCGCCATGCCGGTGTCGCCGGTGCGGCTCTCCGCTACGATCGGCAGGCCCATCTCCAGGATCGGCGCCATCAGGTTGCGCTCGACGTCGACGGCCAGGGCCTTCAGCGGCGAGATGTAGAGCGTGTGGACCCCGCGCGGCGTATTGGGCGGCGGCCGTTCCGCCAGGTCGATCAGGCTGGGCAGGAAGCCGGCCAGGGTCTTGCCGCCGCCGGTGGGGGCGATCAGCAGGGCGTCGCGCCCGGCCCTGGCCTTCTCGATCATCGCCAGCTGGTGAGCCCGCGCGCTCCAGCCGCGCCTGGCGAACCAGTCGGCGAACCGGGGCGGCAGCAGGTCGGGGCTGGCGGGGGCGGCGTCGGCCATCCCTTCGCCTATAGCATGTTCCCGTTCCGTTTCGCGGTTCTTGACGTCGCGGGCGCCGGCGGGCTTGCTTGGCGTTCGGGAGGGCTGCGACATGACGCGGATTCGGATTTCTCTGGCGCTCGGGGCCCTGGCCTTGCTGGGCGCAGGCGCCGCCGCGGCCCAGGATACCCCGCCGCCCGGCTGCCGCTGGCAGAACTATCAGGGCGAGCAGACCCTGGGCTGCAAGGACGGCAAGGGTCACTGGCGGCGTTCCGGCGACGACATGATCATCGGGACCTATCCGCTGCCCAAGCCGAAACCCAAGCCCGTGGCCGCCGCCAGGCCCGCGGTCGCGCCGGCGGCGACCACGGCTGTCGCCGCCTCTGGCCCTGCCGCGCCCGCCGTGACCAGCGCCGAACAGGCCGCGACGCCCGCCCTGGCGCAGGGCGAAGCCGCCGTCGCCGATGACGCCGCCCCGCCTGCGGCTTCGGACGCCGCCGTGGACGCCGCCGCCGCGCCCCCGCTCGCCGCCGAACCACCGGCCAGGACGCCGTGGTGGAAGGCGATCTGGGAGGCGATCCTGAAGTTCCTGAAGATGGTCGGCCTGTTGAGGTAGGGGGAAGCTTTCCCACCGGTGTCATCCCGGAAGCGGCGCGGCCGCTGTCCGGGACCCATGAACACCGGGCCTGCCGGACTGATCAGGTGTTCGTGGGTCCCGCACTTCCGCAGCTTCGCTGCTCCATGCGGGATGACACCTGGGAGCTAGTCCCGGTGCGTATCCAGCCAGGACCACATCCGTTCCAACTCCCCGGCGTCGGCCGGATCGATCGGCGCGCTCGATTTCGACAACCCGCAGGCGCGCAGGAACAGATCGGCGTCGGCTTGCGAAAACGGCGAACCCATCCCCTTGCCGGGCTCGTCGGTGAGGGTCCGCATGATCCAATAGGCCGTCCAGGCCGGATCGATGCGATCGGCGTAGGGCGCGATGACGGGGGCGGGGTCCGGGGCGGGGCGGCGGCGGAACATGGCGTCTCCGGCGGAATCCCCGCCAGCCTATACCCCGCGCGCGACATATCCAGCAGGCCGGTAAGTTTCCGTTTCGTTCCGCGGCGATTCCCGGTTAGCAATCCGAGGTGAACGCCCTCTCGCCCGCCCTCGATCTGGCGCCTGCCCTCGTCGTCCTGCCCGGTCCGCGCGCCGGGGCCGCCGACGCCCAGGGCGCGCGGGTGGTGCGCCCGCCGGAGGCCCGCGACATCTTCGAGCGCGGCCCGGCGCTGGTGGCCCATGCGGCGATGACGGCCAAGCGGCTGGGGCTGCATGCGCCCGGCCGGTCGCAGGGCATGTTCGACGCCCTGGAGTTCTACGCCTTCGTCCGCCCGGCCAGGTTCTGCGCCCCCTCGGCGGCGGGGCTGGCCCAGGCGCTTTCCCTGCCCGAACCGAAGGGCGCCGCGGCCCAGGCGGCGGCTCTGCGCGAGGTCTGCGCCCTCCTGCTGGACGAACTGGCCAGCACTCCCGAACCCAGCCGCGAGGAAGCCCTGGCGCTTGCCGAGACCCTGGCCCGCGCCGGCTGGGCCTGGGGGCCGGCGGTGATCGGCGCCCTGCGCTCGGCCCCGGTGGGCAACGCCTTCCGATCCTCGGGCCTCGACGTCTGGACCCGCGTCGCCGAGTGGGAAGACCATGCGCCGCCGGGCGAAGCCGGCACGCGGCCCATCGCGCCGGAGGACGCCGCCGCCCGGCTGAAGCTGTTGCTGGAACGCTCCGGCCTCGCCGAACCCCGCCCGGCCCAGGCCGAGTTCGCCGCCGAGGCCGCCTACGCCTTCCAGCCGCGGATGAAGGAGGGCGAGCCCAGGATGATGCTGGCCGAAGCCGGCACCGGCGTCGGCAAGACGCTCGCCTATCTGGCGCCGGCCTCGGTCTGGGCCGAGGCCAACGGCCCGTCGGTCTGGATCTCGACCTATACCCGCGCCCTGCAGCGCCAGATCGAGCGCGAGAGCCAGTCGATCTTCCCCGACCCCAAGGTCCGCGCCCGCAAGGCCGTGGTCCGCAAGGGGCGCGAGAACTACCTCTGCCTGCTGAACTTCCAGGAGGTCGCCAACAGCGCCCAGCTTGGCGGCGCCGACCTGATCGGCCTGGGCCTGGCCGCGCGCTGGGCCCGCGTCACCCGCGACGGCGACATGACCGGCGGCGACTTCCCCGCCTGGCTGCCGACCCTGTTCTCCATCGCGCCCGCCGCCCAGGCCAGCGCCGCCAACCTGGTCGACCGGCGCGGCGAGTGCATCCATGCGGGCTGCTCGCACTATCGCGCCTGCTTCGTGGAGAAGGCGATCAGGGGCTCGCGCCGCGCCGACCTGGTGATCGCCAACCATGCGCTGGTCCTGACCCAGGCGGCCTTCGACGGCGCCCGCGCCGCCCGTGGCTCCAAGGCCGACGGCGAGACCACCCAGCTCAAGCGCATCGTCTTCGACGAGGGCCACCACCTGTTCGACGCCGCCGACGCGGCCTTCGCCGCGGCGCTGTCGGGCGCGGAGTCCGCCGAGATGCGCCGCTGGATCCGGGGACCCGAAGGGCGCGGCCGGCGCGGACGGGGGCTGGAAGCCCGGCTCATGGACGTGCTGGGCGACCGCGACGACGCCAAGGCCGCCCTGCTGGAGGCGATCCGCGGCGCCGCGGCCCTGCCCGGCGAGGGCTGGTCTGGCCGCATCGCCCCGCCCAACGGCGAGGTGAACCCCATCGGCGCCGTCGAGGCCTTCCTGGTGGCGGTGCTGGAGCAGCTTCGCGCCAGGTCCGCGCCCTCCGACGTCGGCATGGAATGCGCCGCGCGGCCGGCGCTGGATCTCGTGCGCGATACGGCGCGGGCCGCCGCCGAGGCGCTGGGCAAGGTCGAGGCGCCGCTGATGGCGCTGGCCCGGGCGCTGGAGGACGTGCTGGACGACGAGGCCGCGACCCTTGGCCCCTCTGAGCGGGCGCGCATCGAAGGCGCCTTGCGGGGCCTCGATCGCCGCGCGCGGATGACCCTGCCGGCCTGGCGCTCGATGCTGCGGGCCATCGACGAGGATTCCGAGGACGACCCCGATTTCGTCGACTGGTTCGACGCCACCTTCCTCTATGGCCGGGTGGTGGACGCCGCCTGCCGCCGCCACTGGGTCGATCCCACCGAACCGCTCACCAACGCGGTCATCGCGCCCGCCCACGGGGTGCTGGTGACCAGCGCGACGCTCGCCGACCCGACGCTCGCCGATCCCTTCGCCCTGGCGGAGATGCGCACCGGCGCTGCGCGCCTGCCCGACCGGCCCAAGACCCTGCGGCTGGCCTCGCCCTTCGACTACGGGGCCAATGCGCGGGCCTTCGTGGTCACCGACGTGGGGCGCGACGATCCCCGCCAGGTGGCCGCGGCCATGCGGGAGCTGTTCCTGGCGGCCGGGGGCGGGGGGCTGGGCCTCTTCACCGCCATCCGCCGCCTGCGCGCCGTCCATGAACGCATCGCCGCCCCTCTGGCCGACAAGGGCCTGGCCCTCTACGCCCAGCACGCCGATCCGCTGGAGGTCGGCGCCCTGGTGGACATCTTCCGCGCCGAGGAGGACGCCTGCCTCCTGGGCACCGACGCGGTGCGCGACGGGGTGGACGTGCCGGGCCGCTCGCTGCGCCTGCTGGTCTTCGACCGCGCGCCGTGGCCGCGGCCGGACATCCTGCACAAGGCCCGCCGCGCGCGGTTCGGGGGCAAGAACTATGACGACTCCATCGCCCGCGCCCGCATCTCCCAGGCCTTCGGGCGGCTGATCCGCCGGGCCGACGACAAGGGGGTGTTCGTCATGCTGGACGCCGCCTCGCCCACGCGCCTGTTCTCAGGGCTGCCGGAAGCCGTCCAGATCCAGCGCGTCGGCTTGGTGGAGGCCATCGAGGCGACGGCGGCGTTCCTGGCGAAGGACTGAGGAGCGCAGGCTCAGTGCTTGCGCCGCACGACGTGCATCACCAGCACCAGCGCCCCGCCGACCACCATGCCGACCACCCCTGAGGCCGCAGCCGTCGCCAGCCAGCCGGTGATCGCGCCGACGCCGGGGACCGATCCCGCCGCATGCGCGAGGCGCTCCACCAGCCCCGGCACGGTCTCCAGGTGGAAGTGGTGGAGGCCATGGACGATGATCCCGCCGCCGACCCACAGCATCGCCGCCGTGCCGATCTTGGCCAGCCCGCTCATCACCACCGGCATGCCGCGCACCATCCCGCGCCCCAGGCCCTGGACAAGGCGGCCGCCACGGCCGGCGAGGTGCAGGCCGATGTCGTCCATCTTCACGATCAGGCCCACGACGCCGTAGACCCCGACGGTCAGCAGCAGGCCCACCAGGGCCAGGGCCCCGGCCTGGATGGCCAGCGGGCGGCTGGCGACCTCGGCCAGGGCGATGGCCATGATCTCGGCCGACAGGATCAGGTCGGTGCGGATGGCGCCGTTGACCTTCTCGCGCTCCAGGTCGGCCGAACTGAGCGCCAGCTCGTCGAGTGCGTCGGCCTCGTCATGGCCGCTCACGGCTTCGATGATCTTCTCCGCGGCCTCGAAGCAGAGATAGGCGCCGCCCACCATCAAGAGCGGCGTCACCGCCCAGGGGGCGAATGCGCTGAGCAGCAGCGCGCCGGGCAGCAGCAACAGGAACTTGTTGCGCAGCGAGCCGACGGCGATCTTGAAGACGATCGGCAGTTCCCGCTCGGGCGTGAAGCCCATGGCGTAGCCGGGGGTGACGGCGGCGTCGTCCACCACCACGCCCACCGCCTTCGATCCCGCCTTGCCCGCGGCGCCGGCGACGTCGTCCAGCGAGGCGGCGGCCAGCTTGGCGATGGCCGCCACGTCGTCCAGCAGTGCGACAAGGCCCGAGGCCATTCGAGACGTCCAGGTCCAGGGGTGGGGGATATAAGGTCGGTATAAGCATCCGCCGTCGAGGTAAAGGCGACAGGCGCCTTCGCCGATTTGGCGCGCTTCAGCAAGCGAGGCATAGTCGGCCGATGATCATCACCGACATTGATCAACTGGCCGCCATCTACAGCGCGCCGCTCGCCCCGGCCTCCGTCGTCAAGGAGGTCGGCCGCATCACCCCGCACTATCGCGCGCTGATCGAGGCCTCGCCCTTCGCCGTGTTGGGGACAGCCGGCCCGGAAGGCCTCGATTGCAGCCCCCGCGGCGACGGCCCGGGCTTCGTGCGCATCGTCGACGAGCGGACGCTGGTCCTGCCCGACCGGCGCGGCAACAACCGCATCGACAGCCTGCGCAACATCGTCCGCGATCCGCGGGTGGCGCTGCTGTTCCTGATCCCCGGGTCCGGCACGACGTTCCGCGTCAACGGCCGGGCGGTGATCTCGGCCGACCCGGACCTGCTGGCGTCCTTCGCCGTGTCGGGCCAGGCCCCGCGCACCGCCATCGTCATCACGGTCGAGACCGCCTATTTCCAGTGCGCTCGCGCGGTGGTGCGGTCCCAGCTATGGGATCCGCAACGGCACGTCGATCCGGCGACCCTGCCGAGCCCGGGCGAAATCCTGGCCGCGCTCACCGACGGGCAGGTGGGCGGCCGGGCCTATGACGAGGAATGGCCCAGCCGCGCGGCCGCCACGCTCTGGTGACCTAGCCCTGCAGCTTGGCGATGCTGGCGGCCAGTTCTTCCGGCGTGATCTTGCCGTCCTTGTCGGTGTCGGTCGCGGCGAAGCGCTCCGGCGGGCGATGGGCGGCGGCCCATTCATCAGGGGTGATCACCCCGTCGCCGTTCGTATCCCATCGCTTGAACGTCGTGCTGACGTCGAAGCCCTGGGCCAGGACGGGCGAACCTGCGGCGACCAGGACGAAGGCGAGAACCAAGGCGCGCATGGCGGGTCTCCTGTAGTTGGGGGGAATATAGTCGCGCCGCGCGCGACCTCCACGCCTCTCCCAAGGGGCGGGGAAATCTAGCGCCGGTCGCGGCCGAAGTTGGGTTCGGCGCTTTCCTGGCCGGCCTGGATGACGCCGCGGCGGATCTCGCGGGTGCGGCTGAAGAGGTCGAACAGCTTGTCGCCGTCGCCCCAGCGGATCGCCCGCGACAGCGCCTGGAGGTCCTCGGTGAAGCGGCCCAGGATCTCCAGCACCGCATCCTTGTTGGTCAGGAAGACGTCGCGCCACATGGTGGGGTCGGAGGCCGCGATGCGGGTGAAGTCGCGGAAGCCGCCCGCGGAGAACTTCATCACCTCGGCCTGGGTCACCTCCTCCAGGTCGGCGGCCGTGCCGACGATGTTGTAGGCGATCAGGTGGGGCAGGTGGCTGGTGACGGCCAGCACCAGGTCATGGTGGCGGTCGTCCATCCGCTCGACGCGGGAGCCCAGCGCGGTCCAGAAGTCGCATAGCTGCTGGACGGCGTCGAGATAGGGTTCATCCTCGCGGGCCAGCGGCGTCAGGATCGTCCAGCGATTGTGGAACAGTTCGGCGAACCCGGCGTCGGGGCCCGATTGCTCGGTGCCGGCGATGGGGTGGCCCGGCACGACGAAGACGCTGTCGGGAACCGCCGCCATCAGGGCTTCGGACACCGCGGCCTTCACCGATCCCACGTCGCTGACCGTCGCGCCCGCCTTCAGGGCCGGGGCGGCGTCGGCCGCGGCCTGGCCCATGGCCATCACCGGCACGGCGAAGATCACCAGGTCGGCGTCAGCCACCGCCTCTTGGGTCGTCTCGGCGACGCGGTCGGCGATGGCGAGGTCCCGGACGCGGGCCCGCACCTCCGCGGACCCGTCATAGGCCACGAGTTCGCCCGCCGCGCCGTTGGCCTGCACCGCCCGCAACAGGGACGACCCGATCAGGCCGCAGCCGATGATCGCCACGCGGGGATAGATCGCCTGCGCCATCGCCTCAGGCCTTCATGAATTCGGTGAGCAACTCGACCACGGCGCGGTTGTGCTCTTCCAGCCCGATGGTGATCCGCAGGTGGTCGGGCAGGCCATAGTTGGCGACGCCGCGCACGATGTAGCCGCGCTTGGCCAGATAGGCCTCGGCCTCCGCGGCGGACTTGCCCGGTGTCTTCGGGAAGCCCACCAGCACGAAGTTGGCCGCCGACGGAACGGGCTCCAGGCCGATGCCGCCCAGCTGCTGGACGAAGTATGGCCGCCAGCGCTCCACCAGGTTCAGCGAGGCTTCCTGGAATTCCTCGTCGGCCAGGGCGGCGACGGCGGCGGCGAGCCCGGGGATCGAGACGTTGAAGGGTGCGCGGATGCGGTCGATGGCGTCGGCGATCGGCCCGGGCGCATAGGCCCAGCCGACGCGCAGGGCCGCCAGGCCGTGCAGCTTGGAGAAGGTGTGGGTGACGATGATGTTGTCGGCGTTCCGCGCCAGCTCGAGGCCGTCGGTGAAGGCGGGGTCGGTGCAGAACTCGGCGTAGGCCGCGTCGATCACCAGGACGACGTTGGGCGGCAGGCGCGCGTGCAGATTGCGCAATTCCGCCTGCGTGGTGAAGGTCCCGGTCGGGTTGGCCGGGTTGGTGATGAAGACCAGCCGCGTGCGCTCGTCGACCAAGTCGAGCAGCAGGTCGATGTCGATGCGATAGTTGGGCTCGGCGGCGCTGCGCACTTCGGCCTGGCAGGCCTTCGCCCCGATGCCGTAGGCGCCGAAGGCGTACTGGCCCTGGACGATGTTGTCGCCGGGTTCGAGGAAGACCTGGTTGATCAGGTGCAGCAGCTCGTCGGTGCCGCATCCGAAGACCAGCCGTTCCGGTTCCAGGTCGTAGCGCTGGGCGATCGACGCGCGCAGGGCCGTGGCCCGGCTGTCGGGATAGACGTTCAGCGACTCGACCGCGTCGCGATAGGCGGCCTTGGCCTTGGGGCTGGACCCCAGGATGTTCTCGTTGGCCGACAGCTTCAGCGGGTCGGCGACCCCCTCCACCTGCGACTTGCCGGGCTTGTAGGCTTCGATGTCCAGGATGCCCGGCTTGGCGACGGGATGGGACGCCTTGGCGCTGTCGATGGGAGCGGTGGTCACGGGCATGGGGCGGGGGGCCTTGAGGTGGAGCCCCGCGTCTTACACGTCGAACGGCGACGGTGCAGCCCCGATCACGCCGGAAAGCGTTCCGGGCGCCCGCGCCAGCCGCGCGTCGTCGGGCTGGTAGAAGCCGGCCAGCGCGAAGAGCTTCAGCCCGCCGGTCTCGATCAGCTGCGTGGCGGCGACGCCGTCGTGGCCCAGTTGCGCCTCGATGGTCGCGGCCGAGCCGGCCGCGTCCGTCACCCAGAAGGTGCTGTCGGCCCCGGTGGGCTCCACCTGCACCTCGGCCACGGCCAGGGCGGCCATGGGCCCCCAGGCGGCCAGGCAGGGAAGGGCTGCGAACACCTTCAGGCGCGGCTGGGCCAGCAGGCGGCCCCACCAGGCGCTGTCGGGGGTCAGCGCCAGTACGCCCACCCCGCCGAGGTTCCTGGCGCCGGCGATGGCGTCTTCCGGCTTTTCGACGACACGCAGGCCTGGCCCGCCGCCGAAGCGCATGCGGGTCAGATCCACCGCGCGCGCCGGATCGCGGCCGCCCCAGACCGACAGCTCGAACGGCCCTTGCGCCGCCAGGCTGTGGCCCATCAGTTCGCGCAGCACCCGCACGATCAGCGTCGGCGTCGCGTGTTCGCGCGGCATGTCCAGCAGGCGGCGCACGATCTCGGTCTCGCGACCCGGGCGCAGGCCGAACCCGCCGGCGTCGCCCGCCGCGGCCTTGGCCTTGGCCACCGCCTTGGGCAGGGCCGCGCGTTCGTCCAGCAGGCGCAGCAGTTCGCCGTCGATGGCGTCGATGCGTGCGCGCAGGGCGTCCAGAGACGGCGCCGTTTTGGGTTCGTCGGCCATTATCGTCCTCGAAAACGGAGGATCGCGACCTAGGTCATTGCGGCCGAACGCGCAAGAGAGCCGCCTCAGTAGACCTGCGGCGCCGGCGCGACGGCCACCGGCCCCAGCGTGGTCTGGCCGGCTTCGAAGGTCAGGGTCGCCCCGGCGCTCGCCGCCGTACCGCGCCGGGCTTCGATGACGGCGGCGGCGGCCAGGGCGGCGTCGGGCGGAACCACGCCGCCGGCCGCCATCGCCGCCAGGGCCTGCGCCGCGCCGCGCAGCGTGACGTCCAACTGCCCGCGCAGCCTGCCGTCGGTTCCGACGGTCAGCCGCCCCGACTTCGCGCCCATCACGACGTCGCCGGCCGTGACGCCGGCCTCCTTCACCGAAGCCTGGCCGCCCGCGTCGGTCCAGGCCCGCACCGCGGTGCGCCAGTCGCCGCCCTTGAAGGCCGAGACCTTCGAGAGCGTCGCGTCCCAGGTGGCGGCGATCGGCTTGCCGGCCGCGATCCGGCTGGTGACGCTGTCGACCCCGGCCTTGCCGCCTTCGATCTTGAAGAAGGTGGCGGCCTGGTCGTCAGGCCCCGCGCGCAGGTGCATCTCCACGCGCTCGGCGCTCGCCAGTCCGAACGGCTGGGCGCCGGCCGCCGGGGTGAAGGCCAGCTTCACCCCTTCGAACGAGATGTTGGGGGGACGATTGTCGAAGTGCGAGACGCTGGCGCGGATCAGCTTGCCCCCCACCAGCACCGGCCCGCCGACGGGGCGGGTGAAGGTCAGACCCTGCGGCGCAGCCACCACCCAGGTGCCCAGCCCGTGCAGGAAGGCTTCGGCCTCCAGCCTGGGCGCCGACAGGGCCCAGCCGGCGGGCTCGCGGATCGTCGGCTCCACCAGGGCGACGTTCAGCCGGAACGGATAGCCGCCCACCGCGTCGTCCTTCCAGCTCACCTCGTAGCCGGCCTTCCGCAGGCTCTCGGCGCCGGCCTTGATCTGGTCGAGCGCCTGGACCCGCAGCCAGAACCAGTAGCCGCTCCAGGCCGCCGCCACGACAAGCAGCAGCAGGAAAGGGCCATAAAGGCCCCACCGGCGGGGTTTACGGGGCGGGAGGGGATCGGGCACAGACATGGGCTGACTTCGGGGTTTGACGAATGACGGACGAGCGTTGGGTCTTCGGGTACGGGTCGTTGATGTGGCGGCCGGGCTTTGATTACCTGGAGCGCCAGCCTGCCACCCTACATGGGCGCCGGCGGGCCTTCTGCATCTATTCGGTTCATCATCGCGGCACCTATCAACGCCCGGGACTGGTGCTCGGCCTCGCGCCCGGCGGCGCGGTGCGCGGCGCGGCCTATCGGGTGGCCGAATCGGCGTGGCCGCAGACCTACGCCTACCTGCGCGAACGCGAGCAGCCGACGGAGACCTATGTCGAAAGCTCGGCCGCCATCCGCCTGGCCGACGGGCGGCGCGCCGCCACCCTGGTCTTCCTTTCCGACCTCGCCCATCCGCAGTGGGCCGGCGTGCTCAGCCTGGAGCGCCAGGCCGAACTGATCGCCGGCGCCTCGGGGCTGTCGGGCCGCAACGTCGACTACCTGCGCGACCTCGTCGAGCACCTGCGCGAGGCCGGCGTCCGCGACCGGGCCATGGAGACCCTGCTGGCCATGGTGGAGGCGCGGGAGGCGGCTGCGGCCTAGAAGCTGTAGACCAGCGAGGCCCGCGAGGTGGTGTCGACTTCCCGCTGCCCGGCGGGGGCGTCGCGTTCGTACTGGATGTTGTACGACAGCCGCGCCTTGAGCGGTCCGAACAGCTTGGTGTCCACCGCCGTCGTCGACTTCGCGGTGGTGTTTCCCCGCTCCAGATAGACCGCCATGTCCTGGGCCACGGTGAGGCGCGGGAAGGGAACCCATTTGACGGCGACCGCCCCACGGCCGGCCACGGTGTCCTCCGCGCCGGAGGCGTAGAACTCGGTGCGTCGCAGGGCGGGGCCGACGTCGAAGGATATCCGCAAGTCCGGGCGCTCGACCCCCGCCAGCCCGATCCCCGCGCCGGCGGTGTAGCGGCTCTCGTAGCCCAGGAACTTGTCGTGCTCATATTGCGCCAGGCCGTAGGTGTAGAACACCGGGTCGAGCTTGAACTGCGGCTGGTAGGCCACGGCGATGCGCTCGGTGGTCGGGGCCCCGCCGGTCTCCTGGTAGTCGGCCCGCGCCGTCAGCTTGTGGGTCCAGTCGCCGGAGGTGCGGGAAAGATCGGCCGCCCCGTAGACGCCGAGCGTCTCGGAGTTGCCGGTGGACCGGCCGCCGCCGATCTCCAGCGCCCCCTTCCAGGCCGGCCGCGGCGGGGTCGTGGGTTCGGGAGGGCGCGCCACGGCGGGGGTGACGACCGGCGCGGGCGGCAGGCCCCCGGACACCAGGTCGTCTATCTCCTGGACGCTGTCGGGCGCCGTCTGCTTGGCCACGCTGACGACGGCGGCGATCGTGGCGGGGTCGTCGGTGGCCAGCGCATTGATCACCATCGCCCGGATCGCTTCAGGCGGCGTCGTGGCCGCGGCGGGCGAGGCCGCGACGACGAAAAGGGCGGTCAAGGCAAGACGAGGCTTCAACGGGCTGCTCGGGGATCGCTTCCTGGCTACGGCGCTAAAGGCCGTGCAATTCGGTCGCAAGCATGGCGTCGTCCGTCGCGGGGCGGGAATAACGATCGTGTTATGGCGCGCAGGACGGAGCCTCCGCCTACAAAGCCAGCAGCCTTTCCGACGCGGTTTCGATCCGCTCGGCCAGGGTGCGCATGAACTCGCCGCGCTTCAGGCCGGGGGGAATCGGTTCGAGATATTCGAACACGATGGTGCCCGGCTTGGCGGGGAATCCCTTCGCCGGCCAATGGACCCCCGAGTTGGTGGCCACCGGATGGACCGGCAGGTCGAGTTCGCGATAGAGCGCCGCGATGCCGGGCTTGTAGTCGCCGGGGACGCCGGGCGGCCCGCGGGTGCCTTCCGGGAAGATCACCAGCTGGCGGTTCTCGCGGAACCGGTCCTTTGCGTCGCGGACCAGCTTGCGCAAGGCGCCCGAATGACCGGCGCGGTCGACGGTGATCATCCCGGCCTTCAGGGCGTAGATTCCCAGGAACGGCGCCCACACCAGTTCCTTCTTCATCACGAAGCAGACGTCCGGCAGCCAGGCGAACGGGCCCATGGTGTCGAACATGCACTGGTGCTTGGGGGCGATCAGCGCGGCGCCTTTGGGGATGTTCTCCCGCCCGCGCACCTCCACCCGGACGCCGCAGATCACCCGCAGCAGCAGGATGATGCCGCGGCCCCAGATCCCCAGCGCCTGCACCACCCACCGCCGGCGCCCCAGCATCAGCGGCAGCAGCACGATGCCGATGAAGGCGAACCACAGGTAGAAGACAATCATGAAGACCAGGGAGCGAAGCTTGGTCACCTGTCGTCCTTCTTTGCGGGCGCGTCCTCGGGGCCCAGGCGCAGGACCGCCTCGCGGCCCAGGATCGCCAGATACTTGGTATATTCGCTCACCATCAAGCGCGCGCTGCCCCCCGTCCGCCACCAGGCGCGGGCGTCCATCGCCGAGGTGGCGATGGGATAGGCCTGCAGCGTCATGCCCGGCATGGCCGAGCGCAGCTCCAGCATGGCGCGCGGCATGTGGTAGTCGGCGGTGACCACGATCAGGCTGTCGTAGTCGCGGGCCTTGGCCCAGGCGGCGGTCTCCCGTGCGTTGCCGAGCGTGGTGGCGGCCTCGAAGCCCAGGTCGACGCAGCAGTCGTAGACCCGCCGCGCGGTGCCGCTGAGCGTGCGGATGTCTTCCCGGCTGGTGCGCCGGTTGACGCCGGAGACCAGCACCCGTTTCGCCTTGCCGGCCTCCATCAGATGGACCGCGGCGCTGATCCGCTCGTCGGAGCGTGCGCCGGTGAGCGCCACTGCGCCCTGGGCGCGAGCAGGCTCGGGCGCCGGCGTCGATCGCTGCACGCGGCCGGCGAAAGCCAGGAGGCCGGCCGTCCAGATCAGCGCCAGCACCAGCAGCGCCGCCAGGCCCCTCATTCCAGGCCCCGGATCAGGGCGTTGGCGGTGAACCGCGCCGCCAGCGCCGCGACGCCGGCGGCGATCAGCGGGCAGGGCAGCACGGCGAACAGGTCGCTCCAGGCGAGCGGCAGCACCGGCGTCAGCCCCTCGCCGCCGCCGGCCATCCGCAGCAGGGCGCCGGCCCCGGCCGCCGCGGCGGCCCCCAGTACGCCGGCGGTGGCGGCGATGCGGGCGAAGCGGATCTGGAACAGCCGCGAGATGAACACCGCCTCGGCGCCCGACAGGTGCAGCACCTCGACGATCTCGCGCCGGGCGGCCAGGCCTGCGCGGGTCGCGAAGGCGATGACGGCGCTGGCAGCGAGCGCGATCAGCAGGAAGACGCCGACCGCCAGCCAGCGGGTCAGGCTGGCGGCGCGCTTGATGTCCTTGATCCACAGGCTGTGGTCGTCGACCACCGCGTCCAGGCCCTGGATCTTCAGCGCCAGTTCCAGCGCGGCCTTGTCGGCCGGCGCCTTGGAGGTCAGCTCCACCGCCACCAGGCGCGGCACCGGCAGGTCGTCGAGGTCGGTGGAATCGCCCAGCCAGGGCCGGATCAGGTCATAGGCCTTCTCGCGCTCCAGGGCGCGGGCCTCGCTGACCCCTTCGACGCCCGCCAGGGTCTCGGCCGCGCGGGCGGCGGCGGCGTCGGGGCTCTCGCCGTTCTTGGGGCGGATGATGACGGTGGCCTCGCCCACCAGCTGCCCGGTCCAGCCGCGCGCGGCCCGGTCGCCGGCCAGCACGCCCAGCGCCGTCAGGCAGGCCAGGAAGCACAGCACCGCCACCACGAAGATCAGCGATCCGTCGCGGGCGTCGGACGCGGGCAGGAACGGCTGCGGCCGCCAGCGCAGCAGGTCGAAGGGCTCGCTCATGCCCCGCCGCCTTCCGGGTCCATCGCCGTCAGCCGCCCGTCGTCCAGGTGCAGCACGGGGCGCCCGGACCTCGCCACCAGGTCCTGGTCGTGGGTGGCGATGACGATGGTGGTGCCCAGGCGGTTCAACTCGACGAACAGCCGGAAGATGCGCAGGGCCAGCACCTGGTCGACGTTGCCCGTGGGCTCGTCGGCCAGCAGAATGTCGGGCCGGTTCACCACGGCGCGCGCGATGGCCAGCCGCTGCTTCTCGCCGCCGGCCAGGGTGGCGGGCATGGCGCGCATGCGGTTCTTCAGGCCCACCCAGGCCAACAGCTCGGCCACGTCGCTGCGATAGGTCTCCGGCTTGCGGCCGGCGATCCGCAAGGGCAGGGCGGCGTTGTCGAAGGTCGACAGGTGTTCCAGCAACCGGAACTCCTGGAACACCACCCCGATGCGGCGGCGCACGAAGGGCTTGTCGGCGGGATCGAGCTCCGAGGTGTCGCGGCCGAACAGATGCACCAGCCCCTTGGACGGCCGCGCCGCCAGGTAGATCAGCTTGAGGAGCGAACTCTTCCCGGCCCCGGACGTCCCCGTCACGAAGTGGAACGAGCCCGGCGACAGCGCGAAGCTCAGATCCTTCAGGACCTCGGCGCCGCGCCCATAGCGCATGGACACGTCGTCGAACCTAACCACGGCGTCGTCGGCGTCGGGGATCACTGTGTCATGCGGATTTCTGGACATGGAAACCGAAATCGGCGACCTCAACGGAGGTTGCTGGTGGAGCGTCCGATTCGATTGTCATGATACTGACCTGTCCAGAGTGCGCCACCAGCTATTTCGTGGACGAGGCCAAAGTCCCGTCCGCGGGTCGAACCGTGAAATGCGCCAATTGCGGCGCCCGCTGGACCGCGACGCCCCAGGCCGACGAGCCTGAGATCCTCACTGAACCGGAGGTGATCGACACGCCGGACGAAAGCGTGATCATTGAGGATCCGCCGGGCCCGGCCGCCTTGCCCGGCGACGCCCTGCCCAAGCTCTTCCGCGCCAAGGCCGACACCGATCGCAAGGTGCGCGAGGCCGCCGCCATGGGCGTGGTCTGGGCGATCGCCGCGGTGGTGCTGGCCGCGGTGATCGGCGCCGCCATCGTCTTCCGCGCCGACCTGGTGCGGGTCTGGCCCAAGAGCGCGGCGGCCTTCAAGCTCATCGGCCTGCCGGTCAACAGCCTGAGCCTGGGCATCGACGGCGTCGGCGCCGAGCCCGTGCTGCGCAACGGCCACGCGACCCTGCTGGTGAAGGGCGTGATCCGCAATATCGGCGACAAGCCGGTCACCGCCCCGCCGATCCGCATCAAGCTGCTGAACGCCCAGGGCCGTTCGGTGGCCGAGAAGATCGCTCACTGGTCGCACCCGTTGATCCCGCCGGGCGAGAGCCGCGTCTTCAACGTCCCCATGGTCGATCCTCCCTCCACCTCGAAGGATGTGGAAGTGGCGTTCGCCCCCGAGGTCAACCCCGGACAGGCGGAGGAGAGCCATCCTGCGCCCGCCCCGCCGCCCAAGGCCGACGCCGACCTGCGGCCTGGCCCCGCGCCGCCGGCGCCGGTGGAAGCCCAGCCGCTGGCGCCGGACGACCCCAACGCCGTCCCCCATCATGGCTGACGCGCCGGTCGTCCTGCTGAGCGAGGACGAGGTGGCCGCCCGCGTCGCGGCCCTGGCCCGGGCCATAGCCCCGCGCATCGACGACGACACCGTGGCGATCTGCCTGTTGACCGGGGGGCTGTGGTTCTGCGCCGACCTGATGCGGGCCCTGGCCCGTATCGGCCGCCACCTGCGTTTCGACGCCCTGTGGCTGGCCTCCTATGGCGACGAGCGCGCCAGCCTCGGCCGCTGCGAGGTGCGCGCCGACCTGCAGCGCCCGCTCTCGGGGCGCCGGGCGCTGATCGTCGACGACGTCTGCGACACCGGCCTGTCGCTCAGCGAAGCCGCCCGGCTGGTGCGCGACGCCGGCGCGGGCGAGGTCCTGACCGCCGTCTTCGCCTCCAAGCCCTGGCCCCAGCCCCGCGCCATCGAGCCCGACTTCGTCGCCTGGGCCGCGCCGGCCAGGTTCCTCGTCGGCTATGGCATGGACGCCGCCGGCGCCCTGCGCGGCCTGCCCTATGTGGGGGCGATGGATTAGCGTCCGACGACGCGTCCCAGGCGTTGGAACAGGAGACCTGGAGAAACGTCATGAGCCGACCGAACCTGCCCATGGAGGGCGGATGCCGCTGCGGCCAGGTGCGGCTGCGGATCAGCGCGCCGCCGCTGCTGACCATGGCCTGCCACTGCACCGGCTGCCAGCGGATGAGTTCCAGCGCCTATTCGCTCAGCGCCGCCATCCCCAGCCAGGGGTTCGAGGTGATCTCGGGCGAGCCGGTGATCGGCGGCCTGCACGGCGCCGCGCGCCACTATTTCTGCGCCCGTTGCATGAGCTGGATGTTCACCCGTCCCGAGGGGCTGGACGCCTTCGTCAACCTGCGCCCCACCATGCTGGACGACGCCGGCTGGTTCACGCCGTTCATCGAGACCTACACCAGCGAGAAACTGCCCTGGGCGGCCACGCCGGCGGTCCACAGCTTCGAGAAATTCCCGCCCTTCGAGGCGTTCGAAGGCCTGATCGCCGCGTACGCGAAGGCGGCTTGATCTAAGGCGATTGACGGCAACGTCCGATCCTTCTTCCGCAAGGGGAGAAGGACGAAGCGTGTTAGGCGAAGTCGCGGCTCAGTTCGGCCCGCGTGGCCGGCGTCAGCACCGCCATGTGGGCGTAGGCCTCGTGGTCGCAGCCGATCAGGATCGTCACGGCCGGGTCGCGGAACGCCGCGATGGCCGTGGCGCTCATCGGAAAGCGCAGGAAGTGGACGGACGAGGCCTTGCCGTCGTCCCGCGTGCGCTCCTGGTCGCCCTCGGGAACGCCGGGCAGCTTCTCCGCGCCGACCTGGATGAAGAAGCAATGCTCCACCCTGCCCAGGCGGGCCAGGATGGCGGCGCGGCGCAGGGGATCGTCGATCTCGAACATGATGGTGGCCACCAGCTCGGAGCCTTGCGGGATAAGGGGATTGTAGGCGGCCAGTTCGTCGGGCAGCTGGGCCGCGCCGCCCTTTTCCACCAGCAGCATCTCCTGGATCTGGAACAGCATGGTGTCGAAGCACTCGAAATAGACGGTGCAGACCGGCCCCAGCTCCATGCGGCGCAGGCGCTTGAGCGGCAACAGGGCGCGGCGGCGCTCGGCGCGCGCCTTGGCGAACTGCGCATCGGGCAGGATGTCGTCGGGAGTCACCTTGCGAAGGTCGGCGGGCATGGAAGCTCCTCTCAGAGAAGGCCGTAGGCGCGGGCGAAGACTTCGATGGGGTGCGACTGGCGCGGCTGCGCCGGGCCCGGCGACTCCACGCTCAGCAAC